>JACCDX010228959.1_pt1 | contig 13964 bp, 6 predicted proteins | sample 7449681 | NCBI WGS metagenome assembly JACCDX01 (sample SAMN15323450, study PRJNA562643) | freshwater metagenome | isolation source: river surface water | place: USA:Blue River Watershed | collected 2017-08-18
GATTTGTGTTCGGCGCTATTAATTTGGCAAAGCCAATATAAACGGCAAGACCTTGAAAAAGGCTAAGCCTTTTTCACAGCATTTTTAAATAACATTTAAAAATGACCGTTTTCAAATAGCGATGCTTACATTTTTCTACTCCAGGTGTGTTGGGAGACCCAGGCGCTTACGGCGCTTGTTCAGGATCTCCGGCTTGAAGTGCTTTGACTCCATCTTGAGAATCTCGCTCACTACTGGCTGTGAGTAGGTTGCAAGCTTGTTCTTGTAAAAGTAGTAGGTCATACAACCACCACTACAGAACCAAGCCTTGGCGTGAGATGAGATACACCCAATGGCGTTCCCACGATCCTCAAGACAAGCAACACAGTACTGCTGTAGTGCGTAGTGCTCGAGGCGGGGCTCATCTGAACATGTGCTACGAACATCGTCGTTCATGTCGTTAATGTGATCCAGCTTGTTGAAGGACATTTAAATATATGATAATAGGGATACTTTAGACTTTTTTTTTCAATTTTTATTTAATATTCAATACTAGCATTTTACCATCCTCCTTAAAGCCCATTTTCAATATATCCTTTATATTATCATCTATATATTTGTTTCTCTTAACTTCAACTATATAGTTAGGTAGATTTGTAATATTCTCGAATGTACCTTTTTTCTCTTTCTTAACCTCATAATCAAAATCTCTATCTATTATACTCTTTATATTAGATATAGTATTTTTAACTCTATCCTCCAAGTTATAGGGGAATTCATATTTGGGATGATTATTTGGTACCATCATATAGGTCATCTTATTGTCATCTTTAGACGTACTGTATTTCTCTAAATACATTAATAGGCTCATAATGTAATTACACATATTATCCCTTGTTGTTAGTTTTTCAACTGGTTCTAAATCTTTAACTTGTTGTTTGAGTTTCTTAATAGTATTTAATAAATAATCTTTATCCTTTGATGTGGCACATACGGCACCAGTCATACTATATATACCCGTACCACGTTTTTTATCTCCTGTTTTCTTGAGGGGAGGGCGTATTTTAAATAAATCGTCGGTACTATAAGATAATTTATTAGTGTTCATACTAATAATACCCACTATATGATTCTCATCGCGTTTATTATAATAATCCATTACGCTCTCAAAATCATATTCGCGTTTAGTTGTTGTTTCTATCTTTTTGATAGTAACATCATCCTTAATATTTTTTCCGTGTTTCATTTCAACATAATTCTTAACTGGTGTCATATTCTCAGTCGTTGTTTCATAATTAACACGATAATACATTGGAATATTTTCATTATCATCAAATGGTTGAAAGATATAATATTTGCCACGTTGGATTATATATCCCGGTCTATTAAATTTATCATAAATTGTATCCTTAAAATTATTATAATCATTTTCTGTTTTAGGCATCATATCCTCTAATGCCTTATTGAGAAAATAATCATCAAATAATTCCTCTTGATGTTTTTTATATGATTTTTTAATGATTTTTAACATTTCATCATAAGTATAAACGTGTTTGAATCTATACATGTCTTTTAATTTATTTTTAACCACATCAATCTCTGATTTCGCAAGGTTCTCGTGAAAGGTACCCATATCAACATCCTTTGTCTCGATATTCCCATATGCCCTCGTCTTATTATCATAATATAAATTATTTAATTTATTATCATGACATTTAAAATCGCATTCTTGAAAGTCACATAAAGCAGGACACACCTTCTTACCAGCACGAACATTCTCAAGAGTTGGTTCAACACAACCTTTATATTTTTCAATCTCTTCTGGGAACTTATTTCCTTGAAGTAATAAGGGGCAGTCGATTGCAACTTCTTTCATTAACCTTTCAACGCGTTTTACTAAAATATATTTCAATTCTGCTTTTTGATATAGAGTTTCATCAGTTGATAATCCATCTTTAATCCCTACTACATAACGATAAACATTCACTTTGGGAAATTTATATGCATCTGATATAACATTCATGTGTTTGCACATACGAATACCGCGCCCAATAACTTGATCTACTTTACCCAAATTATAATGAACATCTAGAATATGAATTTCTTTGGTATTTTCTAACGTGATACCTTCATTCATAACCTTACTACCAAGAACAAATTTAAGATATTTACCCTCTTTATTGTTAATATTATTAAAAACTGTTCTGATAATTTTTTGTTTAATTTCTGGTACATCTTCGCCTGATTCATCTACTCCACCCGTAATAATAATAAATGTGGCTGGATGGAAATCGCTTGCATTTTTCTTTTTCTTAAATTCGCCATAAGGTAAACCAGTTCGTGAATCAATGGTACTATCCGTAATATTATATTGTGAACTATCCTCCATATACTCCAAATAACCGTTCATACGTAGAGCTTCTGCAAATAATTCAATCCCACCAGCCTTAACCAAGTTGCTATAAATAAAGGCAGTTGATGAACCTTTTTTATCCTCCACTAAACGATTTAATTTCTTTATACATTTATAGAATTTAGAAGAAAAGTGTTTTATATATTCAAGTTTTAAAATATTACCAGTTATATTTTTATTTTCTGCTTCGGCTATAAAATTTCCCAAATCTTCTTTTTTTATTTTCCCGTCAAATATTTTTTTATTAATTTCCTTTATTAATTCTTCTTTATTCGATAAATTATTAATAACTCGTATTAAACCCTCATTACTATGATAACCCTTTAATTTACCATTACTGTCAAGCCCAGGATAAACAAAGTTAGCTGCTGCAGAAGATGCCCTATCAAGTGTATCATCAAAATTTTTTGTTGCATCAGTATATGTATCTAATTGAAAATCCTTCATTTTTGCTCTAACTACTGGAGTAAATAATAATCCATCTGATATTTTCCCTTTATCGATCCTGTCAGCAAAAGTATAAGGAATATTACCACGGAAAAATGATACATATCCGGTTGCCATTTTACGAAGATAATCTTCACCCCCAGGTTTAAATTTCATCATATAATTCTTTTCCCCAGTGAAAATCATATCACGTTTAATAATGTCATTTGGTGGACGAAGAAAATTAAGCATATCAACAATATCATCTGCAAGATTCTTCATAGGAGTGGCAGATAATAAAACTAATCTTAAATTTTTAGAATTTTTTATAATTTTCTTTAATGCCTCACCATACTCATTACCTGTAATATTATGCGCTTCATCTACAATTAATAAGGTATTATCCATATTAGTTATTTTATCAACAACAACTTCGCGTTCAAATTCACCTTCATCTGTTTTTTTATAAGATGTTTTAATTCGCGCACCATCCGTCGCTTCACCTACAATTTTCTTTTCAGCTATCTTCTCACCTAAAACCTTTTTATAAAATGTTTTATAAGATAATATTTTATAATATTGTAAAGCATTATAAATTCCTATTTTTCTTTCTCTCTCAACTTCAGCTGGAGTCATTTGTTCTAACATTTGCTTATTTTTAAGATATGTTTCACCAGTACAAAATAATAATTCGCTTTTAAAGTTTTCCCTAATATTTGGTCCAGATGTAAGAACATATATTTTCGTATTGTATTTAGACACTTGTTCTTTAAATTGTTCCGCAATAGATATAGCAGTACACGTCTTACCTGTTCCTGTACCGTGCATTAAGAGAATCCCACGATATGGATTATCAGGAGAAAGGAAATTAGTCGGTATAATTTGTTGCTCTCTTAATTTGAAGTCACCTTTACAAACTTCATTACGATATGCATCGATTTCTTCATATGTTTCCATCTTCATACGAGGTGGTATTTTATGGTAATAATATTCTCTTTTTTTAAACATTTTCAACTGGAAATCATTATCATCCGGTTCTGGACTATAACTCATATTATTATAATCGTTAAAAAATAATTAAATTATATATACTTATTAATGATTAGAGATAGAATTATTAAAATAAATGATATGATTAGAAAAATTAAAGATAAACAATTATTAAAAGAAATATTTAATATTGCTTTACCTGATTTGCAATCTAATGGTGAAAATAAATATTCAGTTAATGATAACGGGATATTTTTCGATTTAAAATTATTATCTGATATAACATTAGAAAAAATAGAAGAATTATTAAAACAAAATATATCAACTGAAACAGATAGCGTTACTTTTAGTATGCATTGTTCAGATGATGATACAGTAGAAAAAAATATAGTTATTAAAAAGAAATAATTCGTTGAATTATTTCATACTCACCCAATATCTGCAACAAATGTACATACCCACTTGTATGGACATAATCTTTATCCTTTCGTATTAATTCATTACTGTTTATGATAATATTTTTTACTGGGATAATGATTGCTTTTTTTGTAATATTTTGTTTATTGGTAATATTAAGATCCATATGATAAGACACATAACAATCAATTGGGATATATGTTTTATGATTTCTACAATAGATTTTATTATTCTTAATCTTTTTATTATCCATCATAACAATATCAGATGTGTCTTTCATTGTCATAATATTATTTGGTTTCATAATTGTATTTATAATATAATGAGCGGGAAGCACATATACATTGTCAGCCATCTTTGCAACAATTCCACGTAATTTTCTATCGACATTATAGACTGGCATACCAACTTTAATATTATCATTGCCATTATATATATGATACATTATGGTTGGATTATTGGGTATCATATTTATGGGTAGGAATATGTTGCTATTTAATTTCATTTGATTGGGATTATTTAATTCTCCACACAAATATGATTCATTGTAGTTAATTTGTTTTTCGTCAAAATGGCAAAAAACAAATTGGTCTTTAAGAGGAAAGAGAACAGGAATAATTAGAAGGTCATTCCTTTTTGACAAAATATAGTTATCAATCTTGGGAATACCCTCAATATGGATACTCTTAATCGGTAGCCCCATATGGACACTTACAATATAATACATATCTTTGTATTTTATAGTTATACCATATAAGTCTATATTTATAGTATCATCCGTAATATTATCAATAACTAACATTATTGGTATCATTAATATTAATAATTTATGTAATATGATTATTTATTATCAATTTTTATTAACAATTGTGGTTGTCGTAATTCAAAAGAGATTGTTAATAAACTTTATTCCCGGTTCCACTTATTAATAGCCTTAAAATTAAATAAAAATAATTAGAACTAAATATTTTTATTTATATTTGGGATCTTATTATCGATTGCTCTGCAATATAATAGGGAATGTTAGGAATTTGTGTTCGGCGCTATTAATTTGGCAAAGCCAATATAAATTATCTGCGAAAACGGTAAGACCTTGAAAAAGGCTAAGCCTTTTTCACAGCATTTTTAAATGTTATTTAAAAATGACCGTTTTCAAATAGCGATGCTCACATTTATCAAATTCCTAACCCACTATCAATTTTTATTTCTTTATCATATTCTTAATATATTGTTGAATTGTTGGGAATTCTATATTATTGAGTGGGAAAGTGTTAAGATTATAAATTAAAGATGAATTGGATACGGTCATTATAAAACGATTCCAATCATTGCTATTATATTGTTTTATTATATTATCACCATAATATATATTTTTGATATTAGCATTATTATAATAAATTGGATAATATATTGGAATCATTTTCATATCAATATTATATATTATTGAAATATTTCCATTACTATAACTATAATATCCAATCATACCACCAATCATATCACACATTGTATTATTATATCTTATTTTTGGAGGAATAATTAATTGTTTAATTTTGCATTCATTTGCACTCATATTTATATATATATTATTAAATGATGCGCATAAATATAATGGCTGTGCCATGAAAAAGCATATATTTAATTTTTCTTCGACTGTATTTTGTTTCACTAATATGTTCATGTTAGAATATAATTTTTTAGTCCATTTGAATACACTAATTTCACCATATTCCTCATCATATTCTAATTCAGCAGATAATATTTTAATAATAAGATTTACAAGATATTCATAATAATCCATTATAACTTTATAATTAAGATAATAATCATTACAAATTCTATTAATAATATTTATATTATTATTAATGTCATCCAATAATAATTCTCTAAATTTATTTGAATATTTAATCCAACTCAAAAAACCCTTTATTGAATCTAACATCCCATTATTATATAGATGATTCATAATATCGAGTGAATCCTTTATTTCAGTAAGACGTTTATTTTTAAATTTCGCAACAATGTCATCATAAAATCCTTTAAACATCATCATAACATTTGGTTTATCATGCACTGTATAAATATACAAATTTGGTAATTTTTTTCGCAACATTGATACTATATTATAAATTGATGTAATATCTGAATCACTCTTAAATATATTATACATATTATTAAAATTATCATTAGATGCAATATTAGATGGCAACATATTACAACTTTTAATCATAGATAATACTTCACATGATTCTAAGGTAATATTAAATACTGATCCTAATAATAATATCATTGCGTCTTTCTCTATAAAATCACCCATTTGTACTATCCTTAATATTTCATTAATTTTATCAAAATACTCTGTTTTTAGATAATGTCCTTCGTATAAATTTCCTTCAAGATTTAAATTTACTGGGATATATAATAATTTATTTTTAGTAATATGCAACATTGTATTAAATTTATCATCTTTTAATTTATTTGATTCTATATTATCTGCCATAATAATATTACCCATAACATTTCTAGTAATATAATTTTCAAATGGATGCACAATATAAAATAATCCAAAACTATCTATCAATGTACCGAATGAATATCCATCAACCAATCTGTTAAAATGTTGTGGTAATATATTATTTTGTAATTCATTAAATGGATAAAAAAAGGATGGTTCAATTGGTGCTAAAAATGGCATAAATTGTTCAAGCAAAGTTTGAAATATATTATATACATATATATTTGATTCTTTATTCCCAAAATTATCAATCGCATTTGCATGAAAGTTATTATATAAATAAGGTGTTAATTCTGGTTCCATAAATATCATATTATTATCATACATATATTTACTTGCTAATTTTATAAATGTTGAATGGAAATCAGTTAGTGTTATACCATATTTTGGTTTAATATGTAATCTTTTATTTTTACCATACAAATAATATACAGTGCCTTCTGCTACACGTCCCACACGACCCTTCCTTTGGATGCGACTTGATTCGGATATATGTTCCACGTTAATACTCATGGTATCATTTATATTATCATATCTACTTACATTGGCAAATCCAGTATCAACCACATAACGCAAACTTTCTATGGTAATTGATGCTTCCGCCACGTTAGTTGCAATTATAATTGCCCTTTTATAGGTTCCCTCGGGTACAGCCTTTATATCATAATATGTATCACTCCATTCCTCTGCTATATTTTCTTTTTTATTTCTAATCATACCCACTGTAATATGAATATTTGATATCATATCACGATACTTTGTATGCATTTCTGAATAAAAAGGTAAGGCGATAACATTAGATGGTATAATACGGTTTAATTCTCTTACGGCTGATTTAATTTCTTCCTTACCAATAGAAAATAATAAAATATCACCAAAAACGGATGTGTTGCATATCATCTTAATAATATTATAACTTTTAGTTTGTGCCAAGTTTAAATTTTTCCTCATATCAGTCGTAAATTGTTTTTCTATATTTTCATCATAAATTTCTGTTATCTTATATGAATATGATTTTTTAGGAATTGATATATGAATTCTTCTGTCCAAATAAATACAATCTATAAAATAATCATTTATATTTGTTATTGGATTTATTAATAATGGTTGTTTAATTGGATGTACAATGTTATCATTTATTAATTTATAATAACTTCGATAAATGGGTTCATCATCATCCATAGTCGCAGATATAATCATCAATCTCACACTATTATTATACATACACGTTTGTCGCATTAAGGTTAATATAACATCCATATTGGTATTATGTTCGTGTGCCTCATCAACCATAATTACATCATATGTATTTCGTATACCCAATATATAATTTAAATCATTAGTCGTTGCCTTTGCGTGTTCTTTCATAAATGGATTGGTAATTAATTCTTCCAATAATGTACCGTCGGTTACCATTTTCAATGTTAAATGATTACAATTATTTTTAATATGATTATCTTTCTGATGCTTATATTGAACAAAATATTGATCTGTTTTATATTCAGTCATATTATCATTATATACAATATCCACACCTAATTCTTTGGATATACGTTTTGCATTATCTTGTGTTGGTGGAATACGTGGCTGAGTACATATAATCCTACCGTTATTCTTATAATCATACATTTTAAGACAGTACATTGTTAATTTAGGTACTTGTGTTGACTTACCCGTACCGGTTGAACCAGTTACATACATAACAGAATGATTTATATAGTGATTAAAAAAATTAAGTTGACTTATCCAATCATTCGCATAAAATGTATAATGAACCATTGCTTCGGTTAATATTTCATCATAAGTAAAACGCCCATATTTTTTTAATTCTTTGTATGGTTTATTTGTGAGATAATAATTACAATCAAACATATTCATATTATTTTTGAAAAACTTTTTGAGTCTCCCCTTAATTAATTTCTTTTCTTCATTTGTATCCGAGGTAATAATATAACTTTCATCTGTTACTTCTAAATTAATATTAAATTTTGATAATAAACCATTTTCATTTAAATATTCCCAAACAAGATCATATTTGATAATATTCCATGCATCACTAAGTTTTGCCATAACATTATTTATATTTATATCACTACCTTCTTGTCTTATTAAATTTTGTCTTATTCTTATCCAACTTGTATCATCAGTATTAAATGCAACTAAGAACCTCTCAATATGATTACGAGAGAGTGCTTTGAAATTTGTTCCAATAAATGCAAAAATATTATTAATATTATCATGACATAATAATTTCGCAATATTATAAATATTCTTGAGATTAATACCTTCGTGAATATTAAATTTTTCCATATCAATATTATTATTTTTAATTAAATATTTTGCATATGGGGTTGTTATTAAAATATTAATAATTTCCTTCAAATAAGTCCATATATGAACTATATCTATCTTTTCCAATACATATAAAACTTGTTCATTTGTAATTTTACCCATCTCTTTATCATCTTCACTTGGATCAAGATCCATCATACTACTATTAACATCTACCCTGAAACTTTTTAATATATCACTCACAATTAATAATTTACTGTAATTAAATCGCATAAAAGAAAACAGTGTCTTAAAAATATCTAACTCCCATTCTAAATCTTTGTATATGGGTTGATTATTTTTAATATTAAATATCCACCTATCAATACATTCACGAAACTTATTTTTATTGATATCAGTTAGGTCATAATAATCATTCGTTTTAATAATAATATCAATATTTATATTGCTGTCCATCATTTTATTTAAATATTGCACCATGTAATAATATTTATTATTAATTCTCTTACAAAATATAAGCCACTTTATTTGACGGAAATTATAAAAATATGCATTTGCATATACATTATAATAATCGCCTAACCATAAACCATTAAAATTAATATCAATATATCCCTGTCTTAAATCGTTTTGTAATTTACTTATTTCATTCATACTTGTTTTATAAAATTGGCTATTCTTATAATCTACTAATGGGATAACATTAATCCAATTTACATATAATTTCCCGTTTGTTATTTTAATTGTCTCTAACATTGAGATGAAATTCATTTCTATTGCATGATAAATGGTATGCTGTCCGGTTGCATATAAATCTAATAAATTCGTGGTTTCATTTAATAATCCCAATGTGAAATTACTGAAAGGAAAATATCTCTTAATAGCATTAGAACGTTCTAATGATGTTATATTTTTTTCAATTGTTTTCTCATTACCAGCATAAATTATATCTGTTAATTTTGTTATAATATCATAATTGTTATCACCAATATATGGAATGAGAGTTAGACATAAACTGGATATATCTCGCCCATCATTCTTCAACCATTGTTTATAACCAATCTCTTTGGGGAAATTATATTTAATACTTATATCCTCAATCATATATAACGTTAATGTGTATAATATATTGATATCATAATTATTTAATCTTGGCATTAGTTTTATAATATATTGTTTTACTTCTGAACCAAATGATTTATTTACAAATTTCATATTATTTAAATCTACTTGTGATATTAAACTGTCAATCATTATATTTATTCTACAATTTAATTTAATAATGAAAAAACTGATATTATAATTTATTGGGATAAGTGTCCTTTATATTAATATGTCTGAAACATTACCTATTGATATTCATAATAAGGTAGTTCTTGAAATTGCTGATACTATTGAACAACAAAAGAAAGATTTAGATAAATTATATGGAGATAAAATTATCGAATTATGCAAAAACAATCCATCAACAAAAGTATATAGTGGGATTAATACTATTTATAATAATGTTTTTGGTGAAACTAAATTGGCAGATTTTCCTCAAACACCTGCTTATTGGTATGATTATAATAAAGGTAAATTTATTCCAGCAATTAATATGTATCAAGGACGGATATTTAAGACAATTAATTTTCAAATCTATAACTCGGAATATATTTTTCATAATGAGAGCACATATAAAACATATTTAGAAATTCCATATAATATGTATTATTACCCTCTTAATAATCATAATGCAAAACATTCATTTGATATTTTTAAAAAACTGTCATCAAATGAAGATATACCTATTTCTAACATACAAAGTATGCACAATTATAATTTAAGAGTAGAAAAAGATGGACCACGTAATATTTCTATCAGTATTGATGATCATCTGAATATATATATGCCCCAATACAATATTATTATTATTCGAAATTATAGTTCATTTTCATTTGGTTCAATTGATAATATATTTGACATGCATAATATTAGAGTATATAACAATAAAAATCAAACTGACCTCAAATTATTTACTCAAATTTCAGATTTTACAATTAAAATGAATTCTATAAATTCAAATGATGAAAGAAATAAAATGAATAATGACCTATTTAATACATTATTTAATTTTATTGAGTATGATACCAAACTTAATAAAATTAAAAAAAATATTACATATATCGATACTTTAATTTCTCAAGGATGTAGCCAACCAGTACAAGAAGAATTAAATAATATTAAAATTAAATTAGCAGATACACAAAAAGAACTAGCTTATACTAAAGAAAAATTACAATCAACAAAAGACAAATATGAATCAGAATTAGAAAGATTGGAAAATAAACATATAGCAGAAATTGCAAGTAAAAATAATGAACTTTATGAAATAAATCATAAATTATCCAAAACAAAAGAAGAATTAGATAAATATGTAAATATTATAGTTCCAGATATGAGTCCTGAACAAATGAAATGCAAGATTCAAAATTTAGAAAAAACAATTATGACATTGGAAAATGATTTATCTACCTATAAAGGTGAAATTTGTGTCTATAAGCAATATTATGATACTAGACAAAAAGAAATTCTACAATTGCAAGAAAATAATATAAATTTAACAGAAATTATTGCTAAAAATCAAATTGATATTATTAGATATACCAATGAAATAACCAATATGAAAATGTTAAAATCAACAATTACTACTATGGCACAGCAAATTAAAGATATGGAGGCTATTAGAGAGGAAGAATATGTTAATTTTAATAAAAAAATAATTGAACTAAATGGAATTATCAGTAATTTAGAATTAGATAAAATGGAAATGACTAAAAAACTAACAAGAATAACAGAATTAGAAATTGATATTGAAAAAATGAAACTAAGTAAAAATACAGATGATGAAAAAATGCAAAAATTAAATGATATACTGTTGAAATTAAATACCGAAAAACAAAGTGTTATTTCAAAATGTGTTTTGTTAAATGATAGAATTATTGAATTAGATACACAAAAAGCATCATTTGAAGAAACTATTAAAAAATATCAATGTAATGAAGATGAATTAAATAAGAAAATAATGACACTTGAAAATATAATTAGCGAAAAAGAAGCGGAAATATCTATTATGAAGACAAATAAAATAAGTTCCCTTGAAACTGTTGGTGTGAAAGGAGGTTATGAAAGTATTCTATATTCCCAAATAAAAGAACTTGAAAATGATAATATTAAATATAAGCAAATAATTGCACAAAAAGAAAATGAAATTAAAATAGAAAAGAATAAATATAGTGATTTTGAAAAGAAAATTAAATCACTGTTGCAGTAGATTAATTAAATTTTGATTTATAATGTTCACGATAGCCTATGTAATAAATCAATCGGCACTAAACATATGTGAGCATCGCTATTTGAAAACGGTCATTTTTAAATGTTATTTAAAAATGCTGTGAAAAAGGCTTAGCCTTTTTCAAGGTCTTACCGTTTATATTGGCTTCGCCAAAAGATATACGGGCTCTCTTCTGGTTCGCGAATATTCGAAAACCGTTTTCGCAGATAATTTCGAATAGCGCCGAACACATATGGATGAATTTATTGAAAAATATATTAAAAAACCTATAGAAAATCTTTAAAAATTCGTTTAATAATATTTTTATAAAAATGGTATAAATTTTATAAAAATATAAATTTTTCAAAAGTTTGCCGTGAACTGTACTCCTATACGGGTCATTTTCCTGTACTCCCCCTCGTTATAGGGTCAACATGTTGACCGGTTATATAACCATTATAAATATATTTAAAGATAAGCATATTTTATATGTTATAATATAATGAGTTCACAAAAATTTATATGTAATTTTTGCCAAAGACCGTATTTGTCCAAACAATCTTTAGCTAATCACACGAGTATTAAACATCGGGCTGAAAAGTTAACCAAAAGTTCCCATTTAACCATAAAAAGTCAACCATCGTTAACATCAGAAAATACACCTGAAAATACGACAAATAAAACATACACTTGTAATTATTGTCCTAAAACATATAGACAAAAACAAGGGAAGTCGAGACATATGAAAACATGTGATAAAAAAAATATAATCGATAATATGCAAAATAAAATAAATGAATTGGAGACTAAACTAGCAAACATAAATAATACACCTCAATCTATCCACAATGAACATACTAACAACGGTACTATAGTTAATGGACAACTAAATAACGGACCCGTAAATAACAACTATATTATAAAGTTCGGTTCGGAGGATTTATCAGCCATATTATCAAAAGAAGACATGATTAAAATATGCAATAAGAAATTTACGGCAATAGAAGAATCAATTAAAATGACCCACTTTAATAAGAATAAACCGGAATTAAATAATGTAATTATAAAAAATTTACGTGATGAATATGCATATGTCCACGATGGGGAAAACTACATTGTGCAAGAAAAGAACGATATTATATCTGATTTAATAGAATTACATTTAGATAATATTGAAATGATTATTAATGAAGAGAATGAGAATAACATACGCAATAAATTAGATAAGAAAGTAATTGAAAGATTAGAAAGTTTAAGAGATAGATTAGATGATGAGAGTGAAATAAAAATAAATGAAAAACGTTATGAAAATTATAAAAGTTATAAAATAAATCAAATTAAATTATTAATTTATAACTGTATAAATAAACTTAAAATTATTATGAATAAATAATATTTTCATATTAATAATTTACGCCTCATATATTTAGGAGATTTAGTTTTTTCATCTTTTTCAATATAACAATTAATATGTGGAGGGATATAATATAAATTATTATTATAACAATAAAAATATTCAAGATTAGGAAACATCATATTTGGTGGTAATGATGTCAAATTATTATTATTACAATAAAATTCTTCAAGATTTGGAGACATCATATTTGGTGGTAATGATTTCA
>JACCDX010740932.1_pt1 | contig 13963 bp, 16 predicted proteins | sample 7449681 | NCBI WGS metagenome assembly JACCDX01 (sample SAMN15323450, study PRJNA562643) | freshwater metagenome | isolation source: river surface water | place: USA:Blue River Watershed | collected 2017-08-18
TAATCTATACTAGTCCTACATAGAATTACATATGATAAATGTTGAATAATGTATTTTTGTATTTAATTATGCCTATTTATTGATGGTTTAATACGTAATTTAAATTGGTTAATAAAATATGGCATTAATCTATACTAGTCCTACATAGAATTACATATGATAAATGTTGAATAATGTATTTTTGTATTTAATTATGCCTATTTATTGATGGTTTAATACGTAATTTAAATTGATTATTTATTTTTTTTTATTTTTTCGATATTTGGTCTATAAAAATAATCACGTTTTTTATTTACAGCATCATCATTTATTATATCATGAATAACATCATCAAATTTGCGATTTTTAATCATTTCAGTTAAAAAATGCATTGAAAATACACCACATTCTGAGTCTTTAAATTGAAAGCGTTGGTCATTATAAAAACATTGAAACCCTTTACTCAATATAATTCCAGTATTTTCATCATCACGAATAGGTTTATCTAATTCAATAAAATCTTTGCCAACTGATTTTATAGTATTAAAATATTCAGTATCAACATTTACATTAGTATCATTTACATCATTTATAAAAAATATAGGTGTATGAATTTGATATTTAGAAATATTATTAACCTTAATTTTAGTTTTTTCATTATTTAATATTTCATATTTAGAAACTAAATTATGTTCATTTAATAAATCATTAATATTGATTATATTTTTTTGTATCATTAAATTACCATGCACTTTCATACGTCTCATTAATTCAATAACTTCTTTAGGAGGCATAACACCATATGAATCAAAATAATAAATACCACCCTTATTTAAATCAGAATACATAGCAGTCCAATGAGAACCCGACATATAATGTGGATCTAAATTGAAAACCACACCTAATCTTCTTTTATTATTTTTATAAAGTTTATAAATATCTAATTTACATAATTCATCTGCAATACATTTACCAAAACCAATTTGATAATCAAAATCTATTGGAACAGGACCTATAAAACTAAAATCGGTTTCTTCTTCATATTGACTCATAACTTTATCTATATCGACTGTTGATAACCAAGTTCTATTATCTTTATACCAATCCATAGGTTTTTCTGGTCTAAATGTGTTATTAATTTCAGAATCATTAATATTTTTAACTAATGATGTATTTAGCAAACAATAATCAGATTCACATGGAGTATATTGTTTCATCGCATTTTTAATATCTGTCCATAATTTAATACGTGTTTCGTTATTAATATTTTGAGGTAAATTAATTTTATGAGAATGGTGTGGATTTTTATTATATTCTTTTGCAATTTTAATTAAAGATAAATTAGAAAAACAAGTAATATCATTTTTTGAATTTTTAGGAGAACAATACATATTAGTAATTTATATTATTAGAAGATAATAAAAAAATTTATAAAAATATAATTTTATTATATAATGGAAGATAATATAAATAAACGTTATAATAGCCTACAAAAAATATTTGGTTATATGGCTGATAATGGTATTATTGATAAAAATAAAAAAATAGACTTTTCAAAAATAATGCATGATTTATATCATCTTAATTTATTAATTTATAATTCTTATGTTATATTTAAAAAAAGAATTAGTAATGAAAAAAAAATAGAATTATTAATGAAATTAGTAGATGGTGATGGAAATAAATTTATAGACAAGGAATTAGCAACAAAAGTATTAAATAATTATTCTAAATCAATTATAACTTTTTATGATTCCTTTAAAAATAGAAATATAAATTTAGTTAATTTAAATGAAGCAGCTTTACAAAAACAAAATGGTGGATATGTTAATCAACAATTTTATCAAGATAATTTTATTGATAAAAGTTTAACTAATCAAGAATTTATAGATAATGCAAAAGAAATTATAAATACTCCAATTGTTAAAGAATATATTGAAAAATTTAATATTTTAAATCCATTAAATACAATTCGATTCGGAATTAATTTAGTATCATTTGCTGGAGATGCCTTTGTATATGGATTAAATTGGGTATTTTTTCCACTTTATCAAATGGAAAATTTACCTATTGTAGGTGGGTTAATTTCAATTCCACTTGATATAATCGGTGTTATGATTGATAATATGGGATTTGTTATGAATTTTTTTGGTCCAATTATTCCAATTATAATTACAATTATATTAAATGTTGGTGCCGCTGTTCCTATACCAGGTGTAAATACTTTTTTTGCTGGTTTATCTACTGCAAATGTATTAGCATCTAGACCAATGGAATGGTTATTAGAACATTTCTTAGACCTTATAGGTATGTTTTTTAATATTTCTCGAAAACAATGGGGATTAGCATATTTAAGTGCAATGGAAATATTTCCAACATTTGCAAAAATAGTAGATGTGACTAGCACAAATTTATTTACAATTAATAAAGTATTAAATAGAGGGAATAATGCGTTAGAAGGTATGGCAAATTCAATTGATATTGTAGCGCCATTAGCCACAACTTATTTACTGAATCCATCAATGATATTTAAACCAATGACCGTATTTAAAAACGTAATTTTACCAAGAAAAAATAAAATACCGATAATTAAACATATGCCATTAGAATTATTATTTTCTGCACCAGAAACTATGAATAGAATTTCATCACAAATTTCTCAAATATCTGATGTTAATAATTACAAAATTTATAAACAAACTAAACAAATTAAAAAACCACAATAAAATATTTATTTAAAAACATAATGTAATATATAATTAATTAAAATGAATTATTCAAATGAATTAGAAAACTTTAAATTAGATAGTCAAAATATTAAAAATCAATTATCTGAATATTGTAGTTCAATTAATAAACGTTACGAATCAGCTTTAAATACTTTTGAAAAATCACAATCAAACATAAATGATATTAAAAATCAATATGAAAAGACTATTGAACAATTAAATCAAAAACATTTATTAATTAATACTGATTTAGAGAATAAAGTAAATGATTTACAAAAAAGAAATAAAGAATTATTAGATGAAATGGCTAGTCTTAAAAAAGTTAGTTTATTAAGTGCAATGAATAAACAATTACATGAAAAAGATTTAACTATTGATATGTTGCAAAAAAGAATAGATTCTTTAAAACAAAAACTAGCATATGAATCACCAACTATTAAAACTCCAGTAGAAATAATTAATATAGTTCCTATTGAAATTCAACCCTATGAAATTGAAAAACATATAGAGTCTGAACAAATTAAAAAAGATGTATTAGTATCTGTCAAACAAGAGGAAAATGTAATTGAACATAAAGAAGAACTTGATGAGGTTCAAGAGGAACAGGAAGAAGAAGTGATTGAAGAAGTTCAGGAAGAAGAGGAACATGAAGAAGTTGAAGTCAATGATGAGGAAGAGGTTCAAGAAGAAGATGAAGCGACTGAAAAAAAGGTTCAAGAAGAAGAAGTTGAAGTCAATGATGAGGAAGAGGATCAAGAAGAAGAAGAAGAGGAAGAAATAGAATATGAAGTAAAGAAAATAGGTAAAAAATATTATTATATATCGAATGAAGAACCTATCGGCATTTATACTGTAAATAAGACAGATAATTCAGTTGGTGATAAAGTAGGGGAATATGATGGTGATAAGCCATTATTTTATTAAATTAATAATTAAGAATTATACGTTTTAATCATTAAATTAAATTAAGCGAAATTAATAAATAATGAATATTATACCAAAAGAAATTGATAAATTTAATAATTTAAGGAAAGAAAAACTAGAGTATTTTTTAAATGAAATATTACAAATAGTTTCAAAAACAAATGAATATTTAGAAGGTAATAGTTTTTATGAACACCAAACTTTTAATAGAACAGATTCATTTTATAATAAACAATTTAATCTATTTCAAATTGGTTCATTAAATCATATTAAAAATTTATGTGAAATTGGGTTTAATGCTGGTCATTCAGCATTATTATTTTTAATAGGAAGAGAATCAGAAGAAAAATTAAATTATACTGTTTTTGATATAAATCATCATCAATATACAATGCCATGTATAGAATTTATAAGTAGTAAATCAGCAAATGTTGATTTTAATTATATTATAGGCGATTCCACACAAACTATGCCTGAATGGATTGCAAATAATCCAAGTGTAAAAGAAACTTATGATTTAATTCATATTGATGGTGGTCATGAAGATATACATATTAAAAATGATTTTATTAATAGTGATTTATTAGTAAAATCAGGTGGTATTATTATTATCGATGATACTGATAATGAAAATATAAATAATTATGTAAATAATTATATTAATTCTGGTAAATATAAGGAGATATTCATTTTACCTACATTTGGATATCAACATAGAATAATTCAAAAAATATAAATAGACCATATTATCAATGATTTTATACGTAGTATATGTTGATTATTGATTGGATAATTATATCTGGACTCAATACTAGATAATTTTCTACATAAATAGTATTGAATTAGAATCTAGCCATTTGTTTTTCACAGTCAAAACATTTAGTATTATGTCCTAAACTAGCATCCCCACCCATAGATAACATTTGTTTTTCACAATCAAAACATTTAGTTGGACCACCCATATATTTTTGTTTTTGTTTTAAATCATATTCACATTGATAACATTTAGATGGTTGTGCAATATAGACATTAGAAAATTTTTCTATATTCTTTTTCTTTTTAATAGAACCAATAACTATAATTAAAATAATAACTAAGGCAATTGCTAATAATGTATTTGTCATTATATATATTATAAGCGTAAAATAATTTAATCTTTAATAATATCTTTTATTATATAAGATATATGAATCCAATTTATAATCGTGAAAATAATAATAATTATTATAGTCCGCCAACTAATAATGCATTTGTAAATTCTACAGTAAATAATTTTGGAGCATCAACAAGGTCAGTTAATAAAGACTCGATATATAAGACAGTAGGTGGTGCTCATACAGAATATGTAAATAATAAAGAAATGTTTAATAATCGTATATTTGAAAGAAATAATCAAATGTTTCAATCAAGTTCAACTCAGAATGTGTTTCCTTCATATTTTAATGAAAATTATATAGATAATAGAAAAGATATTAAACAATTTGAAAGTAGAATTTTTGATTTAGTTCCAAATAATCAAAAAAATATAACTATGGGTGTAGTAGATTTTCGAGAAGGTAATCCTAATAGTCAAAATCTTAACCAACAACCTTTACATAATCAACCGAATTCTAATAATTTTCAAAATCAAAATAATATACAAGGTTTTCAAACTCAATCATATTTTGGTGGAAATTATTCAGATTTTTTCCTAAATCAACCTAATTCTAATAATAATTATTCTAATAATTTTCAAAATCAAATGAATTAAATAAAAATTATAAAAATTATTATTTAATTAATTTATTTTCTTCTTCTTTCTTGGCTTTTACGTTTCTCTTGAGATCTACGTTTTTCTTTGGATTGTCTTTTACCTGGTAATTCACGCATCATGAAATTACGTCTGGAACCACCAAATTTATTAGTAGAAACACCATTAATATTATATCCTTGAACTTCATTAGTCATACCTTGTTGATATAATGGAGTATCAATTTTTAATGGAGTAGTATTAATATTAGTATTATTAACGGAACCAGTTTGAGTAAATGCTTTTAACATTTCAGGGTCCATTGCAGGTGTATTAACTGGACCTGCAGAATATTGAGAACTCATCCAATCGGAACCAAAGCCACCTTTTTGTTGATTACGACGATTTTCTTGTCTTTTTCTTTCTTGACTTCTACGTTTTTCTTGACTTCTACGTTTTTCTTGACTTCTACGTTTCTCTTGAGAATTTCTTCTTCTACCACCAGCCATAGATGAAGGTAATGATGAATTTACTTGTTGAGTTGGAGCAACATATTCTAATTTAGATACAGAGTCTGGAATACCATAACTTGAAAAACCTTGAACAGCGGATTCAATTTTATTAGTAACTGGAACCATACCACTAGTTTCTTGTGTTTTAGTTAATAAACCATTATTAAATTCTGGAGAACCATTTGGATAATTTTTATATAAAAGATTATCATCACCATTAACAACACCAGTTAATTGATTACCTAAAACTTGTGCAGCATTTGGCGGAATAGAAGAACCAAAAATAGAAGCACCACCTTTTTGTTGTTTTCTTTCTTGTTTATCTTGACTTTTACGTTTTTGTTGAGATTGTCTTTTACCGCCACTTTGTTTAGAATCTTTATATTTATCATATGCAATCATTAAAATACCTAATGGAACTAATGTATTTGGACTTACTCTTAATAAAGAAATACCTGCTAATTTAAGGAAATTACCAACTAAAGGATGGTCTAAAACAGGGATTTTAACATCTAAGAATGCACCACCGACTTGACCTTTATTCATAACATATGATTCAAATGCTTCTTTACCTAAAATTAATGCAAAAGGAACTAAAGTAGCAGATGTTAAAGTTTTAATACCTAAATATTTTAAGAATAAATCTAAAACTCTATTAGATGCAGTTCTTTTAACAAATTCGGTAGCGCCTTTAGCAGAAATTTTACTTGAAACAAGTTCTAATAATTTACGGCCACCGGTTTGTTCAAGTTCTTGGACTTGTGTTTCAGTTAATTGTTCCATATTTTCAACTTGTTCTTCAATATTTTCTAAATTTTGTGTATCTTCAGGTGATTTATATTTAAATTGTTCATCTTCTATAACGGTATTATCACTAGAATTAACTACAGTATTATTAGAAGCATCACTTGATGAAAAAGGCCAGAAACCACCTTTTTGTTGTCTTCTACGTCTTTCTTGAGAACGCCTTTTCTCTTGAGATTGTCTTTTTTGTGTAGATTTCATTTATAATATAAATTAATATTATTTATTTAATTAAATAATATTCTTTTTCTTTAACTATCAATTGAAAATAAAGTTGGATTAACATATGGCTCCATTGGTAATATTCTATCACTATGATTAATTATATTACAATTTTCTTTTAATTTAGATTGTTTATTAACACCGTGAGTATCCCATTTATCTAAATCATATTTACACGGTTCTTGTGTATAACAAACTTTATGTAATGTTTCTATATCATTTTTAAATTGTCCTGAAATTTGTATCCAAGCTGGTAAAGATTTATTATATGAATAATAGAATGGATGAACAGTTGAATTCCAAGCGAATGAAATAGTTTGAGGTATATTATCATAATAATCTTTAGAATTACGTTTTTTAATTTCAAGTGCTTTATTTTCCGGTTTAGACATTAATGTATTTGTTTCAGATACAAAATTTAATGCATTGACTGATAATGTATTATCATTATGAATTACATATTCTAAATTAAGTTTTCTAGTAAAATGTTTTTCTACTTCATGTATTAAAAATTGAACTTGAATTAATTTATTATTTGCATTATTCTTATACTCGGTAATATTCTCAATATCATATAATTTAAATTTATTTAATGAATAAGTATTTATAACATTAAAAATCTCCTTAATAATATTTTCAGAAGTCTCTTTTAAATGTTGTTCAGTATTACCCTTTGAATAATGATATTTCTTTACAATATTTTCTATATAAATAGGTTTTAATAATAAATTATATTCTTTTAATACTAACTCTAAATCAATAGTTTTCAATTCTGGCTTAGGTTTTAGTTTTTCAGTAAATAAATTATATTTATATGTTTTTGATTCTAATCTATCTAAAACATCAGATTGACGACGATAATAAATGTGTAATAAAACTAAAATTATCAAAAAAATTATTGATAAATACATAAATAGTTTATCTTCCATATTTAACATATTCCAAGATAATAATCCTCTAAAATGTTAATTTAAAAATACTATATATTTGAATCAATATTTTTTTTTGATATTTAACCTAAAATTAAACGAGCTAATAATGATAATGCTAATACATCAATAGCACTCTTTAATGGATTTACAACTGTAAATGCTTTTACTAAATAATTATTCCATAACCATTTACCAATTAATAATTGTAAAATTAATACAGTAACTAAAGCTAAAATCATTGGTAATGATGACCATGCAGTGGATTGCATACCTTGACCCAGCATATTACCAGGTTGGAATTCTTCCTTTTTCTTACTACCACATACATCTGAATAAAATTTCTCTAATACGTTTAACATTCTATCTATAATTATAGTATAGATAAAATTTTAATTAAAATCATTTTATAAATCTTCATTTGTAACTACAATTAAATTATAAGTTTTATCTAAATTTTCTATATAATATCGTAATTTACCTAAAATATTATAATTATATGTTGTAAAGATAAATTCACTATTTAATCCAATCTTAATTATTATTTTATTTTTACCTAACATATTATTAGTATTCATAGATTCATTAATTAATTCTACTATAAATTTTTGATATTTTTCAGTCTCAATGTTTGTTCTTGGTAAAAATGTTATTAATATTCCATTTGATAATAATTCTAAACCTGAATTATTATTTAATTCAACAAAAGTGCAATTATAACCATCATTTAGACAATTTTTATTTATATAATCAAAACTATTATTAAATAATATTTCACTTTTATTATTTTTTTTAAAAAAACTATAAATATTAAATACTTTATCTTTTATATTTTTAATAAAATTCATCTTAAATTATAATTAAAATATTAAATTTTATCTTTAAATAAAAAGATAACAAGGATATAAATTATTATGTTTAAAGTTGATAAAGTTTTAAATTTATTAAATTCTAATTTTTATACCGATACTACTGAATGTTGTCATATTATGAAAAAATATGGTAGTGATAAAGGTTTAGGTTGGCATAATTTTACTACATTTTATGATAAAATATTTAATGACATCCGAGAACAACCAATTAAAATATTTGAATTAGGATTAGGTTCAAATAATATAAATCTTCCGTCTAATATGGGGGCTGATGGAAAACCAGGTGCGTCTTTATATGGATGGTCTGAGTATTTTAATAATAAAGATACACGTATATTTGGTGCTGATATAGATAAGGAAATATTATTTAAAACAGATAGGATAACTACATATTTTACTGACCAAACAAATCCACAATTAATTAATGATATGTGGAATAATGTTAGAGATGTTGAATTTGATATTATTATAGATGATGGATTACATGAATTTAATGGTAATTATATTTTTATGGCAAATAGTATTCATAAACTAAAAAAAGGTGGATTATATATTATTGAAGATTTATATCCTAAAACAATTGACCAATTTAAACATATTGATTTATGCAAGCAATTTAATTTAGAATTAGGTATAGTAATTACAATACCAAATAATCAAAATAATTATGATAATTCTTTATTAATAGCAATCAAATAGAAGAACCTAGGTTCTTCTTAAACATCTCCTATATTTATTAGGTTATTTTTATAAATATTATCTAAAAAAAAATTTGATATTTACAATATATTTAATTATAAATATTAAATAAAATTTATAATGGGTTTAATTCAATCAACCACAACTGATGAAAATACTGCAACAACGATTACTTATAAATTCCCATTTTATAAATCTGAAAAAACAATAACATATTTAAATGGTAATAAAGTTTATCCAGAGAATTTAAATATTAATTTTGAAAATAAAGAAGTAAATAATGAAGAATTAATCAGTATGTTAAAGTCAAACTCATTTGATAGTCATAGAAAAACAATGTTAAATGATTATTTAAAATATAACAAAATTGATAAAAAATATATAAATGATATTGTTCAAACATTTACATTTGATAGTGAAAAATTATCTATTTATAAGTTAATGATTGATAATATGAAATAATTATATTTTTTTATCTTGTTTTATTATAAATAAATGCAAAGAACATTTCAAACTTTAAGAGATGTAGATTTATATACAAGTGATAATTTTGCACAAATAATATATAAATTTTATAATGCATATAAAAATGCAAGTGAAAATGTAAGAGAGAATATAGATATAGTTTATAATAATGGTGTATCAATGATAGATTTAAATAGTTCAGAAGATGATATTTCAAATATAGTTTATAATTTAAATAAAAGTGAATTAGAAAAAATACAAGAATTAAAAAATTTATTCATATCTACAAGTTCTCAATTAAGAGTAGATTATTTTCCATTATATAATTCAATTATTGAAATGTCTGTTTATATTCAAGATAATAATTTTTCTATGGAATTTATAGATGATGTTTCAAAAAAAGCAGAACTTTATATATTAGAAGGTGGAAATAAAAAACAAAAAAATAAATTAATTAAAAGAAAAAGTCAAAAACGTAAAAGCCAACAAAGAAAAAAATCACCTAAACGTAAAAGCAAACAATCTAATAAAAATAAAAAATAAACGTAAATAATTTTAATATATTTAGAATACTACTTAATATTCTAAGTATATTTTCAAGGAGGTTACGATGATGATGGGATTCGAACCCACGCGCTCAGAGAGCACTTGCTTAGCAGGCAAGCCTATTAACCACTTTAGTACATCATCGCCTCAATCTCATATATTTGAGATATCTTTAAATAAATATCAAAAAAACATATTTAGTTGTTTTTATAAAACTATTTAATGTAAATTTGATATAAATATAATAATTTATTAATATTAAAATATAATCATATCTAATTATAATGCAAAATAAAAAACAAATTAAAACCATTTATGGTAAAAAAGGTTATACATTAATTAAAAAATATTTCACCTCTGAACAAATTGAAAAAGTTAAAAATGATTTAATGATGCTTCCATATATACCAGAAGACTTCGGTAATAATGCAAGACCATTCCCAATATATTTAGAAAATGATAATAAATTATATATTCCTAAGCATTATGGATTCGAACATTTTGGCCAACCAGACCAAATTAAAATTAGTAAAGGCGACCCAATTAATTTAACTTTTAAGGGCACTATGAAAGAAACTCAAGTTCCAATCATTAATTCATATATTGAATCAACTACAAATTCAGATGAGTCTTTAGCAACTAAATCAAATGGTGGATTAATTTCAGTTCCATGTGGTGTTGGTAAAACAGCATGTGCTATTAATTTAATTTCATTATTAGGTAGAAAAGCACTCGTCGTCGTTCATAAAGAATTCTTATTAAATCAATGGGTCGGTGAAATTAAAAATTTCTTACCTGGAGCTCGTATCGGAACAATTCAAGGACAAAAGATTGATATTGAAAATAAAGATATTGTTATAGGTATGCTTCAGAGTTTATCTATGAAAGATTATCCAGATGATTTATTTGATTCTTTTGGAACTGTAGCTATTGATGAATGTTTTCCATATGAACAATATGTATTAACAAACCAAGGTAGAGAGAAAATAGGTAGTTTATATCAAAAATGGAAAAATAATGAATCTGAATTACCATTAATTAAATCATTTAATACTAAATTAAAAATATTTGAATGGAAAAAAATGACATATGCATGGGAAAAAAATAATGACAAATTAATTGAAATTACATTTACTAATAATAAACAATTTAAAAGCACATACAATCACTTATATTTAACTACACATGGTTGGATTGAAGCACACAATTTATCTATTGGAGATATTGTAATTTCGAATAATAATGAATCAGTTATGTATGTTCGTGATATTATTTATATCGATAATACTAATAAAAATGTATATGATATTGAAGTTGCTGATAACCATAATTTTATCATTTGTGATTCAGATGATGATATTGGTTGTGTTGTTCATAATTGTCATCATATTAGTGCTGAAGTATTCTCTCGTGCATTACCTAAAATAAATTGCTGGTATTCAATTGGATTATCTGCAACACCAAATCGCGCAGATGGACTACAAAAAGTTATGCATCATTATTTAGGTCCTATGATTTATAGAATTGATAAACGTGATGATAGAAAAGTTCGTGTCAATGTAATACGTTTTAAAGATAATAATCCGGAATATTCAAGTGAAGAATTATCTGTTTATGGTAAAGTATGTGTTCCTAGAATGGTAACTAATATTGTTAATTTTACGAATAGAAATATTTTAATTAATTGTATTATTAAAAGATTAGTTGCTGATAAAAGACACGTATTAGTTCTTAGTGATAGAAGAGAACATCTTAATGTTATATATAATATGGTTAAAGAATATACTACTGTCGGTTTTTATGTTGGTGGTATGAAACAAAAAGATTTAGATATATCTGCTAAAATGGATGTAGTTTTAGGAACTTACCCAATGAGTTCGGAAGGTTTAAATATACCTGATTTAGATGCTGCAGTTTTTACTACATCAAAATCCAGTATAGAACAATCAATTGGACGTATTATTCGTAAAGCGCATGAAAGAATGCCTGTAGCATTTGATATTGTAGATGGTTTTTCAGTATTTCCGCGTCAATATTCTAAACGTGAAAAAGTATATAAAAAATTAAATTATGATGTTTATGAATTAAATATTAAATCAGAAAATAATAGCAATGAGGCATCTTTCGATTATCAATTAGATAAAACATATAAAAAGAAAGAATTTAAAAGAGGCCAAGTTAATATTCAAGATTCTGATTCTAATCCAGATGATTCTGATTTAGAACAAGATGATGAAAATGTTGTGGAAGATATTGAAGGTATTAATAAAATGGCTTTATTAAAATTAGTTCAAAAAGATATGAAAAATAATAAAAAAATATTAAAACAAGATTATTGTTTTATAGAATCTGATGATGAAAACTAATTCATTTTTTTATTATATCATTTATTTATATATTTGTCTATTATATAAATGAACGATACACAAACTTATATCGTAGCTGGTTTAGCTATTTTAGTTGTTATTTTAATTGCATATAATTTTGGCTTATCATCTTCTCAATCTACTACTCCATCTACTACAACTGTATTAGTTGAACCTGAACCATGGATTTGGTGGAATCCAACTACTTGGTATCCATGGTGGTGGTATGGAAGTGGTTCATCCGGTTCCTATTATAGACCTTCTTCATATAGACCACATCATCGTCCTAATTATGATCATGACCATCCACATGATAGACCACAACCTCCTAGATTACCTAGACCTCCTCAACAACAACCACATTTACCACAAATTCCAAATATGGGTCCATCTTTAAAACCTATTTCTGTTCCAAGTATTCAAACAATTCAATCTAGTTCATCCGGACCATCCTTATCTCATGGTATTTCATCAGTTCCATCTATGACAATGGGTAGTCATACAAGTGGTCATATAGGTAGTGGAGGAAAAGAACATTTTACTAATAAAAATAATAATTTTGAAGGATTTAGTTCAGCATGTAATTCAAGACCTCAAAATCCATTCTTATTTGAATCAATTGCAATGGAACATGCATTACCAACATCTCAATCAATAACCCCATCAGCACATGCATTAAAAATATCACAACCTAATTTACCACATGCGTATATAGCTAATTCAAACTACCATTTACTGTAAATAAATTTGATAATTTATTATTATTCATTTATTAATAATAAAAAATATAAAATGAATTCTGAATTAAATCTATGTGGAGCTATTACTAAAAAAGGCGATAATTGTAATAGAAAAGTATTTGGTGATAATACTATGTGCAAACAACATATTAATATTACCAATAAAGAAAACGAAAAAGCTACATTAAAAATACAACAAAATAATTCAGTTAATGAATTTTTAGAAAAATGCAAACAAGAAAGACTTATGATTAAAGCTAAACAAGGAACGGATGAACAAAGAAATAAATTCAAAGCAGATATCTTAAAAGCATGGAATGCTGAAATGCCTATTCTAACTGAATCATCTGATAGTTATAATGGATATAATTCTGATTTAGATATTGAAGAAGACGGTGTTGGTATATGTAGTGTATGTAATAAAACTAACTATTGTGTAAAAGTTAA
>JACCDX011896616.1_pt1 | contig 13961 bp, 16 predicted proteins | sample 7449681 | NCBI WGS metagenome assembly JACCDX01 (sample SAMN15323450, study PRJNA562643) | freshwater metagenome | isolation source: river surface water | place: USA:Blue River Watershed | collected 2017-08-18
ATAATCCTTTTGGTGCTGTCAAAAATTTTAAAAAAGAAAATAATTTAAAAAATTTAATACCTTCCAAAGATAATATTAAAGAACAAGCTGAAAAATTAAAACCTAACATTAAAAATGTTATTGAAAAAGCAAAAAAAGATTTAAATGAAGAAGTTAATGAAAAAGTAAATGAAACTATTAATTCTATTCATCAAGAAGCTTCTTATATCGAACAAAATATTAGTAATATACAACAAGAAATTAGTCAGAATGAAAATAATGATAATAATAATAATAATGATGATGATAATAATAATAATGATAGTGATTCTGATGCTTCATCCGATTCAAAAAAAGGTGATAATAATGTTTAATATTTTTATTTTTTTATAATATTTTAAATTTATTTTTAAATTTATTTTTAAATTCTTTATGATTTAACTTCCTTTTCCAATTAAAATCATGATTTGAACATAATATTCATAGTAATTTTCTTTTAAATAAAGTATAATTTCCATCATTTTATTGCAATTAATATTTTCTGACATTAGATTTACAAAATATTCAGCAAATTCATTTGGAGTAAAATTTTTAATCTCTTCTACACTCAATAATATATTTTTACAATCCATTTTTATTTATTCATCTATTAGAACACTTATTATTTAATATTTCTATTTTATTTTTTTCATTTTTTATTTTTTATTTTCTTTAACGTAAACCTCTTTTTATCAAAAAATTGAAAATTTATATCTAAAATTATTATTTTTTAAATATTTATTTTAACAAAAAAATATTACAATGCCAGAAACTCCTACAAATCAACCTATCCAAGTATCTGTTCCTGATACACCAAAATTAACATCTAAATTTATTAAACGTAAAATTAATGTTATATTTAGTATTGATGATAGTGAAGATAATATGATTAGTTTTAAACAAATCAAAAATGGTATTTCACCTCTTAAATGTAGAAAGTTAGATTTTAACTAAGTTTAAGTAATATTTAAAATAATTTTTATAAAATTTATTAGAACGTAAATAATTTATAAATAAAAAATTGATTAAATAGATAATTAAATATTTTTTAACTTCTTAGCAAATGAATAATACTCTTTTTTCCGAACCAAATCGAAAAAAACAAAAAAAACAACAAAATATGGATTGTATAACTGAATTAGGTAGTCAAAGTATGATACTTGAAAATCTAGAATATTCAACTATTAATACTGGTTATGAAATGGATAAAATTAATCTTTTAGTAGATTTATTATCTGAAACCACTGATTTAAATTCTAAAATAAAAGATAAATTAAATTCTACTAAATTGATTTATCATACAAGTTCTAAAAATAGACGTGATTCTTCTTTATACGAGAGAAAAATGTTATCAAAAAGAAATAAAATCTATCAAAAAAAAAGACAAACAGAATGTTCTATTGATTATGATATCGAAACTGATAATGAAGATTTTTTTGTTGATTGTGCTAAATTTCCAGGTTTTTTTAAAAATATTAAAAATATTGAACCAAAAATGGAAGCCATTATTTTAAATACTGGAAATATTTTATATGATATTAATTCAACGCCTTTTACAGAAGAATTATCTATTAATTTACATAAATTTGGACTTAATAAAGTTTTTAATATTCATGATTTTATAGATTTTTATCTTTTTTTCATTAAATATAATGATGAAGATAGTTTAGAAAGAAATGAACGTATTATTAATTATATTCCCAATTATATAAAAAGTGAGAATGAATTATTATCAACTCAATCTCAATATTATTTTAATATTTTAAACAAAATTGGTAAAGGATCTTATGGAGAAATTCATAATTGTGAAATTTATACTCATGATAATATGAAAATTAATGGAAAATATGTAATTAAAACTGTTGATCTAGTTGATTTTGAATATGATTTTGTTCAAACTTTTTTTGAATATCTTAATCAAAATATCATATATGAAGAATTAAATTCTTTAATTCGTTTAAATAGTTCTATTTACAATATAACTAAAATACCTAAAATTTTTAATATTGGGTATTTAAAAGAAGAAAACAAAATTTTTATTGTTATGGAAAAAATTGATAAATCACTTCAAGAATTTTCAAACGAAATTGTTCAACAATTTATTGATGAACATCGATTTAAAGATTCATCTGAACAAAGTAAAATTATTGAAAATAATACAAAAGTTTTATTAAATATTATTTATCAAGTATCAAATTTATTAGATAATTTAAATTCTTTACCTTATCTAAAATTTGTTCATAATGATATGAAATTAAATAATATTATGTTAAAAAATAATCAATCTTATTTAATCGATTTTGGAATATCAAATCTACAATATAAAGGTTATCAATTTATGTTATCTTATCCAAATAATATTGATATCAAAAAAAATGAAATCCAATATTTGGGTTTAAATTATTATATTTTTAATAACAATATTGACATTTTTCATTTAGTCTATAATTTTTATTATTCTATTTTCTCACTTCAAATTAATCGAGATTATTTAAATATGTATTTTATAGATCTCGTTGATAATGTTTTTAAAACTAATATTTGTAAAATTATTTATGACAAAAATAATAATTTAATTGTGACTAAACATGACAAAATTTATTTAATGAAAATAAATTATGAATTATTTGAAAAAATGTATAATAATACCTTTTTTACTATTAAAAATATTAAATATTATTCTAAATTTATTCTTCAATCATTAAATTGTTTTTAATATTATTTAATTCAATTTAATTTTTTATAATTGATATTCATTATAAACAGGTAATGAATCTTTAATAGGTGTATATAAAAATCTCTTTTTATATCTTACAAAGTACCCTGCCATTACTGCTCCAATTAATCCAATACTTCCTAACAAATAATATTCCGATAATCCATTATTTATATTATTTGTTGTTGTACTTACACTCTTTTCTTCATACATTTTTAATCCTTCTATTTTAAATTCTGTACTATTTAAAGGTATTGGTGCTGGTTGAGGAACATCATCTCTTATAAAACTTATAGTTTGAATTAAGTTTATTGTAGGGTCAGGAGATGGTTCTGGTACATTATCTTTTAATTGTGATGTTGACGGACCCATTGTAGGTTCTGGTACATCATCTTTTAATTGAGAAGTTGATGGCATTACTGTAGGTTCTGGTACATCATCTTTTAATTGAGAAGTTGAGGGCATAACTGTAGGTTCTGGTACATCGTCTTTTAATTGAGAAGTTGATGACATTACTGTAGGTTCTGGGTTATCTCCTCTTAAATTTTTTTTCGAATCGTTAACTCGATTCGGTTTTTTATGACTATTATTCATTTTAATATTTACTTAGATTTTTTCTTTCTGATTTTTTTTTAAATTCAATTTTTTAAAATAATAAAATAATAAAATAATATTTTTTATTCATTAGGAAATTGAATTTAAAGAAAATTTAATAAATTTTTGAAATATTTATAAAATGAAATTTATCACAACTTTTTTTTATCCAATTTATCAAAGTATTCAAAAACCTAAATTTTTAAAATTTGATGATTTTTGGAAAGTTTATTATTTAAATCAAAAATTAATGAATCATTTTTCATTTGATTTAAAATATTATAACCATAATTGTGAAAACAAGAATATGTTTTTATTAAATTCCGAATTGAATCTTAAAATTAATAAAATTGATATCAAAGAAAGAATACTTATGCAAGTTCAAAATAATAATATAATTAATATAAAAGATATTCACTTAGACGAATATATTATAGATATACCAAAAAATTTACAACATAGTGAATTAATAAAAAATAAAGGTTTTATTTATCAATATCTATATATTTATTTATTTATAAATCAAATAGAGGAATATTTACAATCAAATTTATCTGGTAAAACTATTTGGAGTAAAGAAGAACAAGATAAAGGTTTAAAATTATTTAAACAAATATTATTTTATTTAAATGGATTCGAAAAAACCACTAATTTTGTTAAAAAAATAAATAATTTATATAAAGAATCTAATTTTTCAAATATGCAAAATAATACTATTTTAATTTTTAAATATAATCAAAACATTCGATATCATATGATAAAAGAAGAAATTCTGAATATACCAGATTTAGAAAAGGATTTAATTATAAATAAATTAATACAATATTTAATTGAAATCAATTCATTATATGAATAAATTTTAATGCATCATTTGTGTATTCATTAATTTTGATCTCATATAAGAATATGAAAAAGATAAATAATATGGTATTATTATACAAAAAGTATATAAGCTATTTTCTTCATATACCTCATTTGCTATAAAAGTTTCTAATATTGTATTATTTTCAGTGTTTTCAATAGTTAAAAAGAAATCACACATAAATGAATCATTTCTAGGTTTAAAATAATTTACTCTAATTCTACTATTTTCATATGGTAGATTTTTAATAACTTGAGGAAATTGACAAATGTAATTATTATTTGTATCCTTATTTATTATACAAACTAATTGTAAAGAACATTTATCAATGTTTTCTTCTGACAATTTTAATGTTTGATATAAATTATTTTTATTTTCAAAAATATTTTTATTTAAATCATAATTATTTGATTTAAATATATAAGTCAAATAATTATTTGATGTTAACATTTTGTGAAAAATAGCATATTCTTTTAATAAAAAATTAACTTCATATTTAAAATATTTGATTAACATTTTTTTTGATTCTGTGATTCTTGGTGCATAATCCAAAATTTGAATTTTTACCCTCAACTTTTCATATAATTCTTTTAATATTATATTATTCTGGATAATTGGATTATTTACATTTTTTAATATAAATGATTTTAAAAACATAAACACAATAAATTCAACATTTAATACATATAAATTATTTATTGGACTAAAAATTATATTATCTTTAAAATAATTTAAAAATTCACTTTTATTTGTATTCCATTTTCCATATAAATGAGAAAAATATGAATCATTTATCTCACTTGTCTTTTTTTTAACTATTGTATCCATTAAATATAATTCAAAAAAATAGTTTAAAATTACTGCAAAATTAGATTCATTCATTTCTAAAGCATTTTGATGCGGTGCACATTGAACAACATTTTGAGGATTATTTAAAGTATTTACATGATTATAATAAATCATATTACTCGCATTTTCCTGTATTTGATTATGATCAAACATTGTTCTCTTTAAGATTATTATTTCTAATAATTTTTATTTATTCAATTTATAAAAATTCATTTTTTTTCCTTTTTTACGTTAAAATCAAAATCAAAATAAAAATTTGATTATTTTTTTATAACTTGTATAAAATTAATAAAATTATTGTACTACCACTAAGGTTAAAACAAGCTAATTTTACTAACGTAAAACTTATGAACTTTGTCAATAATCAGGACGTAAATAATAATCAATTTATTCCCAATAATAACTTTATTAATAATCTTAATGACAATGAAATTCTAAATAATGCCAACTTAATTAACAATAATAATAACATTAATAATAATATTATTGTCAATCAGAATAACAATATTAATAATCGCATACAGAATTTTCATATTCGTACTAACGATATTATCGATGGTTCTTTGATGCTACAAGATTTTATTGATGCTCATCGTGATGATGATTTTGAAATCAATAATACAAATGAAATCATTAATTGGTTCCATAATCTGCAGTCTCCTATGAACAATGTGGAGAATGGTATGTATTGTTGGCGAATTCTTGATATTTGTCTATTTAATGTTGGACATGATCGTCATGATATCATTTGGAATGACGAACTTCGTCATTTTATTGATAATCTTTACAATATTTATGAGCACCGTGCTAATCACGGATAATCTTTACAAGTCCTATTAAAAATAAATTTTTCTAGGATTTTAATTATAATTATATTTTTTCATTCAAATATTTTAATATATCACCATAATATTATTATTTTTATTTATTTTTAATTGTAAAACAGATAATATTGACATTTTATTATTATTTTCACTCAATACCATTTTTATCTCATAAGAATCATATTGTTGATTTTCCATATAATAATTTTCTATATCGTTTTTAATATTTGGATATAAAATTAATAGATTTTCAATATTATTTGGAAAATAATTATCAATTTGTGTTGTATATACATATTCATTAATTAAATTGTATGGTGTATAAATATGTTTTATACTTATTTTCATATAAATTTCTCTATTTTTATATATTTTTTCTAAAGTCGAAAAATTAAAAAATGTTTTCTGTTTTATCTCCATTTTACTTTTTTTTACTATTTATTTAAAATTATCTTTATTTATTTATTTTTATTCATTTTTTTCTATTTTTTATTATTAACGTAAAAAATATTTAAAAAAAATGAATATATTCTAATATTAAGTATTTTAACTATTTATTTATAAAAAAAAAGAAATGGAACAATATATTGGTATTGAAAAAATTAAATCAGATGATTATACATCATCTTTATCTGAAAAAATGGATAAAAAAGATGATGAAATATCATTAATAGATAAAGAAAAAGTATATGAGAAATTTATTGACAATATTGTTATGGAAACACATCAGAAAATAAATTTGAATCGTGATAAATATTTAAATTTAAATATTTATTTAAAAAAAATTAATGATTTAAAAGAAATTTTATTTGATGATATTGTTTTTAATATTGTATGTAAAATTCATGATATAATTGTTAATAGTGATTTTGAATCTGGTTTTATCCAAGTATTTTATCAATTTAAAATTGAAAAAATGATTTGTAATCATTTAATTCAATCAAATTTTAAGTATCAGGCAAATGATATTTATACTTTTGATCATGTTTTTAACATAAATCAATCAAATTATGAAAATAAAATATATTATTTATTGGAAACTAATCAAAAACCCGTTCAAATATTTGATTTTATTTTTGAAAATGATATTGCTGTTTTTATCCAAAATAATGAAGAAGAACAAAATACCAATTTATTAAATAATATTGATGAAAACTCTGAATTATTATATCTACATTGTGAATATATACCAGATGAATCAGATAGTGAAAATTTTCAAAATTTTGATAATTTTTTATTTAAACTACAGTTTAAAAACATTTTTTCTCTTTTTGACTCTTTTATCCAATTCGCTTTTCAACATAAAAATGATCTTTTCTTTAAGTTCTTATTTTTGAACGAATTTAATAGTATTTTAAATAATAATTGTAAAAAATCGATTCATGATTCTTTAAAAAATGAAGAATTTAAAGAAAATTGTATGATTGAAGGAGAAATAATTAATAATAAATTGAAAGAAATTAAAAATATTTATTTTGAAATTGAAAATTCAATCGATTTTAATGAAGAAGATAAACAAACTATTTTAAATTATATAAAATCTAATTTAATAGAAATTTTGACTTAAAATAATTTTTATAAATTATATATAAACTATAAAAATGAAATACACTATTCATATAATCAATAATGATTATCATTTAATTCATTTGATTTATAATACTTTTAAATCTCATTATTCACAACATGAATTTGATGTTCGAAAATATACTCCAAAAGATGAACAAAAACTACAATTATTAGAAGAACAAGTTGAACATCAAGCTTTTACAAATTTAAAAGAAATTATGGAATTAAATAAAAATGATATCGATAATTCTGAACATATTTTTATAGGATTGGCTAACGGTATAAAAAAAGATATGTTAGAAGAGGAAGATAATAATGTTTTATATTATGGTATTTATCATATATTAATTTTTAATAAGGGTTTAATTTATACAAATGAATCAGATAAAGTTTATATTAAAACGGAGTATAATAAATTAATAAATGAAAGTCAAAGTAATAATAAAATAATATTTGCTGAAAAATTAAAAGAATTTTTAAATAAAAAAGATTATGAAGAAGATAATTGGTTTTCTGAAATGGATCCTCGTAGAAATAAATTTAATTTAGTAGAAAATATGATGAATGAATTATTAGATAATATTAATTTAAATTAAAAAAATAGTAATAAATAAAAAAAACACATGTTTAAATAAAATAGTGAAAAAATAAGAAAAATGATCTTTGAATATAAAATAGGTTTTTTTAGTTCTTTTGATGAAAATCATCAAAATTGGGTTTTAAATAATAATGATAATTTAATTAATAATTTTAAAGAATTATTATCTGGTTCTGGTATATTATGTAACGAATTTTTTTTTGATTTAGTATTATTAGAAAATTCTAAAACAATTCATATTTTAATAACCAGTCAATTATATAATCGATTACCTTCATTATCTAAATTCTTGAAAAGAATTAAAAAAAGTGATATTAATTATAATGAAAATGAAGTTACCATTTATTTTAATAAAATGAAAGAATTGATGAAATTATTATCAGAAGATGATAATAATCAATGGTATTTAATATATCAATATAAATAAAAAAATTGATTTTATTTTTTTTATAATGTTATTTTAGAATATAAAATAATGGAAAAAACTTTAAAAAAAAATAGTAAAAAAACTATTTCTAAACAAAAAACTATTATTAATAATAAAAAACCAAAATCTATTAATAAAAAAAAATTACCAAAAATGATCACTAAAAATGTTAGTGAACCTTGGTTTAGTTTAATCAAATTAAATTTAAAGACCATTGAAGGAAGACTTAATAAAGGTGATTTTAAAGATTTACGTATTGATGATATTATTACTTGGACAAATGATGATTTAGGATTTCATAGAGAATTTAAAACCAGAGTTATTGGTAAAACACAATATAATACATTTGAGGATTATTTATTAAATGAAGGTTTAAATCATTGTTTACCTGGTATAGAAGATATTGGAGATGGTTTAAAAGTATATTTTAAATATTATACTAAAGAACAAGAAAAAGAATTTGGTATAGTAGCAATTGAATTAAAGAAAATTAATATTTAACGTAAAAAAAATACAAAAAAAATGAAAATTAATGATTTTAGAACAAATTTTTATATAATTATAATGAAAAAATTTTATACAACATATAAAATATATAATGAATCCTGGAAAAATAACTCTTGGAAGCACAATTGCTGCACCTAAAAATGCAGTAAATAGTACTCAGACTCCTACTGTCTATACTGGATTATTTGATTATATTTCGAAAACTTCTGGAGCTAGTACTGGTATTGGTGCTGATACTGGTGCTGGTGCTGGAACGACTGATTTTGCATCTATGACACAGATGCAACAATATCAACAAATGCAGCAGATGCAGCAATATCAGCAAATGCAGCAAATGCAGCAAATGCAACAAATGCAACAAATGCAACAAATGCAACAATATCAACAGATGCAACAATCTTATCTTTTATCTCAATATTCTAATGCAATGACTATGTCTAATGTTCAAAGACAGGTTCAATCATCTTCACCAGTTGCAGTGACTCCAGTAGTTTTACATGCACCTAAACCGAAGATTCAAGAAACTGTTAATAAACAAGAAGCTATTCGTGAGATTGAGAGTATTAAGATTACATTTCAAAATATGCTAAGTGTTTTTAAAAAGTTGTCAATCTCAATGTTTCATTATCATTGTGTCAAGCTTTTTAAACGAATTATTGCTGAACAAAATATTAGTGAAATTCTATTTACTTCAAATGAGGATAATAATACAAATGAGATTGTTGTCAGAATTCTATTGAATGACACTACTGATAAGTTCCAAATCTATGTAATACACAAAGAAAATAAGTTATATCTTTATTTGGGTGAGACAGATGGAATGGAGACTGAAACATTGTATGATTTGGAAACTAATAAATTCATGGATATTGAAATTTTATCTGCTATTATTGGATTTAGATTGTGCTTGTGGGTTGAAAAATTAATTAAGAAACATCCCTTTATGTATAACCTAAAGCAGATCACATCTATTTTTTAAATAATTAATTTATTTAACTTTTATTTATAATTTTCTATTAATATTTTTTTTATTCAACTCGTTGAATAATTATATTTTTTTCTTCATCAATATCAATTAAAATTTTATGACTAAAATTGTTAACCGCAAAATATATATAAAACATATTTAAACCCATAACATCACATAAAATATTATATATATCATCTTCAGTACATCTTAATTTTGAACTGTTTTGTGAAAAAATATGGTTGTATTGTGTGATAACATTTAAATAAAATTGTTCAAATTGTTCAGTATATTCTATTTTATCTTTTATATGTTCAAAATATTTTTTAAATTCATTTATTTTAAAGATTATATTTTCATGATATAATGCATTTTTAATAACAGTAAAATAATCATCTTTTCTCCCATATGTTCTTTCATTAAATATATATAAAGCATTTGGAAAATATAAATTTCCACCCTTGAATAAAAGATATTTTTGAGCTCTATCTGAATATGCTACATTTATAGAACTTACATTTTTAATACTAGCTTCTACAGACTTTTTAAATGTACCAAAATGACTGTGATAACGACTATTATTTAAATAAAAAGGAAATTTAAATTTACCACCAATTTTTAATACTTCTATACATGTTTTAATCATCCTAGGATTATTAATAAAATACCATGTATTTTTTTGAAAATCTATAATTTCAACTTTATTCTTAAATTCCTCCTCAAATATCATCAATTGTTCATTATCATTCATATCACATATTTGAAGTTGATAAGCTCTTGATTCCTCATTTTCATCTCTAAATTGAGACAAATATTCCATATTAATAGGATAATATTCCATACTAATTGGTTTACAAATAAAAGAGTTATATTTTTCAAGTAAATTATCTCCTTCTAATTCAGTAATAATTTGTTTAGTATTATTTATATATTCAGTATTTAATTCTCTCATACCATCTCCTGCTCCAATAATTAAACGTATATTTTCACGTTGATAAAATCAAGGATTCATAACAATTCTTTTTATGTAAAATAATTAAATATTATTATAATATGCTTAAAAATTATTCAAGTTTTTTTAAATATAAATTTACGTTTTATTATTTTACTAAAAATAAAGAATAATTATAAATATGGGAAATATTTATAAAATCGAAGAAGAATTAATTGAAATTATAAATTTAATTCAACATGAATCTCTTATTAATCCCAATTTTAAACATTTAATTCAATCCAAATTAAAAAAAATTCTATTTGATGTAAAAGTACTTAAAGAAATTTTGGATGAAAACGAATCTTATGGTAACCATAATAAAACTCATAAAATACCTTCATTAAAAAATGATAATAAAAAAACATCAGGTGTATTTAACTTTTCAAATAATAATGAACATATTCATCAACTATTTGAAAGATTTTCCGAATTTGTTATACCAGTTGATGTTAAAAAAAATAATAACAACAATAAAGATGAATTAGATAATGAACAAAGTTTAGAAAATATTGATAATGAATTAGATATTGAGACAAATAATTTAAAAAAAATAAATAGTATAGAAAATATTAGTTTAATACCTAAAAATAATTCAAATAGTTCCTTTTTAAGTTCAGATTTAGATTTAGATAAATGAAAAAAAAAATGATTTATCTTTTTCTTTTAATTATATTCAAATCCATATTTATTAAGAATGGAATTAAAAATAACCTTAATACGTGAATATTTAGAATACAGAAAGAATATCGAAACTGCTTACGTCCTTGAGTTAAATGAAGAATTATTTTTCACTTGCTTAGGGGACTTTCAGCTTCATGAGAATTTTGTAAAAAATAATTTAGCAAATAATTTATCAAGTTATGTAAATGAATTTTATGATGAAAATAATAAAAAAAGATTTTATGTTTATATGAATGAATTTAAATATTTTTTTAATTGGTTTATGAACAAATTTTATGAACAAAATCATAAAATTAAAAATCACTATTCCGATTTTTATTGTTATATTCATTTAAATATTGAAGATAATGAAAAAAAACATCTTTATCTAAATTATATTGATTCATTTGATTGTGATAAAACAATTGATTATCGAGAATTCTTTTTCGTTTTTTTTGTCTCAAATTATTATGATATGAAATTTATCTATCAAACCAATAAAATTGATAGAAATACATATAAATATTTAACCTATTTTATTGAAAAATTTAATTATTTATATGATTTAATGAAAACTGGAAAAATAAAAATTCAAATGATACCAAATTATGATGAAGAATATAATAAAATGAAAAATATTGAAAATGAACATCATAATTCTTCAATGAATAATAATGATGAAGACGAAGATAATCAAAATAATAATTTAATTGAAAAAATATGTAATAATATGAATATTAGTTTTTATGATATTATTTGTTATTATAGTGATTATGGTTTATCTAGTTATGTTCATTTATTTGGTTATTGGATATTATTAAAATATTTTAATGAAAAAGAAGTATTACATTATTCTGATTTTCCTAAAAAAGCTAATTTTGAATTAAAAGATTATATGGATGATTATTTATCTACTCTTTTATTAATTGATAATGGAATAAACCAAAGAGATGATGAAGAAAATGATATATGTGAATCATTTTTATCTTATTATATTCATTTTAAAAATTCTTATAGTTTTGAAATAGAACATGTTTTAGAAGGAGAATCAAAAGCTTTAATTCAAAATTTGATTCAACCTGAAATCGAAATATTTGAAAGAAGATTAAATGAAAATAGTATTTTAATTATACCTTTAAGTCCTAATTTTGATTTAGATATATATACTTATTTTATTCGAGACATATTTTATACTGAATCAAAAGATCTAAAAGTATTGTATTTTAAAAATTTACAATCTTTAGAATTTTCAGATATTCTTAAAATGAATTATTTAAATGTTTTTATTCGGTGTGTCAATTATGGTAAATATTTTACAATTAAGAAAAATGCTGACAATACTAAACAATATTATTATCATGACAAACCTAATAAAGAAATTATACCAGTTGAATTAAATGATTGGATTCAAAAAGTTAAAGATGAAATTTTTACTTTAGACCCTTTTGTCAAAAATTATTCGTATCAAATTATGAATAACTTTTTAACCAATATTTATCCCATTATCAAAGCAAATAGTGGTACTATTCAAGAATGTCCGATTTGTATTGAAAATACTAAACAAAGTGAAAATAATATGTATTGTAATACTTGTAGACATTTGTTCCATTATCAATGTATTAATGAATGGTTTAAACATAATTTAAATAATTTGGTAAAATCGTGTCCTTTTTGTAGAACAAATATGTATTCTTCATTCTTACCAAGTTATGATGCTTATCTTGATATTTATACTGAATTATTAAAATAATAAATTAATATAATTTTTAACTAAATAAAGAAATAATTATATAATTCGTTTAAAAAAGAATAAATAAATGCAAAAAAAAATTATAAACAATGCAAAATACTTTTGAAAAAGATATTCCTTCACTCACCTTTTTACAAAAAATTTATAAAACAAATCCAAATTTAACAAGTCTTTTAAATGCAATTCATATCAGTTGTAAAGTTATTCAAAGACAAATATCAAAAGCAGGTATTGTTGGTTTACATGGTATTATTGAACAAAGTGCTGAAAATGCTTCGGGTGATATTCAAAAAAAATTAGATGTTATCAGTAATGAAGTTATGATTGATAATCTTACTCATTCTCATATGTGTTCTGTTTTATTATCCGAAGAAAATGAAGAAGAAATTATTGTTCCCGAAAAATATAAAGGTAAATATATCGTTGCTTTTGACCCCTTAGATGGTTCCTCTAATATTGATTGTAATGTTTGTGTTGGTACAATTTTTGCTATATATGAACAAACAGAAGATGATTGGAAAAAATGTATTGATGGAGATAAAATAATTTGTGCTGGTTATTGTTTATATGGTCCTGCAACTGAATTAGTTATCACTTTTGAAAAAGGTAGTGGTGTTATGAAATTC
>JACCDX010544775.1_pt1 | contig 13960 bp, 14 predicted proteins | sample 7449681 | NCBI WGS metagenome assembly JACCDX01 (sample SAMN15323450, study PRJNA562643) | freshwater metagenome | isolation source: river surface water | place: USA:Blue River Watershed | collected 2017-08-18
AGTGAGGCGGACAAGCTCAGTACAAGCTTCAACAAGGGCTTTTGGATGCATAGGGTGTATTGTCCCATCCTATGAACGACCAAGACCTCCCCCCACTGCAAGAAACTCCCATCGGCCTCTACCGCCATTACAAAGGCGGCGAATACGAGGTGATAGGCACCGCCCGCCACAGCGAAACGCTAGAACCCATGACCGTCTACCGCGCCCTCTACGGCGCACACGGTCTGTGGGTGCGCCCTGCGGCGATGTTCAGCGAAACCATTGAAATGAATGGCGTGGTGCGTCCCCGCTTTGAAAAGGTGCGAGACGCTTAAAACTCAAAACGTGCGCGTGTATGCAGGCCCACATCCACACGCGCCGATAATTCACGACAATGAAAAACATCGTCATCTTGATTTCTGGCGGCGGCTCCAACATGGCCGCCATCGTGCGCACCGCGCAAGCTCAAAACTGGGCCAAGCAATTCAACGCGCAAGTGAGCGCCGTCATCAGCAACAAAGCCGACGCCAAAGGCTTGACGTTTGCCAAAGAACACGGCATTGCCACAGCCGTCATTGACCACAAAGCCTTTGCCGACCAGACCGAACCCCGCGAAGCCTTTGACGCCGCCTTGATGGCGGAAATCGACAAACACCAACCCCACCTCGTGGTGCTGGCTGGCTTCATGCGCATCCTCACCCCAGGCTTTGTGGCGCACTACGAAGGCCGCTTGCTCAACATCCACCCCTCGCTGCTGCCCGCATTCCCCGGCCTGCACACGCATGAGCGCGCCATCGAAGCCGGCTGCAAATTTGCCGGAGCCACCGTCCACCGCGTCACCGCCGAACTAGACCACGGCCCCATCCTCGCGCAGGCCGTCGTGCCCGTACTGCCGGATGACACCGCAGACACACTGGCTGCGCGGGTGTTGACGCAGGAGCATTTGATTTATCCGAAGGCGGTAGCGGAGTTGTTGGCCCGTTAACAAAGGCCGAGTGAAGAAACACGCAGCTGAGAAGGCAATGGCCAGCTGACGATTTCTGGTACTCCAGCATGAGGAAGCTGGCCATTGCCTTCTCAGCGAAGCGCCAGAGCCACTCCCGAAAGAAACAGACTCAAGCCAAGAGCCGCGAACTCTTAGGCACATGCGCCATCAAGAACTCCATTTGATCCGCCAAGATACGGCGGTTTCTCAGGATGAAGTCCTCCCACAACGAAGGCTCATACGGCGCATACAACAACGGCATGCGCGCTTGCTCGGGTGTGCGGTTGCCCTTGCGGTGGTTGCATGATTTACACGCCGTCACCACATTCATCCACGTGTTCGGGCCACGTTGGCCAATCGGGCGAATGTGTTCGCGGGTGAGTTCTGATTCGTGGAAGTGGTCGCCGCAGTACGCGCAGATGTTGCGGTCGCGGCTGAAGAGCTTGTCGTTGGTCAGACCCGACTTCAAATCAAACGGGTTGATGTTGGGCACGCCCTTGGTGCCGATGATGCTGTTGACCGTGATGATGGACTGCTGGCCCGTGATGGCATTGGTGCCGCCATGAAACACTGCCACTTCGCCACCAGATTCCCAGCGTACTTCGTCGGCCGCGTAGTGAATGACCGCTTGTTCCAGCGATATCCACGACTGCGGTAGCCCTTGGGCAGACAGTTTCAAGACCTTCACACCTGACCTCCATTCGCTTTAAAAACGACCGTTGGGGAATGCACATCTATCGCTGACAATATACCTTTATTGAGTGACGGTTTTATGCCTGTCGCGTTTCACCTAAGTTATGCAAATTTTCAGAGGTTTTCATCACCCGCAATTGGCCAAGGCGTGCGCTTTGACCATTGGCAACTTTGACGGCGTACACCGTGGCCACCAAGCCATGCTCGCCCTGTTGAAGAACGAGGCACGCCACCGTGGGGTACCTAGCTGCGTGATGACGTTTGAGCCGCACCCGCGCGACTTCTTCGCCGAGCGGCACCAACAGCCCGACCTCGCCCCTGCCCGCATCGCCACACTGCGCGACAAGCTCAACGAGTTGGCCGCTTGCGGTGTGGACCAATGCGTGGTGCTGCCGTTTGACCAAGCTTTTGCATCGCAACAGCCGCAGGCCTTCATCGAAGACGTGTTGGTCAAAGGCCTCGGCGTGAAATACGTGCTGGTGGGTGACGACTTCCGCTTTGGTGCCAAACGCGCGGGCGACTACGCCATGCTCGATGCCGCAGGCACGGCCCACGGTTTTGATGTGGCCCGCATGAACAGTTACGAGGTGAAAAATTTACGCGTCTCCAGCTCCGCCGTACGCGAGGCTATGGGCCGTGGTGCGATGCAAGAGGTGGCTCAGTTGCTCGGCCGCCCTTATGCCATTTCGGGCCATGTGGTGCATGGCCGCAAGCTGGGCCGCGAGCTGAACTGCCGCACGCTCAATCTGCGCTTCAGCCACTGGAAGCCTGCCGCCAGCGGCATCTTCGTGGTGCAGGTGCACGGCTTGACCGAGCAGCCCTTGGCCGGTGTGGCCAATTTGGGCATTCGTCCCTCGCTTGACCCAACCGATGTGAACGGCGGCCGCGTGCTGCTGGAAACCCATTGCCTCGACTGGCCCGCCAGCCTAGGCGCCGAGGGGGGCTACGGTAAAATCATCCGCGTGGAACTGCTGCACAAATTACACGACGAGCTGAAGTACGACGGTCTGGACGCCTTGATGCAAGGCATACACAAAGACTGCGACGACGCACGCGCTTGGCTCGCAGCCCGAATTTGACGGGGCGTGCAGCCCCCTCTTGCTGCACATTGCCCCGCATCTGCCTGATTTAGCGAGCTGCCCCGCGTTTGGATTTGAGCAGCCAGCCCCTCTTAATGCCTCCGACTGAGATAGCCATGACAGACAAAGCCACCGATTACCGCGCCACCCTCAACATGATGGACACCCCGTTCCCCATGCGTGGTGACTTGCCCAAACGCGAACCCGCTTGGGCCAAGCAATGGAACGAACAAGGCTTGTACAAAAAACTGCGCGTCGCCCGCCAAGGCGCGCCGCTGTTTGTGTTGCACGACGGCCCGCCCTACGCCAACGGCAAGCTGCACATCGGCCACGCGCTGAACAAAGTACTCAAAGACATGATCGTCAAGTCCAAGCAATTGGGTGGTTTTGACGCGCAATACATCCCCGGCTGGGACTGCCACGGTTTGCCCATCGAAAACGCCATCGAAAAACTGCATGGCCGCAAACTCAGCCGTGACGACATGCAAGCCAAGAGCCGCGCGTTTGCCACCGAGCAAATCGAGCAACAACGCGAAGACTTCAAACGCTTGGGCGTGCTGGGCGACTGGGAGCGCCCCTACCGCACCATGGACCCCGCCAACGAAGCAGGCCAACTGCGCGCTTTCAAACGCGTGATGGAGCGCGGCTTTGTCTACCGTGGCTTGAAGCCCGTGTACTGGTGCTTTGACTGCGGCTCGTCATTGGCTGAGTTTGAAATTGAATACGCCGATAAGAAAAGCGACACACTCGACGTGGCATTCTTGTGCGCACAGCCCGAGAAACTGGCTGCTGCATTTGGTTTGCCCAAGCTAGACAAGCCAGCGTTTGCAGTGATTTGGACCACCACCGCGTGGACCATCCCCGCCAACCAAGCGCTCAACATGCACCCCGACATCAACTACGCCTTGGTGGACACCGAACGTGGTTTGTTCTTGTGCGCAGCTTCGTTGGTTGAAAAATGTTTGGAGCGCTGGAAGTTCGAAGGCAAGGTCGTTGCGACCGCCAAAGGCGACAAGCTCGGACTCATTGAGTTCGACCACCCACTGTCACATGTAGACGCTGGCTACCATCGCACCGCCCCCGTATTCTTGGCCGACTACGTGGGCGAGAGCGACGGCACAGGCATCGTTCACAGCGCACCGGCCTACGGCGTGGATGACTTCAACTCATGCATGGCCAACGGCATGAAGTACACCGACATCTTGAACCCCGTGCAAGGCAACGGCGCGTATGCCGCTGACTTCCCGTTGTTCGGTGGCCAGCACATCTGGAAAGCGGTGCCCGTCATTTTGGAGGCGCTGCAAAACGCAGGCCGCTTGATGGCCACCCAAACCATCACGCACAGCTACCCCCATTGCTGGCGTCACAAAACGCCCGTCATCTACCGCGCGGCTGCGCAGTGGTTCATCCGCATGGATGCGTTTGACAGCACCACCGAAAAAACCACGGGCAAGTTCATCACAGACAAGTCCAGCAAGTCGCTGCGTGAACTCGCGTTGCACGCGATTGACGAAACGCACTTTTACCCAGAAAACGGCCGTGCACGTTTGCGCGACATGATTGCGAACCGCCCCGACTGGTGCATCTCGCGCCAACGCAGCTGGGGTGTGCCCGTGCCGTTCTTCTTGCACAAAGACAGCGGCGAGTTGCACCCACGCACCATGGTCATCATGGACCAAGCAGCCGACATTGTTGAAAAAGGTGGCATCGAAGCCTGGAGCCGTGTGACGGTGGAAGACATCCTCAACCAACCCGGCGACGACGCAGCCAGCTACACCAAGAGCACCGACATCTTAGAAGTGTGGTTTGACTCAGGCTCCACCTTCCAACACGTGCTGCGCGGCAGCCACAAAGACGCCTATAACTTTGACGGAACTAACCGCGCACCGCACCACGACCAAGGCCCAGAAGCCGACTTGTATCTAGAAGGCCACGACCAACACCGCGGCTGGTTCCACAGCTCGTTGTTGCTCGGCTGCGCCTTGTACGACCGCGCGCCCTACAAAGGCCTGCTGACCCACGGCTTTGCCACCGACGGCCAAGGCCGCAAGATGAGCAAGAGCTTGGGCAACACCGTCGCACCACAAGAAGTGAGCGACAAGATGGGCGCAGAAATCGTGCGCTTGTGGGTGGCCAGCACCGACTACTCGGGCGACCTGAACATCGACGACAAAATCTTGGCCCGCGTGGTCGATGCCTACCGCCGCATCCGCAACACGCTGCGCTTCTTGCTCGCCAACGTGAGCGACTTTGACCCAGCCAAAGACGCCGTGGCGTTTGACGACCTGTTGGAAATCGACAAGTTCGCCCTGTCTCGCGCTGCGCAAGTGCAGGCCGACATCTTGAGCCACTTCGACAAATACGAGTTCCACCCCGTGGTGTCGAAGTTGCAGCTGTATTGCTCAGAAGATTTGGGCGCGTTTTATTTGGACGTGCTCAAAGACCGCCTGTACACCACAGCGCCTAAGTCACTCGCACGTCGCAGTGCACAAACTGCGTTGCACCAAATCACCCACGCCATGCTGCGTTGGATGGCCCCGTTCCTCAGCTTCACGGCTGAAGAGGCGTGGGCCACGTTTGGCAAGTCTGAGTCGATCTTCTTGGAGACATTCACGGATCTCGGTGCCAGCAATGCGGCGTTGATGGACAAGTGGCATGCCGTGCAGCAAGTGCGCGAAATCGCCAACAAAGAAATCGAGAACAAACGCACCGAAGGTTTGGTGGGCGCATCGTTGCAAGCAGAGTTGGTCATCCACTGCGATGGTGCGGCTTACGATGCCCTCGCCTCTTTGGGCGACGACTTGAAGTTTGTGTTCATCACTTCCAAGGTGTCGCTCGTCAAGGGCGCAGGTTTGACCGTTGACGTCAAGGCCAGCGCAGCCACCAAGTGCGAACGCTGCTGGCACTACAGCGACGACGTGGGCCACAACCCTGCTCACCCCACCCTGTGCGGCCGTTGCGACAGCAACTTGCACGGCGACGGTGAAGTGCGCCACTTCGCTTAAAGCCTGCACGAAAGCACGCCATGGCACGCCACACCTTCATCCGCAACACCACCTCGTATTGGGTGTGGTTAGGGCTTGCTTTGGTGGTGCTGTTGGCCGACCAGTTCACCAAGGTGTTGATGGTCAGCGCGTATCAGTTGGGTGAAGGTTTTCCTGTCACCAGCTTCTTCAATATCGTGCGCGTGCACAACGAAGGCGCTGCGTTTTCGTTCCTTGCCACGGCGGGTGGTTGGCAGCGTTGGTTCTTCACGGGGCTCGGTGTGGTGGCCACCATTGCCATGGTGTGGATGCTCAAAAAACACCCCGGCCAAAAACTGTTTGGCTTTGCCATCGCCTGTATCTTGGGCGGAGCCGTGGGCAATGTGATGGACCGCGTGTTGTACGGCTACGTGGTGGACTTTCTGGATTTTTATTACGCGGGCATTCACTTCCCTGCGTTCAACATTGCTGACTGCGGCATCAGCGTGGGCGCAGCCTGCCTCATCTTGGATGAAGTGTTGCGCGTGCGCCGCGGAAACTGAACATGCAAATACTCGCCCCCAGCACCGTGAGCGTGGCCGAGCTGCACAACGCCGTCACGCGCAAAGGCTACGGCATGCTCAATGCCGCCAGCGTGGCCGAATGGGTGGGATGCTCGCTTAAAGAGCTGCAAGCCCTATCCCCTAGCTGGGACCACATGCCCCCAGACAATTACCTCAAGGATGGCGGCCGCTACCGCCGTCGCCGTCACAGCAGCTTTGTGTTTGAAAACAACGCACTGCACCCAGTTCCCCACCGCGCCCACTGGCAGTCGCTCGACTACAACGCGCTGCACGGCGGCATGGAGCGTTGGTTTGAGCCCATGCACGAGGCCACAGTCAACACACCTGCATGGACCCAACTGCTCACCGCGTTTGCACACACAGCAAGCCAAGTGCGCGGCACACCCCACACCAAGTGGTGCATCGAAGCGCATCAGTTCCGCATTGACACCACCGATGGCATTGGCCGCCCCACCCCCGAAGGCGCGCATCGCGATGGCGTGGATTTTGTAGCGGTGTTCATGGTCAACCGCAACCACATCAAAGGTGGCGAGACCCGTGTGTTTGAAGCCAACGGCCCACAAGGCGAACGTTTCACGCTGAGCGAGCCTTGGTCCTTGATGTTGTTAGATGACACCCGCGTGATTCACGAAAGCACGCCCATACAGCCCTTGGCTGAGGGCGGCCATCGCGATACGTTGGTGCTCACCTGCCGCGCAGACAAGTTTCAGGACGCTGAACCCAGCGCCTGAAACCTCTGCACCCTCATCACAAAGTGATGAGGGTGCAACCCGTGGTCTTGCGGGCTTCCAAGTCGCGGTGCGCTTGGGCAATGTCGGTCAGCGGGTAGGTTTGGTCGATGTGAATCTTCACCTTGCCGCTGGTCACGGCTTCAAACAAATCGTCGGCCATTTCTTGCGTGCTTTCGCGCGTGACGATGTGGCTGAACAAAGTTTGACGTGTGAGGTAGATGGAACCTTTAGGGCCCAAGATACCAGGGGCAATCGGAGCTGGCGCGCCAGAAGCGTTACCAAAGCTCGCCATCAAACCAAATGGTGCCAAGCAGTCGAGTGACTTGTCCCAGGTGTCTTTACCCACGGAGTCATACACCACTTTCACGCCTTTGCCACCTGTGATTTCTTTCACACGGGCCAGGAAGTCTTCGGTGTTGTAGTTGATAACGTGGGCTGCGCCATTGGCCTTGGCCAAAGCGCACTTGGCATCGCTGCCTGCGGTGCCGATGAGTTGGTAACCCAAGGCCTTGGCCCATTGGCAAGCAATCAGGCCCACACCACCTGCGGCAGCGTGAAACAAAATGAAATCGCCTTTGTGCAAACCGCCTTGAGGCAGTGTGCGCTTCAACAAATACTGCGCTGTCAAACCTTTGAGCATCATGGCTGCACCGGTTTCAAACGAAATCGCGTCTGGCAATTTGCACACGCACTTGGCGGGCATCACACGCTCTTCGCAGTAGCTGCCGGGCGGCTGGCTGGCGTAGGCAGCGCGGTCGCCCACTTTCAAATGGGTCACGCCTTCGCCCACAGCTTCGATGATGCCGGAAGCTTCCATGCCCAAATGCAAAGGCATGGGCATTTGATACAAACCACTGCGTTGATACACATCAATGAAGTTCAGGCCGATGGCTTTGTGGCGAATGCGAATTTCACCAGGGCCGGGTTGGCCCACGGTCACGTCAACGAGCTTGAGCTCTTCGGGTCCGCCGTGTTGTTCGATGATGACTGCTTTGGTCATGGGGTGATGCTCCAGATGTGGGTAAATTTTCAAGACGCTGAATCCTGCCATGAAACAAGTGGTTGGGGTGTCGCCTGGGTTATTCAGCCGCTCGGGTAAAGTCCTGCCCTTATGTCTGTTGTTCCTCACGCCCTCACGCCGCGCAATGCGGCGCTTTTATTGATTCCTCCAATGCTGTGGGCCGGTAATACCGTGATGGGCCGCATGATTGCGGACCTGATTCCACCGCTCACCCTCAACTTCCTACGCTGGGCTTTTGCCTTCGCATTGCTACTGCCTCTGGCACACCACATGCTGCGCCGCACCAGTCCTTTATGGATGCACTGGAAGCACTACGCCATTTTGGGCTTATTGGGCATGGGCTGCTACAACAGCTTGCTTTATTTGGCGTTGCAAACGTCCACCCCCATCAACGTGACATTGGTAGGATCCAGCACGCCGGCGTTCATGCTGCTGATAGGAGTTTTGTTTTTCAAACAAACGGTACGCAAACGTCAAATGCTAGGGGCTCTGCTGTCTATCGTGGGGGTTTTACTGGTGTTGTGTCGCGGTGATTGGCAAGCCCTGACCAAAGTACATTGGGTGTTAGGTGATGTGTTCATGCTCATCGCCACCGCGTGTTGGTCTTGGTACAGCTGGTTGCTGGCCCGCACACAAGAACCGATCGAAGCGCGCAGCAACTGGACCAATTTTTTGATAGCGCAAATGGTGTTTGGCTTGTTTTGGTCAGCGGCCTTCACCGGTGCTGAATGGGCAGGCTTCACCGGGCTAGCCGATGTGCACATCAGCTGGGGCTGGCCTTTGGTGGCTGCGTTGGTATACGTGGCGGTGGGCCCATCGCTATTGGCCTACCGCTGCTGGGGTTTGGGTGTGCAACGTATGGGGCCCAACATTGCGGGCTTCTTTGTGAACCTGATCCCTGTGTTCACCGCCACCTTGTCGGCCTTGGTATTGGGCGAGATGCCGCAGCTGTATCACGCGGCGGCGTTTGTGCTCATCATCGGTGGCATTGTGGTGTCGTCACGCAAGTAACTCAGAACGTGCCTGCGTAAGCGCCGCCATCGGTCAGGATGTTTTGGCCCGTCATGTAGCCCGCTTGTGCCGAGCACAAAAATGCGCAGGTATCACCAAACTCTTGTGGGTTGCCAAAGCGTTGGGCAGGAATGGTTTTCTTGCGCGCCTCGGCCACGGCATCCAGAGATTGGCCTGTTTTTTCTGCGGCACCTTTCATGGTGCCCTTGAGTCGATCGGTGTCGTACGCACCGGGCAGCAAGTTGTTGATGGTTACATTGTTGGCCGCTAACTTTTGGGTGCGAGCCACGCCCGCCACAAACCCCGTCAATCCTGAACGCGCGCCATTGGACAAGCCCAAGATGTCGATGGGCGCTTTCACTGCGCTCGACGTGATGTTGATGATGCGGCCAAAACCGCGCGCAGCCATACCGTCCACCGTGGCTTTGATGAGTTCAATCGGCGTGAGCATGTTGGCGTCCAACGCTTTCATCCAGTCGTCGCGTTCCCAATTGCGGAAATCGCCGGGGGGCGGACCGCCGGCATTGGTCACCACGATGTCAAAGTTCTTACCGGGTCCACCCGCGACGGACCAAATGGCTTCGCGACCTTGCTCGGTAGTGATGTCTACCGCCACGGCAAGGATGGTGGTGCCCAGCTTGCGCAACTCGATGGCCGCAGCTTCTAGCGCTTCAGCACCGCGCGCGACGATGACCACGTTGACGCCTTCGCGTGCGAGTGACTGCGCACAGCCAAAGCCCAACCCTTTGCTTGCGCCCCCCACCAATGCCCATTTACCTTTGAGACCTAAATCCATCACTTACTCCCATACTTCGAAACAATAAACACACCACTCACCACAAGCAGTGTGCCTGCACCAATCCATACGTTCAATGGCTCGTCCAACAGCAATACGCCTAACGCAATGGTAGACATGGGACCAATCATGCCGGTTTGTGCGGTCAACGCTGCGCCGATGCGCTCAATCGCCATCATTACCATCAACACAGGGGCCACCGTACAAGCCACCGCGTTTAGCACACCCAACCACAGCACCTCCACAGGCACCGCCGCCGCAGACAAGGGGCGCAACAACAAGAACTGCGCGATACAACACACACATGCCACGCTGGTGGCCCAACCCACCAAACGCAACGAACCAATCCGCTTCACCAACTCACCGCTGTACAACAAATACACGGCGTAGCTAATGGCGCTGGCCAAAATCAATCCGCTGCCCAAAGTCACGTTGGAACCAGACAAGGTGAGCTCATGCGTAAACACCAACAACACACCGCAGTAACTTACCCCCATCGCCAAGATACGAATGGGGCGAATCGGTTTCTTGTACAGCCCCCATCCCAGCAACATCACCAACGTGGGGTTGAGGTACAGGATAAGTCGCTCAAGGCTGGCAGTGATGTATTGCAAGCCTAAAAAGTCCAAGTAGCTCGACAAGTAATAGCCCACAAAACCAAGGCCCACGATATCGATCACATCACGGCGTGTCAGTGGGTTCTCGCGCGCCATGGCTTGACGCTCGGCCCACAAACCCATGGCGATGAAAAATGGCAGTGCAAACAGCATGCGATACATGATGACCGTGACGGCATCGACTCCATACAGATAAGACAGCTTAACGATGATGGCTTTGCCACTGAATGCAATCGCACCAGTTACGGCAAGAAGAAGACCCGACAAAGCTGGACGTTGGACAGAATTCATTCGTAAAAATCACCAGTAAGTCTTGAGTTTATGTGAGTGAGAAGCGCAGCCTTGTCACAAACGCTCGGTACCATTGGGGGGTATGTCATCCCTTGAACTCACCCTGCTGTATTTGTGCGCTGCCGTGGTCAGTGTGGTGGGCTGTCGGCTGTTGCATTTGCCCGCCATGTTGGGCTACTTATTTGCGGGCGTGGTGATTGGCCCCAACGCTTTGGCGCTGGCCAACGACTCGGCTGCGGTGGAGCACTTGGCCGAATTCGGCGTGGTGTTTTTGATGTTCGTCATCGGACTCGAATTCAACTTACCCAAACTCATGCGCATGCGCAAACTGGTGTTTGGGTTGGGCCTAGGCCAAGTGGTGCTCACGCTGGTGGGCGCCTTGTTGTTCAACATCGCGGTGGGCTTTGCACTCAAAGAGTTGGGTTACATCTGGCGTTTGAGCTGGCAAGCAGCTTTGGCACTGGGCAGCGCGTTGGCCATGTCCAGCACCGCCATCGTGGTCAAGCTCATGGCTGACCGTGTCGAGCTGGAGTCGCCCCACGGCCAGCGCGTGATGGGCGTGTTGCTGTTTCAAGATTTGGCCGTGGTGCCGCTCTTGGTGCTCATCCCCGCACTGGCCGACATGGGCGAACACAACCTGTGGAAAGTGTTGTCCATCGCCATGCTCAAAGCTGCAGTGTTGGTGGGTTTTCTGTTGTGGGGCGGTCAACGTGTGATGCGCAGTTGGTTGCACTTGGTGGCACGCCGTAAGAGCGATGAGCTGTTCATGCTCAACCTCTTGTTCATGACGCTGGGTTTGGCATGGCTCACCGAGCTGGCCGGTTTGTCACTGGCCATGGGCGCATTCTTAGCAGGTATGTTGATTGCCGAAACCGATTTCAAACACAAGGTGGAAGCCGACATTCGCCCCTTCCACGATGTGTTGCTGGGCTTGTTCTTCATCACCATCGGCATGAAGCTCGATTGGGAAGTGTTGATTGACAGCTGGGGCTGGGTGCTGTTGCTGTCCATCGTGCCCTTGTTCCTCAAAGCAGGTTTGGTGTTTGTGTTGGCTCGCATCACCGGTGCGCCTGCAGGCGTGAGCCTGCGCACCTCGCTGTATTTGGCGCAAGCGGGCGAGTTCGGTTTTGTGTTGTTGACACTGGGCCTGCAAAACGCGCTCATCCCCGCTGCGTGGATGAGCCCCATCTTGGCGTCCATGGTGTTGTCGATGATTGCTACGCCCTTCTTGGTGATGAATGCCGATCGCATCGTCAACCGCCTCATCAGCAATGACTGGCTTTTGCAATCGCTGGCCCTCACGGGCATGGCACAGCGATCGCTCAAGGTAGAAAACCACGTCATCGTGTGCGGCTATGGTCGCAGCGGCCACAACTTGGTGGACTTGCTCAAGCTCGAAAACATTCCCTATGTGGCCCTCGACTCGGACCCCGACCAAGTGCAAATGGGCCGCGACCATGGTCACCATGTGGAGCTGGGCGACGCCACCCGTTTCTCAAGCCTCATGTCCGCAGGCTTGGTGCGCGCGGCTGCGGTGGCTGTGACTTACCCCGACTTGCCCTCGGCGCTCAAGGTGTTGGCATGGGTCAAAGAACACGCACCCCACGTGCCCGTGATCGTGCGCACCCATGATGATGAACACCTCGAAGACCTGCGCGCGGCAGGTGCCGCTGAAGTGGTGCCCGAAGTGATTGAAGGCAGCCTCATGCTCGCCAGCCAAACCTTGGCCCACATTGGCATTCCCCTCAAACGCGTGATTCGTTTGGTACAAGGCCAACGCATGACACGCTATGCGCTGATGCGCGATGTGCTAAAGCACAAAGAGGGGCTAGGCGATAGTGAAGCGCATTGACCCGCATTGCATTCAATGCTGTGCAGGGATCGCTAAAAAATCACGCCATGTACGCAGCAGCGTTTTCACTTCAAGCCAAGTGAATCGACCTTCGGTTTGGTTCCAATAGGTCACGTCATCTGAATCCACATTGCTCTGATTGAACTGCACGCCGTTGATGGCCATGTCCACGTTGAACGCATCGCCATCAACAAACCATTCTTTGCGAGTGCCAGCTTCGATTTGCGTCATCGCGTGCAACACCGCATCGCAGTGCCCCACGTCAGCCATGTCGCTGGTCAACCAACTGCACACAAACCGATTGAGCGGATGTGGGTGGTCTACCGTGCCGTCGTCGCTTACCCACTCGCACGCAGGGTAGTGCACGGGCTGTGCGGCGCTACCTGGCACAGGCGCTTGTATTTGGATGAAGCAACGCAGTGACATGGCTCAGTGGCGTTTGCTGTACACGGGGTACGCCGTGACGCGTGGTTCTAAGTAACCTTCCACACGCACACCGCTGGGTGTGAGCGCGCTCCACTTCTCGCCGCGAATGGTTTTAGTAGGACTGAACCAAGCGGCATTCACCTCACTCACCACTTGCTCTGCGGTCCAATCTTTGGGAAACATGGTGTTGGGCATGGGGTTGCCGTTGCGGTCGGTTTTGGTGAGCCACTGGCCTGGGCGTTTGGGGTCTGCCATTTGCACTTGGGCGCGGTACACGCCTGTGGCGTCTGGGGCAGAAGCTGTGCCCTCTATCACGCGCACATCGCCATTGAGCAAGGTGTGGCCACCTGTGGGCTCGCCGGTGTGGCGTTTGTAGTCGGCGCCGATGATGTGTTTGAAATCAATGGGTGAGTTACTGGCAGGTAACTCAGCGCCTGACGAGCGCGCTGTTTGAGGCGTGACCTCTTGTGCAGCCGCGACATGCTTGGTTTGCGCATGCGGTGTTACCTGCGTTGGACTGTGCGCCCCTTTATAGGAAAAGAACGCCGACAGCGCGACGACTACGAATGCCAACAACAAACGATTCCATTTATTCACCCATCACCTCACCTTCACGTCGTGGGTCAGCGCCGCTCACCCACACGTTTTGTCCATTCCTGTTTTGTTTGACAACGGCCTGCAGGCCACTGGTCAATGCAAGCTCCCTCACCTCGTGGCCGCGCTCGCGCAAGGCCGCCAGGGTAGCAGGCGCAAAGCGTCCGCCTTCCAACACCAGTGGGCCGCCCACACTGCCAAAGTTGGGCAGCGCAATGGCTTGCTGCGGGCTCAGGCCCCAGTTCAACACGCCCACCAAAGTTTTGGCGGTGAAGTGAATGATCATCGCGCCGCCGGGGCTGCCCACACTCATCACCAACTGGCCCGTGGCTTTGTCA
>JACCDX011126859.1_pt1 | contig 13960 bp, 9 predicted proteins | sample 7449681 | NCBI WGS metagenome assembly JACCDX01 (sample SAMN15323450, study PRJNA562643) | freshwater metagenome | isolation source: river surface water | place: USA:Blue River Watershed | collected 2017-08-18
GCTGCTGGAGGCACACTCATAAAGTATTTGGCTGCTTGCGCTTTTGCTAATTTTCTTAAAGGTCTGATATCATCTAATACCCATAAGCTTCTACCAAATGTAGCAATGGCTAAATCTGCTTCTCTATCTTGAATCGCAAAATCATAAGTAGATACAGAAGGGTAACCATTCTTCCATTGTTGATAGCTAGCACCATTATCCAAGCTCACATAAAAGCCTTGCTCCGTTCCTACAAAAATTAAATTAGGCTCTGTTGGATCTTGTAAAACAGTCAATGCATATCCATTTACTTTATTCGCATCTAGCATGTTCATCCAAGTCTTTCCTGCGTCTGTAGATCTAAAGATATAAGGTGCAAAATCACCTTGTCTATAATTATTCACCACTACAAATACTTCATTCGCATTGTGAGCAGAAGTTCTGATTTGTGGAATCCAAGCGCCCTTAGGCAAGCCAGTGATATTCGCAGTTAAATCGGTCCATGATGCACCACCGTTCGTAGTCACCTGCACCTTGCCATCATCTGTACCAATATAGATTAAACCCTTTTGTACAGCACTTGGTGCAATACAAATAATGGTACAATGGTTTTCGGCACCCGTAATATCAATACTTAATCCACCATTGTCTCTTTGGTCAATTTTAGCACTGTCATTGGTTGTTAAATCACCAGAGATGATTTCCCATGCAGCACCTTTGTTCGTACTCTTATGTAAAAATTGAGAACCAAAATAAATTGTTTTAGCATCAAATGGATCTTGCGCAATAGATGCGTTCCAGTTAAAACGCAATAATGTTTTTGCATCTGGCGCTGGAGGTTTAATATAAGAGGATTGTCCAGTCACTGTATTATATCTTCCTACATTTCCGCCCTGACTCATTGCATACACCCAATTGGCATCTTCTGGATCAGGCATTACATCAAAGCCATCTCCACCCCATAAATTATCCCAATCAAAATTTCTGATACCGCCTTGAACAGTCGTATAAGCAGGGCCTCTCCAAGAACCATTGTCTTGCATACCACCCATGACATGATAAGGAATTTCGTTGTCCACATTAATATGATAGAATTGACCTGCTGGAATTTTCTCATCAAACATCCAAGTCTTTCCGCCATCTCTTGTGATACCAATACCGCCATCATTACCATCTATGATCAACTTGTTATCGGTTGGATGAATCCAAAATGCATGATGATCTGGATGGATACCGCTGTAAGGTATAATGGTTTCAAAATTCTTTCCGCCATCAATACTTTTTTGCACTGTTTGACTAATATACCACAATGTATTTTCATTCAAAGGATCGCTAATGATATCTTGGAAATAGAACGGACGATTGTCTACAATAGATTTTTGACCATTCACTAGCTTCCAAGAATAGCCACCATCTTCACTCTTATACAATCCGCTTTTTTTAGACTCTACTAAAGCATACACCACATTAGGATTTGATTTGCTAATGGTAATACCCACACGTCCTAAATCTCCATCAGGTAAACCATGTGCCTTACCTAATTTGATGAAATTTTTACCACCATCAATCGTCATATACAAACCGCTTCCTTTACCACCACTTTCTAAATGATAAGGATTGCGATAATGATGCCACATAGCAACAAATAATTTATTCGGATTGGATGGATCCATAATCATATCGCCCGGACCCGAAGTGTCGTTGGTAAACAAAATTTGGTTCCAAGTATCACCACCATCCATGGTTTTGTAGACACCTCTATTTTTTCCTTGTCCATAAGGATTTCCAATCGCACCAGCATATACTGTATTTGGATTAGATGGATCTATAATGACTCTATGTATATTTCTTGTTTGCTCTAAACCCATGCGCTTCCATGTTCTTCCTGCATCCATGGTTTTGTAAATTCCTTCTCCAATGCTGATTGAGTTTCTTGGATTTCCTTCTCCTGTTCCAACCCAAACAATGCTTGGATTAGATTGTTGAATGGCCAATGATCCAATATTTAAAATAGGTTGTTCGTCAAAAACAGGCGTCCAACTCACACCGCTATTATTTGTTTTCCAAACACCACCAGATGCAGCACCGATCCAAATATTATTTGGGTTCGCTACTTCTGCATCAATGGTCGTTATACGACCACTCATACTTGCTGGTCCAATATTTCTTGGCTTCCAACCTTTAAATACTTTATTGATGTCTACTTTTTCAGTAGTCGCTACTGGAGCAGTAGCAGCTTTCTTAGATTTTTGTGCATTGGCTTGACTCAAAGTCAAAACAGATGCAAGGATCATAGAACCAAGGGTAATTACACGCATAGGAGCTTATTTTCTTATTAGAATAATGAAGTTCTAAGCTATTGCATTTTACCCAAAAAATCAATAAAAAAGGGATGAGCGTATTTTAGAGTTTTTCGATGATTCCCGCTACGCCCTGACCACCTCCCACACAGGCAGTAACAATGCCATAACGTTTGTCTAAGCGCTCTAAGTCATTGATTATCTGTACAGTTAACTTAGAGCCAGTACAACCCAATGGATGACCTAATGCGATAGCGCCTCCATTGATATTCACTTTGTTTTGGTCTAAGTTCAATGTTCGAATCACCGCTAATGATTGAGAAGCAAATGCTTCATTGAGTTCAAATAAATCTATTTGATCTAAGTTCATTCCAGCTTGCTTTAATACTTTAGGTACCGCTTCAATAGGCCCAATACCCATGATTCTTGGGTGTACACCTGCAACAGCACAATTCACCAATCTCCCTATAGGCTTGAGTCCTAAAGATTGCATCAAACGTTCACTCATCACTACGACAAAACTTGCACCATCACTTGTTTGTGAAGAGTTGCCCGCGGTCACCGATCCCTTTAAAGCAAAAGCTGGTTTTAATTTAGCCAAAGCCTCAATGGTCGTATCTGCACGCACCCCTTCATCTGTATCCACCGTATAATTACGGGTTGCTTTTTTATTGTTTTCGTTAATATAGGTTTCGGTAATTTCTATTGGCAGGATCCCTTTTTTGAAATAGCCATTGTCAATAGCATTTTTTGCTTTTTGATGTGAAACCAAAGCAAACGCATCTTGGTCTTCTCTACTCACATTGTATTCATTGGCCACCGCTTCTGCAGTCAATCCCATCGATAAATAATAATCAGGTTCATCCTTTGCAATGCTGTACGCAGGAACTGTTTTCCAGCCTGCAGTAGGCACCATCGACATAGATTCTGTACCGCCAGCAATGATACAATCCGCCATGCCCATTCTAATTTTAGCCGTTGCCATGGCAATACTTTCTAAACCACTCGCGCAATAACGATTAATGGTAATTCCTGGCACTTCTATCCCTAAAGCTTTAGCAGCAATGATTCTTCCAAATTGCAATCCTTGCTCAGCTTCTGGCACTGCATTACCTACAATGACATCGTCAATTAATTTGTATTCCAATGCAGGCAAGGATTTCATTAGGCCCTGAATTAACTCAATCGCTAATTCGTCGGAACGCATAAATCTAAATCCACCTTTTTTGCTCTTAGTCACTGCAGTTCTAAATCCCGCTACGATATACGCTTCTTGCATAAAATAGTCTTTAATTGACCCCCTAAATGTAGGCTTTTTTATAAACAGTTGTTTATGCAACTAAATATTTCATTGTAAATTTGAGGCATGATGTATCCAATTGTCAGAAATACCCTGTTTTTATTGCCTCCAGAAACGGCGCATGAAGTGTCCATGAAAGGATTAGACTTAATAGCCTCAGTACCATTCTTGAACCAGTGGATGAGTCATCAATTTAAAGTGACCGATCCTAATTTAGCCAAGACGGTATTTGGTTTACATTTTCCTAACCCCGTTGGACTAGGTGCAGGATTTGATAAAAACGCGGCACATTTGGATGCATTAGAAATGCTTGGATTTGGATTTGTTGAAATTGGAACAGTGACACCAAAACCACAAGCAGGAAATCTAAAGCCAAGATTGTTCAGAATACCAGATCAAAAAGCATTGATCAATCGCATGGGCTTTAACAATGACGGTGTCGAAGTGATTGCAAAAAGATTAAAAGAAAGAAAAGCAAGCTCAAATTCCAAATTAATTATCGGAGGTAATATTGGGAAAAATAAAGTGACCGAAAATCAGGATGCATGGAGAGATTATTGCACCAACTTTATTGGACTAGAAGATGTGGTAGATTATTTTGTGGTGAATGTGAGTTCTCCCAATACGCCTGGCCTTCGTGAATTACAAGAAAAAGAGGCATTGAGAAAAATATTTTCTGAATTACAACTCATCAATAAAAACAATAAGCCCATCTTGTTAAAAATTGCACCCGATTTAGAAACAAGTGCATTAGACGATATCATTGCTTTAACAGCAGAAGTAAAAATAGACGGATTGGTATCAAGCAATACCACACTTGATCGCAGCCTTTTGAATCCAATGAATACGGAACGTGCTAAAATCATTGGGCCAGGTGGATTGAGTGGTCAACCTTTGTTGTCAAAATCCAATGAGGTATTGACTTATTTATACCAAGGCATTGGTGACAAATTGCCCATTATTGCAAGTGGCGGTATCTTTAAACCGGCAGATGCAAAAGCTAAATTAGAAGCAGGTGCAAGTTTAGTGCAAGTTTGGACTGGTTTTATTTATGAAGGCCCCGCAATAGTAAAAAACATTTTACAGGGACTAAGCAAATAATATTTAGTTTATTACTTATCCCAATACTCCAATAATAACTACTTAGCAATTACAAGCTCACCCTGAAGCTTCCGAAAATACCGAAAGAAGAGGGTGTGGCTGTTTGCAATTGCGCATTGGTTAATCTCCAAACAAAATCAATTCTAAAGAACTTAGCGATATTTTCTATCCCTGTTCCTACTTCTGCATAAGGTTTTGATTTCAATGAATTAAAAGGATGTGTTCCAATAAAATTCAATTGCTGATTCGCATCAGACAAACCACCTACCACTGCTTTAGCACTCCAAAATTGTCGCCATTTTGTTTTTTTCACAAGCGGCAAATATTTTAAGATTCCTTTCCCAATTTTATGTTCAATATTTAAACCAATAAATTCATCACTTATAAATTCATAACGTTGCATTAAATTGAATGCATACTTATTGTAATAGCTCATCTCGTTACCCGGCATAATATCCAAGAAAGGATAACTTGTTTTGCCCCATGTTTTACCCGCAAATACACTATAATAAATATTACCAAATGGGGTAATAGGTAAATAATCATTCAAGCTAAAATTCAATTTCTGGTAGTTGTTCGGAGCGCCTAAAGCACCTTCAATTGCCTGGGTGTATTTCAATTCCACGACTGGATATAAACTACCAAAACCAAAGCGGGAAAAATTACTTTCCAAATAGCGTTCTTGATAAGCGAATCTTAATCCAATACTCGCTTCTACTGTATGCATCCAATCCCCTCCTCCAATATTGGTATTGTAAATGATCGGCATATTTAACAATGGATCATATTCTTTTTCCGCTATGCCCAATGTCAACTGTACGCCTTTATTGTTCTCTTGAAAAAACTCCAATTTTTTTTGTGTGAACTGTAAAAATTTAAAAGGAATATTGGGTCTTCTCAATAAAGTACCGAATAAATTATCGTTGTTGATTTGATCAAAATATTCTTGTCCAAATTCCAAGTCCGAATGATACTCTGCCTTAAGATAACTTAATGGACTTTGCTTGAATTGATACATTGCCCCCAATTCACCCTTCGCTTTTTGATCTCTAAGTCCATAAGCCCCGTATCCATAAAAATTCCAATGCTTGCTAAATCCTTTATTGGTTGCAATATCTGCCCTCAACCTTAAGCCCTCCCATTTGTCCGAACTGATTACATTAAACCAAGGCCCCAATGTTACATTGCCGACTTCCTTGATCCCCTTCACTAAAAATTCTGCAGACTGTTTGTAAAATAAAAATGTTCTGTTTTTATTTAAAGTATCCAATAAAGTATATACTGCTTGTTCGGTTTTAGCCAATGGCTCATGTCTTAGGGTTTGCCATGCTGCTTCATTGTTATTATTACTATTAGGTAAAAGGCGAATTTCCGGATTCTTCACTGTACCATTAAACACAGAATCAATGGTGTTGTCGTTTATTTTAATGGATTTATAAGTAGTGGTCTTACGCCCCTTGATACCCAACTTGTCCTTGCCACCAGGTGTGAAATCTGCAACAAAACGGTCTTTCGCCAAAAACCAAACAGAATCATTCACTAGTTTAAATTCTTGAATCAAAGAAAGTGATTGTAAAAAATTAATGTCCGCAAAAGTAGAAGGCCTTAAAGTGATTTTTTGAATGGCGAAACTGGTGTCGTTTACCCAACAATCTCCCTCAAAAGTCAATTCATTGGTACGCTTAGGCTGAATCAACAAATGCACCAATCTTTTGCCGTTTAAATAAGCCGTATCTGCCAACTTGAATTTATAATATGTATCTGCATTGGTATTGAATGGACTAATGAATTCTCTGTTAAACACAGGAATTACATTCTTGTACACATTGATATTTTGATAAGTGCCGCCCAACTCTTTAATGAGTGTTTCATTTTCAATCCCATTGGTCCTAGTATATTTAATTTCTTCTAAAGATTTAGTAGGATCGGATTGATAAAAATAATCAGAGATCGTTTCTGTAATATAGATGGGTAAAAAAGACTGATGGGTTTCAGTGGTATCTATATAATCAAATACAAAATCAAGCGGTTTAACCAAACTATTTTTTGCTAATTTATCCTTACGCACATTGATCAAGTCTACTTCTAACTTATTGTAGATTTCGTAACTGTAATTTTTTTTGAGTGCTGTATTATTGAATTCTTTTTTAGACATGAATTTTCTCCAAAACCATAAAGAACGATTGTATTTAGATTTGACCACCGCCTCTTGTTTTGCCGCTTGAACAAACAAGTGAATAATGCCCAAATTTTCATGATTCAATTTGGATAAAGGGATTTGTAAACTAGTATACCCCACACTTTGTAAGAGCAAAGTATCCTGCAAGCCAAAAGGAGAATAAGGGAGGACAAAATTACCCGCAGAATCCGTAATCACCCCTCTTTTTGCTAGGGCATAAGAAACAGATGCGAAGGGGATGGGCTCCTCACTTTGATGGTCTGCCAATTTTCCTTTAAGCTGAGTCGGAGCAGCATTCTGCGCCTGCAAATTTGACTGCATTCCAATCAACATAAATATCAATACCCAACTAAAATAAACGGACCTGGCAAACTGTTTCATTTTCATTTCGCAAAGGTAACACCTATTTGTTTTTTTTAATGTATTAAAAGTCACCATTCCTCCAATTTGCGTGTAACTTCGCATAAAGTCTAATACATGTTGACCATTCATTCTTTTTGTTTCAATGCGTTTCAGGAAAACACTTATGTTCTATACAATGCCGAAAAAGAAGCCATCATTGTTGATCCGGGTTGTTATTTAAAAAATGAACAAGCTCAACTAGCTAATTTTTTAGCGGAGAACGAATTGACACCCAAATTACTGCTCAATACGCATTGCCATTTAGACCATGTTTTTGGCAACAATTTTGTAAGTGAGCAATATGGCTTGACTGCTTTATTTCATCAAAAGGAGCAAGCGGTCATAGACCGATTACCTGAAGGCGGGGCAAGATGGGGCGTGCCTACAGAAGCGTACAAAGGCAAAGTGCAATATATTCAACAAGACGAATTGATTCAGTTTGGCAAGGATACATTCAAAGTATTGGAGACACCCGGGCACTCACCTGGTAGCGTATGCTTTTACCATGAAGCCCAAGACTTTTTGATAGGTGGGGATTTAATTTTTAAAGATGGAGTTGGCAGGACCGATTTGCCAGGAAGCAACCCATTAGATTTAATCAAAAGTATCCAAACCCAGATCTTCCCATTACCAGATACCATGACCATTTATTCAGGACATGGACCAGCCACCACTTGGGGCATAGAGAAAAAGGCGAACCCCTATATTTTACATCTGCTTAAGGGATAAACAAAGCTTGTTTTAGTTAACAATTTGATAATACCCCCCAATTTCAGTGTTCTGATTTATATGCGGTACTTTTGCAGTAGAAATTATGGAAACGAATCCGATCAAAATATTAATTGCCGACGACGAGCCAGATATCATTGAGATTATTAGCTTCCACTTGAATAAAGCGGGCTATTTAGTTGAATCAGCTAAAGACGGTAGTGAAGCCATTGAAAAAGCAAAACTCTTCAATCCAGACTGTATCATACTAGACGTGATGATGCCAAAAAGAAACGGATTTGAAGTATGTGAATTCTTAAGAAGCAATAAGCAATTTGATAAAACCTTGATTGTTTTATTAACTGCATTAAACGACGAAGCCTCTCATATTAAAGGATTAGAATTAGGGGGTGATGATTTTATCAATAAACCAATTAGTCCAAAAGTTTTGGTTAGTAGGATCAGTGCCTTGTTTAGAAGAATTCAACCAGCAACATCTGAAACAAAGACCCTAACCATTAAAGACCTTGTGATAGATGCTGATCAATACAAGACAATTTTAAATGGGGTGGTACATGTATTAGCGAAGAAAGAGTTTGAACTACTTTACTTATTAGCCGCTCAGCCAGGTCGTGTCTTTTTAAGAAATGAAATTCTATCTCAAGTTTGGGGCAACGACGTGATTGTGGGAGACAGAACCATTGATGTACATATCCGAAAAATAAGGGTGAAATTAGGCATTGACTGCATTACTACTGTAAAAGGTGTGGGATATAAATTCGATTATTAGTTTCGATTAGCCGAATGAAGGATGATTTAAATAGAATTGAATACCTTCGTTATAGGGTCCTACCCGTTCATACAACATGTTTAAAGAAAAAAACCTTTCGCCCAAACAATTAGCGCTGTTGACTGCATTGCTTGTTTCAAGTTTAATCGCATTGAGTGTATTTGTATTGATTGCAAATTGGAAATTACTCTTAGCTTATTTTGTAGCTTGTTTTGTTGTCATCTACCTCTTGGTCTACCAAATTCTTGAATTTTTCATTTACAGAAAAATAAAACTCATTTATAAACTTATCTCTTATACCAAAGCCAGCAAAAGAGAAGAAGCTTATCAAAAATATATCCTACCTCAAAAAGGCATTGACGATGTACGTGATGATGTAGAAAAATGGGCCGCACAAAAAGTGGATGAAATTCAAAAATTGCAGTCGAATGAACAATTTAGAAAAGAATTCTTACAGAATCTTTCTCATGAAATTAAAACACCCATTTTCGCGATACAAGGCTATTTAGAATTATTAGCGGATGGTGCTATAGACAATCCAACATTGAGTCAAAAATTCATTGGTCAAGCAGAAGCCAATGTGCAAAGATTAGTTGGCTTATTGAATGATGTAGATGTGATTACAAATTTAGAGATCAACAAAGAACCAATCCTGAAACAATATTTTATCATTCAAGATTTGATCAACGAAGCAGTTCAAAATTTAAGTGTAAAATGGTTGAAGAAAAATATTCAATTCCATTTTAAAAAAGGAAGCGACTTGCCAATTGAAGTCTTTGCTGATAAAAATAAAATTTATCAGGTCTTGGTGAACATTTTTTCCAACGCGGTCAAGTACGGAAAAATCGACGGACAGATCACAGCAAGCGTTTACCATTTAGAAGACAAGAAAGTATTGATTGAAATTAGCGACAATGGGATTGGTATCGAAGAAGCCCATATCCCAAGGCTATTTGAACGTTTTTACAGAACAGATGATGCAAGAAGCAGAGAAGTGGGGGGCACAGGCCTAGGCTTAGCCATTTGCAAGCATATTATAGAAGCCCATGGCGAGACGATACATGTCCGTAGTCAACTCAATGTAGGCACTACGGTTGGATTTACATTGCCTCAATAAGCTACTCCAACTTTATTGCAATTATTTCGTTTCTTTGTATTCTAAAATTTTTTAATGCACACTATTCTTGTTACCGGTGGATGTGGTTTTATCGGCGCACATACGATTGTAGATTTAATCGAAAATGGCTTCAACGTGATTTCTATTGATAATCTTTCAAGAGCATCTGACCAATCTTTGTTGGGCATTGAAAAAATAACAGGCAAGAAAATCACCAATTACAAGGTAGACCTCACCGACAAAGCTGCAACTGAAGCAGTATTTGTTGCCAACCCTGGTATTGTAGGCGTGATTCATTTTGCAGCGTATAAAGCAGTTGGCGAATCGGTTGAAAAACCTTTAGATTATTACGAGAACAATATCAGCTCACTAGTGCACTTATTACAGATGGCGGTAAAATACAATGCACCGCATTTTATCTTCTCCTCCTCTTGTACAGTATATGGCAATCCTGAAACCATTCCAGTAACAGAATCTACTCCATTGCAGATAGCGGCATCCCCTTATGGTGCAACCAAGCAAATGGGAGAAACGATTGTGAAAGATGCTGCTTTCGCACATCCATTGTCTACTATCTTATTAAGGTATTTTAATCCAGTTGGGGCACATCCATCTACTGCTATTGGCGAACTCCCTATTGGCCGTCCACAGAATTTAGTGCCAGCGATTACACAAACTGCCATTGGCAAATTGCCTACGATGCAAGTGCATGGCGCCGATTACGATACCCGCGATGGCTCTTGTATTAGAGACTATATCCATGTATGTGATATCGCACATGCACATACACTAGCCATTCAATATTCAATAAAAAACAATCAACCCAATAGTTGCGAAATTTTTAACTTAGGCACAGGCAATGGCATCACTGTATTAGAAGCTATCCATGCTTTTGAAAAAGTGAGTGGTGTAAAATTAAATTATGAAATTGGACCACGTAGGGCAGGTGATATCGTTTCTATTTATGCCAACAATGACCATGCCGTTCAAAAACTAGGATGGAATTGTAAATATAATTTAGACGACATGATGCGCACCGCATGGCAATGGGAGCAGAGTTTAGTTTTGCACTAACATTTTTTCTGCGTTCTCCGCCATTTGTAATGCTTCAATGAATTCATCAATATCGCCATTCACCACTGCATCCAAATTATACGATGTAACGTTCACACGGTGGTCTGTAACCCTACCCTGTGGCCAGTTATAGGTTCTGATCTTCGCACTTCTATCTCCAGTGCTTACCAATGTTTTACGATGTCTTGAAATCTCGTCTTCTTGTTTACGTACTTGCTCTTCGAACAACTTGGTACGCATCATCCCCATCGCTTTCTCACGGTTACCTAACTGCGAACGCTCTGTTTGGCAGATAATCACGGTACCCGTTGGAATATGCGTCAACATTACCTTGGTCTCTACTTTGTTTACGTTCTGTCCACCCGCGCCACCACTTCGAGCAGTTTCCATTTTGACATCCGCTGGATTCAATACAAAATCGACTTCCTCTGCTTCAGGCATCACCGCTACTGTAGCAGCAGATGTATGCACACGACCTTGTGTTTCTGTACTTGGGACTCTTTGTACACGGTGTACCCCACTTTCAAATTTCATGGTACCATATACGTCCTCTCCTGTTACTTCTAATATCACTTCCTTATAACCACCCACTGATCCTTCGCTCTCACTTGCTACTGCCACTTTCCAACCTTTTCTCTGACAATACCTTGTGTACATATTTAATAAATCACCTACGAATAAACTCGCTTCATCTCCACCCGTTCCTGCTCTTAATTCAATGATGGCATTTTTATCGTCCTGAGGATCTTTTGGAATCAACAATTTCGTCAATTCTTTTTCTAAAGCATCTTTCTCTTCATCCAAAGCAGGCATTTCCATTTTTGCCAATTCACGCATATCTGCATCATCTCCATTTAAGCTTTCCTTTGCAAATTTATGCTCGGCCAACACCTTCACATAGCGCTCATAAGGAATCACGATCTTCTCTAAAGAACGGTATTCCTTACTGAATTTACCAAATTCGGATTGGTTATTGATAATCTCTGGATTGGTCAAAGCCACCCCAACCTGGTCAAATCTAGCTTTTATGGCTTCTAATTTATCTAACATAGTCGTTTTTCTGTGCGCAAAAATAGCTATTTTAGTTGTCAATTAAAAGGATCCCACCCATGAAATACCTAACCCTCGTTTTTTGCGCTATCAGCTTGTCTGGATTTGCCCAGAAAATTCACTATAAATCCATTTTAGTAGACACACACAATGATGCACCTACTGCATGTATCGAAAAGAAAGTAAGCTTTGACCAAGACTTGACAGGCATCAACCATTCCGATTTAAAAAGATTCAAAGAGGGCGGTTTGGATTATCAATTGTTCTCCATTTGGTGTGACGGTGAAAAGGTAAACCCTTATGCTTGGGCGATGCGTGAGATGGATACCATAGATGCTGTAGCTGCAAGAAACCCAGATAAAATGGTGGTAGCAAAAGATTGGAAGACCATCAAGTCGGCGTTAAAAGCCGGTAAGGTGGTTGCACAATATGGCGTAGAGGGCGGACATATGATTGAAGATGATATCAATAAATTGGATACATTTTACAATCGTGGTGTTCGTTATATGACTTTGACTTGGAACAATTCCCCTTCATGGGCAAGCTCGCATACTGCAGAAAAAAGTTCAAAGTACACAGGGCATAAAGGCTTGAATGATTTTGGAAAACAAATCATTCAAAGAATGAATCAACTGGGTATGATCGTAGATATTTCACATGTGGGAGAAGCAACTTTTTGGGATGCGATCAAAACAAGCACAAAGCCTATTATGGCCTCTCATAGCAATGCTTACAGCATTTGCCCTACTACAAGAAATTTAAAAGATGATCAAATTTTAGCCATCGGTAAAAATAATGGCGTGATTTGCTTAAACTTTTTTTCTGGATTCGTAGATAGCAATTTTAGTAGAAAAAATGATGCTTTTAGAGAAAAACATAAACCTGAAATTTTGGCCTTAATGGCAACTGGAATGCAAATAGAATATGCCATTACAGAAATTTCCAATAAATATAAAGCAGAATCAGATGCAATCAAGCCAGACATTGAATTGTTAATGAAACACTTTGACCATATCGTTAATTTAATTGGCGTGGATCATGTTGGCATTGGATCCGACTTTGATGGCATTGATTCGGCTCCATTACAATTAAAGACGGTATTGGATTATCCTAATTTCACCAAAGCATTGATCGCAAGAGGTTATTCCAATAAGGATATCAAGAAAGTATTGGGTGGAAATTTTCTTAGGGTCTATCGAGCAAATAATCCAAACTAATAATTCAATAATCGCTCCATCATCTCGTCTAAGCGATCATTTGCTAGAAATTGTTTCTCTAATGTTTTATTAAAAGGGATCGGTGTGTCTAAAGAAGCGCAACGCATAATCGGTGCATCTAAATGTTCAAAGCAATGCTCGGCCACCCATGCACTAATCTCGCCGCCAATACCACCAGTTAAATTGTCTTCGTGTAAAAGCATTAATTTCCCGGTAGCTTTTACAGCCGTTTCAATGGCCGTATAATCCAATGGAGATAAAGTTCTTAGGTCAACGATATAAATGGATTGATCGGGATGTGCTTGTTGATAAGCTTTTGCCCAATGCACGCCCATGCCATAAGTGATAATCGTAGCATCCGTACCCTCTTGAATCACATGCGCTTTACCAATCTCTATTTGATACATTGCATCTGGAATTTCCTCCTCAATACTTCTGTACAATGCTTTATGTTCAAAATATAATATAGGATTCGGTTCTGCCAAAGCAGCAATCAACAACCCTTTTGCATCTGTGGGATTAGATGGATATACCACTTTCAATCCAGCCACATGTGTAAACCATGCTTCGTTCGATTGAGAGTGAAAAGGACCAGCCCCCACTCCACCACCTGTTGGCATACGCACCACCACATCGGCATTTTGTCCCCAGCGGTAATGCATTTTAGCTAAATTATTTACAATCTGATTGAAAGCCACTGTTACGAAATCTGCAAACTGCATCTCCACTACCGACTTCATACC
>JACCDX011105870.1_pt1 | contig 13959 bp, 7 predicted proteins | sample 7449681 | NCBI WGS metagenome assembly JACCDX01 (sample SAMN15323450, study PRJNA562643) | freshwater metagenome | isolation source: river surface water | place: USA:Blue River Watershed | collected 2017-08-18
ATTTTTGCAGTCATATTTTTTTTACTATTAACCACGCAATCTGTTTTTGCGAAAGATCTAAATAAAAAAACACCTTTCACAATTTTTTCCGGCGATAAAAAAGCCAGCTATTTCGCAGTCGCCAGCGGCATCTGCAATGTTTTTAATCTAATTCACGCGAAAGATAATTACGAATGCGTTGCGGTTGCTAGCAAAGGTTCAGAATCGAATTTAAAAAGCTTGGCTAATCAAGAAGCTGATTTTGCAATTATTAAAACTTCTGACTTCAACAAATTCTTCGTCAAAAATTTTTCTGAATTAGAAAATAAAATCGACTTCGTGGCTCAAATTCACGACGAATATTTAACAATTTTAGTCCAGAAAAATCTGAAAATAGATTCACTAAATGATTTAAACGACAAATCGGTAAACATCGGCCACATTGGCTCAAGTAGCGCCTTAATCCTCGAAAAATATTTTTCCAATTTCGCCATTAACCCAAAAAAAATCGTAAATCTTGGCGCCGAAAAATCTTTCGAAATGCTCTGCAATAAAAAAATCGACGCTTGGGTTTATTTCATCGGACATCCAAATCCAAACTTCCAAAAATCCTTAACCAACTGCAACTTAAAACTAATCTCCCTTCCCCCACAAGAAATCCAAAACTTCCTCGCCACCGCACCCTTTTTTAAAAAAGGAATCATCGCAAAAAATCTCTACAATTCTCTGCCAAAAAACATCGAAACTATTTCTACAAAAACAATTTTAGCAGCGCGTAAAGGAATTGATCCCAAGATCATAAAACTATTTCAAGATATTCTTGAAAATCACAAAGAGGAATTGCTGAAAGAGAACGAAATATTTAGAGGTTTTTGATTGCCCAAATAATAACTGACTATCGAAATTTAATATCTCTAAAAGACCTAACATAAATATTATGATTTTCTTCTGCCGCTGAAACCTATTAATACAGAAGCGGAAGCTAACATTCTGACAGCTGATTGTGTAATTGAAGTTCCAATCCCAAGAAGAATTACGGTTGTGTTGGCGATTGGAATATTCCAATAACTGTTATTTTTTTTATCTTCCATTAGATAGACAACACTACCATCCTTAACCATTACACGACATTTTTCTAAATAAAAAATGTTGGCTCTCTTGGAATGCAATATCGTCTTTAGCTCAGAAGAAACAAAGCTTGTCCTGCTCACCCAACCCCTCTTTATATTATTAATTTTTTGCCTGGTAATTAACTCAATTAATGACCAAGTTTATTAATAAAATTATTCAAAAGGTCATAAACTTTGATTAAAAAACTTGAAGAAATTTTACCTAATCCCAAACCAATCCTCATATTCCAAAACATCAAACCCCACCAACTGTTTTTCGCCAAGATCAAGAATCGGGCGTTTGATTATTGATGGATTTTTTTGCATTAATTCTAACGCCGATTTTTCATCTTTTATTTTACTTTGCTGTTCTTCGCTGAGTTGTCGCCAAGTTGTGCCTTTAGTGTTTAGTATTTTTTTCCAACCAAATTTTTCGACAAATTCTGCCAGCTTCACCGCATCAACTCCGTCTTTTTTGTAATCGTGAAATTGATATTCGATACCATTGTCAGAGAGCCATTGCATTGCTTTCTTAACTGTGTCGCAGTTTTTAATTCCGTATAGTTTGGTCATGATCGAGAATATTTTCAGCTTGAAAAAGAAGTGTTTTGGGTCGCTAAACTCGCAATGATGGTGTTAAGACATGGCTAGCTAAATATATAAATCCCAAAGTTTGGTATTACGAGATGGTGCAACATTTGTCTTGGCTTTGGTCAAGCTTGGTGACGTTTTCCACCTCTAGAGCGGATGAAGATTTTGATTTTTCCATGCCACCATTTTTCTTTGCCCTTCTCTCCTTCACGCCGACCTTATCAGAATTTAGTGAATCCGTATCTCTTGAGACTTTCGGTGACGTCGAAGGATTGTCTTGAATTGGCTCAACAACATTAGCAATTTGTGGTAACTTTTCTGGAATTACCTCTTTCAAAACAACAACTGAAGCTTTGTCCTCGTGGCCTAAGCCTATTGAACTTGGAACTATCACCACCTCTTCTTTTGCATCGACGACATTACCTGAATTTTCCAATGGCAATTCTGTTGCGTAATTTTGCGCCAAACTCGGCAGAACTTTTTTTAACATTCTTAAGTTAAAACCAGTGTCGGCACCGCAATTGAGGCATGCTACAAAATCATGAGCAATATCTTGCGCTGCACTATTTGAAACCTCATCACCTGATGACCAACATTTGACAATCTTAGCTAAATCAGCCTCAGCATAATCTGTTAAACTTTTAACATCGTGCCAAGTCATGCGATGAAGCAAGGCGGGACTAATCATTGATCTGCCTTCAAGATCAACAGCGGAATTAACGCTTGCTACCAACATGAATCCCGAACCTCCTTCCTTGCCATCTGGATGCTCTCCAGTCAAAACTGCATTAAGAAGCTTTTCTAAACCACCTTCCAAACAACTGTTAAGCTCATCAATCCACACCACATTTCCTTCTTCAAAAGCCTTGGTAATGATTTTTTTCTTGTCCTCCAGCGGAAGGCTGGCGCTGATTTTGTAATAGCCACGCTTAAAGGCAGCGCTTACTTGCGAATCAGATTTAATTTCTTCCAATCCCTCACTTTCTAAAACCGATTTTATCAAAACACTTTTTCCGGTTCCAGAATCGCCGTTAAGCAACACGCCGTTTAAACCGCAGGCTGCGTAAGGAAATTGTCCCGCGTATTGTTTTTGTCTGATTCTTAAAGATAAAGCGAGCGACTCTTCAACTTCTTTTGTGGCCTCAGTTGAAACGAAATCAGCATTATTAATTTGAGGGTAAGGCAGTCTCGAAGTTTCGGTTTCAATAAATCGCAAAACATTTTCCTGCAACTCGCGAACGGTTTCGGCATTGCCTTCGTCAGCCTTCTTTCCTGAATTAGTTTGCTGATATTGCCCAATAAATTCAGCGCATCTTTCTTTGAAAATACTTTCTGGAATTTGTTCCTGAATTTCAGGAATAAGATTTTCGTAAATCGTTTTCTTTAAAATCCGCTCGTAAATATAACTTGGCGGAAAGTCGCGTAATTCAACTACTGGAATTGTTGCGTCTTCAAAAAGTTTCTGTTCAAACCTGCCGCCACCGAATTGCACAGGATTGCAAGCGAAAACCACCTTATGATTTTCATCGAGTTCGTAGAATTTTTGTTTGTAAAAAATTCTCTGCTTACCGCCTTCTTTAAGCGGAGAAAACATGGTAAGGTGAAGGTCTTCCATGTTGGACTCGTCAATAAAGAGAATTTTTATTTTACCATCTCCGTCCTTACTTTGCGCCCAATCTTCAAAACTAGTAAGCTCACGATAAACCTTAACTGTTTCCTGATCGTCTTTTTCGAATTCTCTGAGAAGGCTACTTTTGCCAACGCCGCTGTAGCCCATGAGGCGCAACATGTTGCTTTGTTTTAGATCATTCAGTAAATCGCTTTTTCTTTCTGTGATGAATCTTGTTGCCTCAGCGTCGCTACCCTGCAGATCTTGCGAAGCGTTAAAATTTTCTAAACGAACTTTGGAAAACTTTGCCCCATCGGCAGTTGGGCCAAACCTCCCAAAACTCTCAGGAGAAAGCCATCCAAAATTACCATCCCTTTCAACTTCTTCAGAAATCACAGTCAGGTTGCGACCAAGTTCACTAAAAAAAAGTGGCGCTAATGAATTAAATAATCCTTCAGAAAATTTGCCCTTGAGAACAATTTTTTCGCCAGCTCTTAACCTTTCAACAATCTCGCTTTCAACTTTACGGAAATTTTTAAAGCCGGATTCGGTAGTTTCAAAATCAAGTTTTTCGACCAAATCTTGGTAAGTAAAATCTTCAACATCGACAACCGCATAAATTTCAGACTGATTCGTCTTAACCTCTTTCAACGCCTCTTGAACATCGTCGTGAAAAATTATGCGCGTCGTAGTTTTTTTATCTTCAAAACTATTTTGAATTTCATTAGTTCGCACTTCTGGAGGCAACTCAACGCCATAATTCAAAAATAACTCTAGCTTTAAACCGTGCTTTTGCGCTTCGTTAAATAGGCAATACCACTGACCATCGGATAGTTCTGAAGAGATGAAAAGTTTTAGTAATTTTTCTTCGCCCTCGCTAGCTCTCTTTATCAGCCCTTCTCTTTCGTAGTACGTTTCACCCTCAATCAACTTGTCGCAAATCAGCAGGTCGAAAAGATGTTTATTTATTAATGTCGCATCCTGCGGCATGCCCGAATATTTTTGGACACTGACTTGTGACGCATCATTAAATTTATTGAAATCGAATGAATCACCGCCGCGACTTGCAACCTTAAGATCCTCTGCGGCCGTAATGTCGCAGCCATGGTAACTAAATTTACCAGTTGCTAGCGCCTGCTTTAGCTCATATTGCAGCTCTTGTTCGTGCTTGGGCGATAAATTAATAATCTCGAAATTTTTCTCCTCTCTCTCAAGCGCCAAAACGAAATCGCTTTTTTGCCACACCATCTCTTCGCCAACCAAAATAATCTCTCCAAAAAGCTTACGGCGCCAGTTCGAGAAACCTTCCAGATCGATAATATTCGAAACTCCTTTTTCTTGGTCGGTGGCTTTGGATGAAATTTCCGCAACAACACAAACATCATGCCGATGTATGAAAGAGGCATCTTTGGGATATTGAGAAGCAAATCCGACTATTTGAATTGAGCCATCTATTGCCACATCAGAAATCATTCTTTCCTGATCTAAAATGGTGTTCATGGCAACCCTTTGCTTGGCGTCAAAAGCATCCCAGTTGATTAACAATAGTGGCGGCCTGTCAGCCGATTTCGCTCTTTGCAGAAAATCAAATAATCGCCCCTCCAAAGCAATGACCGGAATGCCATCAATACCAATTTGCAGATTCATTTTATGCAATTCGGCCTTTTTAGGATCGTCAATGTAAAACACCTCGCGCCCTGAATTGACGGCCTCACTTAAAAGAAAATTAGCATTGTCTTCAGCATTGGAAGCAACGATCAGAGACTTGCCTTTGCTTGCGATTGCCGCGGTCAACTCTTCTTTGGTAACAACTTTGGAAAATTTAGTCAGAGATGATAAGGCGTTGAACATTAGCTGAGCGGCCGAATCTTCTTCTTGCTCTGCGACTTGCTCTTGCTGTGGCTTTGATGATTTTAATTTCTTTTTATTTGTAACGGGTAACTCAGGCGCCGCCAACTTTTCTGCCCCGTAAATTAGACTATTATCAAGTGTTGTGAGTTGAGAATTTCCACTACCTCCAAAATCAGCTTTTATCCATTCACCGTCACTAGATTTAACTTCCAAAACCACATGATTATTATCGATGCGAACCATTCTGCATCTGCTGCAATCTTCTAGTGAAAGAGTGCTTTTTATCTTGTACAAAACGGCAGCAACGCGGTGACGACAAGACCCCAATCTTTCGTCAAACATTCGCTCCATCGAGCTTACGTGATCTGAAGAATCATATCTCGTATCTTCTCTTTCGTAACTTGCGCTCCAGCTAAATCCTTTTTCTGGATCGCGATATTCATCAATAATTTTTCTGATTGGATCTTCTTCTGACAAAGATTTTGCAGCACTTATCCTTGGGCTTGGCGCTTTAATAACATAATTCAGATTACAGTCTTGCATCGACTCCGCATAAAAAAACCCGTCATCACCCTTGGAAATAGAGATTTCACCCAACACAGAGAGATCTTCAACAAGACCAAAAAAATCTTCCGCAGCATCAACTGAAAGCAAACGAGATTTTACGTTGGCTTTTAAAGATTGCTGAAACTTGCAAAAAATATGCTCATTCGAGTCTTGTTTTTTAAGGTCAGCTACAGCTTTTTTATCTAAAATATTGAACGGAGGAACTGAGAAAAAATGCTGCGGTTTATATTCTTGCTGCAACAAATTTTGCGCAATGTCGTTGTCCTTAATCACGGCAGTGCGAACTTGCAGATTCTGTGAAGATCCGTTTAAAACCTCACCCGCCAAACCCATATTGTAAGCGTCTTGTGCGTGAGGATCATCCACCGCGATATGGTCCTGCAAACCATTGAAAGCAATCCTGATTCCTGATTTTGCACTAACCGCACCTTCTCTTACTAAATTCCCGATTCCCCAATAATTTGCATAATCGTTCACTTCGTAAGTAACGCCGCGCTCACCAAGTGTTGTCAGATATTCTTCAGTTAAATTTAAATTAGCTGAAAAGGAAAAATGTTTAGTTTGAGTTTCTAATAAAGCTAAGTCTGTCAGTGATCTAACCTCTTTGATGTCAATCTCGCCATCGCGACTGGCAATCTTTACTGCCACAATGTTCTTGGCCATTTCACCATCATTAATAGCGCCACTAATCCATTCGTGAGAATCTCCGATCGCCATATCTGAAGCATCGTATGACTGCAAATAAGTCGTATGTTTTGGGTTTTGATAAGTTCTCTGCGAAGTGCTTCTCAAGCCCACCCAATCTTCCAACGATAAAAACTGATCTGACGACTGTATTACATTACCGTGCAAGAAATTCTGCACCACGCGACTTGGCAGCGAACAGATTACATTTTTTTTGGAATCAGTACTGACGCCACTCTTCTGACAATAAGCCGTCACCAATTGTTGCGACAGTTGCGGATTGGCTCTGGTAGCGGCAATGACCAATTCTTCTCTTAAAAAATTCTGATTAGTTTCAAGCACCAACTCTGCAATTTTGGTGATATTTGCGGAATTTAAACCACGCACAATTTCATCAAAATTATATTGGCTGATCTTTGAATTTCTGGCCGCGCGTGGATCGATTGCCCGACTGATATTTTGCAATAATTGCTCATCAAAAAAATTAGACCTGAGGTTATTATGCGCCGCACTTGCGAATAAGGCGGTCATTTTGCATTTCAAAAAAACCGCCTCTTCCTCATCTTCCAAATCATCAAGATTCTTAACGAGATAATAAAATTTCTGAGTCGCAGCCTCTTCTTCCCCACGCAAAATGTCAGACAGAATTCTACTGAATTGAGCCAGGTTAGGATCGAGATTTACCTGCGATTCGTGGTCGATGCGCCTAATTAATTGCTCTTTTTTATCGGGAAATTTTTCGATCAATTCCGGATATTCTCCGTAATTATAAAGAACTCCAAGTTGGGATAGGTTATCTAAATAGCCTTCCAGCGCTGCATAACGCTGAGGAAAAAGTTCGGTTGCAGCAAAAAAATTTTTATTGGAAGCAATGTTGTGAAAAACAAAATCTTCAAGATTTTCTCTAAATCTATTACCTACAGGCGCCTTAAGTTCATCGGATACGCTGCTCGACAATAACAATGTCAGAAATCCTTCCATGTCGAATAAGGGAGGGTTTTCGCAATGAGAGGAGCGAAAATAATCTCCCAAACTTGCTACTATTTCATAGCGCTCTCCGGAAGCCATCGACCTATCCAAAACAAAAGCCATTTTCTGGAAATATTTCGGATCATCGTAACTTGGTAATTCTGGAACTACATTCTTTGCTGAATCATTTGAAAAGGCGATATTCCAATCATTGCCGTCAGTCTGACTGCCGTATCTATTGTGGCAAAAAGCTCTTTCAATTTCGATGGCGCGTCCGGTCAAATCACTAGCATCAAGAAGCAAAATCTCATCACGCGCAATTCCCAATTTTTTTATCTCTTCGCGATCAAAACTGTGGTTAAATTGCGAACCATCTTGCAACTGCCTAATATTGCTAAAATCTTTTTGAAGTTCGTGAAAAGCCGCCACACCTCTTTCATCCTCTGCGCCGCGAAAAAAAACCGTGAACCCCGCAATCTGCAACCTTTTTAAAAAAGCAATTCTTTCACCTTCTTCAAGCAAGAACCCAAAAGAGTCTTTATCGATAAAAATTTTCTTGGGCACAAAACCTTGTGAAGGAGAAACTGAAGACTGAAATGCCGTGCCGTCCAAAGCGCCATCAGGACGAAAACTGCTTACCGGAGAAACAATATTTTCCTGCTGCTTCTTTTCTAAAAACAAGAATCTCGGCAAATATATTCCGTCTTTCAGAATATAATCACTGCCGCTTTTTAAATTTTTTTTCATTTGAAAATTTAATTTGGGTTGCCCACGAGTAGCTTTTGATTTACCGCAAATTTGTAAAGTTCTCTGCTTTTCCAGAAGGATTTAAAGATGACTTCCTATAGGTCAAAGATTTAGGACAGGTTTTCTTAGAAATAAAATACAGATCTTTTTTTTGAGAATTTTTTAGATTTTAGGACCCTGAAACAGTAGCGAAGAATTTATCGGCAACGACTCTGCAAACTCCTACTCACCTGCAAATTATTCCATAAATTTATTCCTTTTTCTCCAGCCAAACTTGTAAGAAAAAAGCGGCGCTGGTTAGAAGAAGGAAGCCGCAAAATATCGGCGTTAATGTGTTGTTGTAAGATTGTCCAATTGCGGTTCCGATGATGGCGGAAATTGCGGAAGATAAACAGCCCGTAACTGCGGCGGCAACGCCGGCAACATGGCCCATTGGCTCCATCGCTAAGGCGTTAAGATTTCCAAATAACATTCCCAGTGCAAAAAAAGTAATCACAGCGAAAAACATAAATTGCCACAAATGCAATTGTTGATGCTGTAAAATAGACACAACAATAAGTAGCGCCGACATCGTCATCATCAATATCAAGGCCTGATGGCAGATTAATTTCATGCCGTATTTTCGCACGATCATTGAATTGACGATCGAAGAAACGCCAACTGAAAGAGCGGAGATTCCGAAATAAACCGGAAATAATTCTCCCACTTGGAAATAATCTTGGAAAATTTGGCGACTTGAAGCCAAGTAACCAATCAGCGCACCAAAAACCAAACCGTTACAAATTGTGTAACTCAAAGTGGTTTTATTGCCAAGAACCACCAAAAGATCTCTCCAAATTGTTGGCAAATTAAACGGTCGAACATCTTGTTTTTTTAGGGTTTCAGGAAGACGAATAAATGTCCAAATTGTGGCGACAATTGCCGCCGCTAAAAAAATTATAAAAAGAAAACGCCAACTCACAAAAAACAGTAAAGCCTGTCCAATGCTGGGCGCAATTACGGGAATGATAATAAAAATTGTCATGATAAATGACATCACGCGCGCCATGTCGCGGCCTTTGTAAAGATCGCGAATGATGGCAATACTAACAATTCGAGGCGACGCCGCACCAAAGCCTTGCAGAAAACGACCCACCAACATCATCGAATAATCTTGCGCCGTCAGACTTAAAATATTTCCTATCGCAAAAATCACCAATCCCACATAAACCGTGGGCTTACGACCGAAGCTATCGGCAAGTGGGCCGTAAATAATCTGCCCGAAAGTAAATCCCAAAAACAAAACTCCGATAACATACTGCATCTGGTTTTGATCAATAATTCCAAACTCTTGCCCCATCAAAAAAAGCGACGGCAAAACCATATCAATCGACATCGCCATCAGAGCCACATAAAGCGCCATTAAAGTTACAAATTCAACGAAGGACGATTTTTTTTGATGGTTGATCATGATTGAGATTTTTTTATTTTAAAAATATTCGTCGATCCTAAAGAATGGATAGACCTGAATCAACACACAAACTACAGACATGAACTATAAATGGGTTTCATTTGGAGAAGATTATAATCCGGTTGTGGCTTTTATCGCGCCTTCCAATGGTATTGAAGGAGAAGCTGGTCAGAAGCTTATCTCACAAAAAATAGCAGTTTTAATTGCCAAAGGATTTTGCGTAAAAATACCTCAATATGAAAATGATGCTTTGGTTATTGAGCCGGAAATAACTAGACAATCTTCCGAAAGATTAAGGCCAACTGTTTCTCCAGCGGTGTCTGAAGAAACTGGCGCAAATCAAGTAATCGAATCTATCCAAAATGGCTGGAATATGATGCCGTGGATGGGTGGCGATAGTTTTGAAAATAAAATTCCACTAATCTTAAAACATTTTGAAGAACACCCTCAAGATCGCGATCCTAATGTTAAAATATTCGGCTTCAGCAATTCAACTTACGCAACGATTTTAGCTAGTCGTGGAATATGCAGTTTTGTCTCAACGCCGTTTGTCACTGTTTTTGATCGAGCCCGATCAGATCCAGAGCATTTTTTGGCAGCAGCGCAAGAGTTAGAAAAATTACTAAAAGGACAAGAAACAACAACTTATCCACGTAGAGTAATTTATAATCCTGACGGTAAATTATCCGAAATTAAACAGACCTTTAACTATCCACTAAATCTTGGAACTTTAGATTCCGAAACAAAAAGACCCAGATTACAAATTCCATCCAATCAGGCTTGGAGCATCTCAGTTGAAGGTTTCTTACAAAGAACTTCCGGACCATTTGTTGTAAACTATAGTTTTTGTTTGAACCAATTTTTACAACAACATCAAGATCATTTACCTTCCTTTATCGAAATTGGTAATCTTGCCACCAGACTTGATGGCAATCATGGTTATGGAAATCTTATCCATGATGAAGAAACCGGAATGATTTTGCTTAACGATTATAACCTAGATAAAATTTACGCTAATAAAGGAAGCTTAGAGGAAGATCTAAGAACAGCGGCATTAGCAAAATCAGGGCTAGATCCTTCTGAGAAAAGACAATTGAGATTACTAAGATTAATACCTGATGAAATTTTTGATAAAGTATCTGGAAATTATCCTTTAACGAAAGAAGAAATCGCAACTGTAATTCAATCTCAGAATGCGATCATATCAGAAGTTATGAAAGAGATCTATGAAACTGCCCAGAACTTTAGAATCCCTTTAATCCAAAATACCAGAAACGGTCACTGCGCCAATATGAGTATCGTCAATGGCGGCCAAAATCAGGTTGAATTACAAGGTGATCAGATTCTCTTAACTATGCCGCAACAGATGCGCGGAAATGTTGAAGTTTTAAGTGGCGAGTCTTTAGCAAATCAATCGTCATTGCGCACGTATCGCATTAATTTCTAGCCATGTCTTAACACCGTCATTGCGAGCGCAGCGCGGCAAACCAGTAAATCCAGACACATAATGGTTTGGCGCTCTGCTCTCGCAATGACGGTGTTGAAAATTTGTAGGTTGGCTAATCCTAAATCTTCGCCATATCAATCACAAAACGATAACGCACATCGCTTTTCAAAACACGTTCGTAAGCAACATTCACTTGATCTGGCGCAATCACTTCAATTTCGGGAGTGATGTTATGTTTGGCACAAAAATCTAACATTTCTTGAGTTTCTTTAATGCCACCAATCACTGAACCAGAATAGCTACGGCGTTTCATGATTACTGGAAAAGGATGAATTGAAAGTGGTTTTTCTGGCACGCCAACCACCACCAAAGTGCCATCAAGTTTCAACAATTCGAAATAGTCATTCATGTTAATTTCGGCAGAAACTGTGTTGATGATCAGATCAAAATTGCTGGCATATTTCTTGAAATTTTCTTTGTCGTTGGTTGCCACAAAGTGATGTGCGCCCATTTTTAAAGCATCTTCACGCTTTTTATTTGAATGACTTAAAACCGTAACTTCCGCACCCAAAGCTCGGGCAATTTTAACTCCCATATGTCCCAAACCACCAAGTCCCATAATCGCAACTTTTTTGCCCGGCTCAGCTTTCCAATGAGTTAATGGCGAATAAAGTGTAACGCCGGCACAAAGCAAAGGCGCGGCTTTATCGAGTGGAATCGAATCTGGAATTTGTAAAACGTAATTTTCGTCAACCACGATCACGTCAGAATATCCGCCGTAAGTTGGAGTTTTACCATCGCGTTCCACCGCGTTATAAGTTCCCGTCATGCCTTCCAAACAATATTGCTCAAGATCTTTTTCACAGCTTGAACAAGTGCGGCATGAATCAACAAAACAGCCCACACCAACACGATCACCAACTTTATATTTGGTAACTTTTACGCCAACTGCGCGAACTACACCGGCAATTTCATGTCCGGGAACCATTGGAAACATTGAGCCACCCCACTCATCTCTTGCTTGATGAATATCGGAATGACAAATCCCGCAATATTTAATATCGATCACAACATCATGTTCTTTCGGATCTCTTCTTTCGAAAGAAAAAGGGTTTAGTTGCGATTTTGCTGACGCGGCAGCGATTCCTTTAGCTTTAATCATTTTGATCTCCTGTTGGTTAATTAAAAACTGTTCTTCTGATTTTTAGCGAAGGATCTAAGTTTATTGCGAGGGGAATTGTATATTTGACTAGCTAACTCTGAGTTTGTCACCCCGCACGTCATTTTGTCACCCCGTACTTCGAGTTTGTTACACCGTACTTCAGTTTGTTACACCACACATTATTTTGTTACACCGCACATTAGTTTGTTACACCGCACTTCGAGTTTGTCACCCCGCACTTGTTGCGGGGTCCATCGTGATACAAACTCAGAATTGAATTTGTGACGAGATGGACCCCGCAACAAGTGCGGGGTGACAAACTGAAGTAAGAGGTAATAAACTGAAGTAAGAGGTAATAAACCTGAAGTAAGAGGTAACAAACTGATGTAAGAGGTAACAAACTAATGTGTGGCGTAACAAACTCGAAGTACTGGGTAACAAACTAATGTACGAAGTGAAAAACTGATGTACGAAGTAGCAAACTCAAAGTTAGCTAGTCAAATATACAAATGTATTATTTCCCAAAATTTACCACTTCAAAAAACTTTTCCCAATCAAAGCACCAAGAAAAGCGAAGAATATCATTGGTAAATAATGCCAGTTTAAAAGATGAGAAATCGCATCGTTTTGTTCTTGCAATCTCAACATTAAATATCCCAAAGCGCTAGCGGCCAGAACCGTGAAAATTCCAGCTTGCAGCGGAATTGTCGTCGCCCCTTTTTGTAAAATTGCAAACATCACAATCGCTGGCACCAGCGCTAAAAAAGCAATACAAATCGTACATTCCATTTTATGCAAATTGACTTCGGGAATAATCATTCGCGCATCATTTTCTGCAAAAAGTTGCGCTAAAAAAATAGTCAAAAGCAAAGTAAAAATCAGGTAGGGAAGTTTTAATAATCGCGATTTTTGGTAAAGATCGGGATACATGGTAAGCACCGCGGCAACAACGCTGGTAAGAAATAGCGCCACCATCAAAATAATCTCCACAACAAATAACAAACGAGTTATTTGCACTAAAATGTCAGCACGAAATCCCAAATTAATTTGCAAAATTATTGCGTAAATTATCAACACGCCAAGCAAAGCCATTATCCAATTTATCGGCTTAGCGAGCGGTTTTGTGGCATTTACTTCGCCACTTAATTTTGTGATTAAATCTGTAGTTTTATTCATATTTTTAACTTGTTTCTGATTTTTTTAATCGCTCGATGTGCTGCAACTTTCACTGCAGATTCATTCATGCCAATCCGCTCTCCCACTTCTTTGGCGGTGTATCCTTGCACATGCATCATGGTTAAAATTTCTTTGTTTTGAGGAGTTACATCTTCAAGCATTTCATCAATAGATTCGTTATTCGAAGTCTCGTCAGTTACATCGGCTAAAATATTTTCCAGCTCTTCAACATCGGCAATTTTGTGACGCATTTGGGCGTAATGTTTACGCAAATAATCAGCAATGCGAAAACGCACAATTGCAATCAGCCACGGCAGAATTGGACGTTCGCCGTCAAAAGTGTGACGTGCTTTGTGAATCGAAATTAAAATTTCCTGCAACACATCTTCAACATCGGCACTAGTAATTTTTTTCGCCACCATCGGCTTAATCATCGGCACAATTTGAGTTAAAAATTGCGCGTAAGCAGATTGGTCGCCGCCAATGCCAGCGCGCATCAAATCGCTTAAAATTTTATTTTTATCTTGGGTTGTAACCATTTGCGAAATTTCAACGAATCATCAAGCGAGAAGAAAATTTTTCTTAAAAACCTAATTAAAAATCTCATGAAAAAAATTA
>JACCDX010828407.1_pt1 | contig 13957 bp, 10 predicted proteins | sample 7449681 | NCBI WGS metagenome assembly JACCDX01 (sample SAMN15323450, study PRJNA562643) | freshwater metagenome | isolation source: river surface water | place: USA:Blue River Watershed | collected 2017-08-18
ATCGCTCATGGTGATGTCAATTCATCGAAAGTCGTTGGCAAAGCGATCGAAGATATTGATCTGCCCCACGGAACGACCATTGGGGCTATCGTCCGCAATGACGAAGTGCTCATAGCTCACGATGACATAGTTGTTCAGTCAGGCGATCACGTTATCCTCTTCCTGGTCGACAAGAAGCGCATTCCCGAGGTAGAGCGTCTTTTCCAGGTTGGCCTTACTTTCTTCTGACGAGTCCCGAATTCAAGGTTTCCGCCGATCGCTTATGCACTTCTCAATCGTATCCAGAATCCTCGGCGTACTTCTGATGCTCTTCAGCATTCTCGCCAACTTGCCCTCAATTCTGGTTTCGATTCTGTATGACGATAGCGAGCTGTCGTCCTTCCTGACCTCTTTGCTCATTACCTTCTTCACCGGTTTCATCTTGTGGATATTGACGCTCAAATCCAGCGTGGAATTGCGCACACGCGATGGCTTTTTGATCGTGACTCTGTTTTGGTCGGTGCTCGGAGCATTCGGAGCGCTGCCTTTCTTTTTTTCTCAAGCTCTGCCCCTCACCATCACGAATGCCGTTTTTGAGTCTATTTCGGGGTTGAGCACCACGGGTGCCACGGTGATTGTTGGCCTTGATGAGCTTCCGAGATCGATTCTTTTCTACAGGCAGCAACTTCAATGGCTGGGTGGAATGGGTATCGTGGCTCTCGCTGTGGCGGTGCTGCCGATGCTGGGTATCGGAGGTATGCAGCTATACAGAGCTGAGAGCCCTGGTCCGGTTAAAAACGACAACCTTGTACCCAGGTTGGCAGAAACAGCGCAGGCACTTTGGTATATATATCTGGCCCTGACGGCAGCGTGTACGTTGTTTTTCTGGGCGGCTGGAATGAGCTTTTTTGACGCGATATGCCACAGTTTTGCTACGGTGTCGATCGGAGGATTTTCCACTCACGATAGCAGTCTCGCGTTCTTCGACAGTCATATCATCAATACGATAGCTATCGTTTTCATGTTCCTTGCCGGGATCAACTTTGCCTTGCACTTCGCCGCTTGGCGGCAACACAGCATAAGTCAGTATCTCAAGGACACGGAGCTCAAATTCTATGCGGCCATACTTGGAGTTCTGTCGATAGTGACTGTCACGGTACTTTATCTCTTCGGCACTTACGGACTGCTGGACTCGTTGGTTCATGGAGTATTTCAAAGCGTTTCAATTGCTACCACGACCGGATTTACTACCGCAGATTTCAGTTCGTGGCCATCTGTGTTGCCCTACATGTTGATCTACGCATCCATCATTGGAGCATGTGCGGGATCTACTGGTGGCGGAATGAAAGTAATTCGTATCTTGTTGATTCTCAAGCAAGGTTTGCGTGAAGTTCAGCGATTGATTCACCCTAATTCCGTTATTCCAATCAAGCTTGGCAGAACACTCGTCCCGGATAGAGTCATCGAATCCGTGTGGGGATTCTTCGCCGTTTATGTGATGGTATTTTTAGCGTTGTTGTTGGCCACCATTGCCTCCGGGCTTGATGTCGTGACTGCGTTCAGCGCGGTTGGAGCTAGCATCAACAACCTCGGACCAGGCTTGGAAGGGGTGGCTTTCAATTACAGCGAAATTCCTGCGACAACAAAATGGATTCTTTGTTTCGCCATGCTGTTGGGGCGCCTCGAGATATTCACCCTGCTGGTTCTGTTTCTGCCTATGTTCTGGCGCCGTTAACGATACAAGGCATTCTTGGAGTTGTCAGGCTGTCGCTTGAAACGTCGGTATTCCCACTGATACTGGCCGGGCACCTGACGAACGCAATCCTCCACAGATAGGTTTAATGCCGCCGCTGCAGTCATTGGATTTTCGCTGTCAATTCCTGCGCGGGCAGCACCAAAGATAATTTCGAAACCTTTCCCTTTAGGAAGTCGCTTCGCAAAAACCGTGACAACGGTGGCACCCGTTTTCGCAGCCAGTCTGGATATCAAGGTCATCGTTAAGGCGTTCACTCCAAAAAACGGTGCAAACACTCCACCGTCTTCATTGGGCTCTTGGTCAGGAAGAATACCGACTATCTCACCGCGCTCCAGGGCTTTAATCAGCATCGCTATACCCTTCCTGTTCGTGGGGGCGAGGCTGGCGCTCCCACGGCTGCGAAATGCCACCATGGATGCTTCGAAAGCAGCCAATTTGGGTGGCTTGTACAAATAGGTAGTCGGCGCACAATTCGTTAGAAAGGGTCCGCAAGTCTCCCAACTCCCGAGATGGGGAGCGAGAACGATGACGCCTTTCTTTGCCTCAAGTGCGTTGTCCAGTATCTCTCTGTTTGTCACCCGGACAACAGTGGAAAGAACCTTGGCAAGAGAGGCGTGCCAGACATATCCGAATTCGCAACCCGTTTTACCTGTTTCAATGAGGCTTTGCCGGGTCAAGGCTTTCAACTCGAAATCATCCAGTTCGGGAAAGCACAACTTGAGATTTTTTTGGGTGACTTTGCGTGAATCCGACGGGAAGTAATAGGCGAACAATCCGATCACTGCGCCAAGTACCTGGTTTCCTCTCAGGGGCAGCAAGGAACAGACGCGCAGCAGTACTTTGAGCAGAAATACTTTGAGAGATTCGATATGCGGACTCCTGGCTTTCAACGAATTTCAGTAGCGATATGTCTCGCTACGAAGCGCAACTCCGATCAAGGACATTGCAACAGGGCGATGGATTCTAACTCACCCATGACTAAGCGGCAAAACCCTCGCCCCATGTCCGGCTGGCGGCGCCCAGTATAGATATTGACCGACGAATCAAGGATAATTGCCAGCTCTTAAAAATCAGACTAGGGAGTACCTCTTGTCCGCCTCAGCCACGCCGCCCGATCTTGGCACCTTTCAAGGTCTCATTCTTGCTCTTCAACAATTCTGGGCAAACAAGGGTTGTGTGCTCATGCAGCCGCTCGATATGGAGGTGGGGGCAGGGACCTTTCATCCGGCAACCTTTCTGCGTGCCATCGGCCCGGAGAGCTGGCACACCGCTTACGTACAACCGAGCCGACGCCCAACGGACGGACGGTATGGCGAGAATCCCAACCGTCTCCAGCATTACTATCAGTTCCAGGTGATCCTGAAACCATCTCCGCCCGATATTCAGGAACTTTATCTCGAGTCGCTGGCCAGCCTCGGCATCGATACGCGCATCCACGATATCCGTTTTGTTGAAGATAACTGGGAGTCTCCCACTCTTGGGGCATGGGGGCTAGGATGGGAGGTGTGGCTCAATGGCATGGAAGTCACACAGTTTACCTATTTCCAGCAGGTTGGCGGTTTGGAATGTCATCCCGTCAGCGGTGAAATCACATACGGGATCGAGCGCATCGCGATGTACCTGCAGGGAGTCGACAGCATTTATGACATCGTCTGGACCAAAGGCCCGAACGGCGTCGTAACCTACGGGGACGTCTTTCACCAGAACGAAGTGGAGATGTCCGCCTACAATTTCGAACATGCCAATGTCGACATTCTGTTCCGAAACTTCAATGACTGTGAACAACAGTGCCAGTTGCTGATCCATAAAGGTTTGGCTTTGCCAGCATATGAACAGGTTTTGAAGGCTTCTCACTACTTTAATTTGCTGGATGCCCGTCATGCGATTTCCGTGACCGAGCGCCAGCGTTACATCCTCAGGGTACGAACTTTGTCGCGGTTGGTTGCCGAAGCCTACTACGAAAGTCGCAAGGCACTGGGTTTCCCTCTGGCGCCCGAGGATCTGCGCCGGCAATATCTGGATAAATAACAATCTGACCGCAGGACACCATGGCAACAAAAGATTTTTTAGTTGAAATAGGCACTGGAGAACTTCCACCCAAAGCCCTGAGAACACTCTCGGAGTCTTTTCTTTCAGGCATCCGCTCAGCCCTCGAAGCTGCCGATCTCCACTTCGATGCGATTACTCCCTTTGCGACGCCACGACGATTGGCGGTCATTGTCAAAGGGTTGCAAGAGCATCAGGCCGACAAGGCAATGGAAAGATTTGGTCCTGCAATTTCTGCTGCCTACGACAAGGACGGTAAGCCGACCCCCGCAGCCACTGGTTTCGCACGCTCCTGCGGCATGGCATTGGAAGCACTGGAAAGCGTAGAGAAGGATGGGGTCGTGAAACTCGTCTTCCGGTCTGTCACCAAAGGCGGTGAAACCCGCAATCTGTTGGCCGATATTGTGTCGCGCTCGCTATCAGCACTACCGATTCCCAAGAAAATGCGCTGGGGTAGCAGTCGAGATGAGTTTGTGCGCCCGGTACATTGGGTAGTAATGATTTTCGGCGCTGAGGTTATCCCCGCGTCCATCCTGGGGATCAGTTCCGGGAACCAATCCCGCGGGCACCGTTTCCTGCACAATCAGCCTCTCAGCATCCACTCCGCCGATGAGTATGAGTCCAAGTTGACTGGCGGCAAGGTCGTTGCCGACTACGAGAGACGCAAAAGTATTATTCGCATGCTCGTCAACGCCGAAGGCGAGAAGCTCGGAGCGCGCGTCGTGATAGAGGAAGATTTGCTGGAGGAGGTTACCAGCCTGGTGGAGTGGCCTGTTGCCCTCACCGGCAAGTTTGACGAACACTTCCTGTCAGTGCCACGTGAAGCACTTGTCTCATCAATGAAATCCCACCAGAAGTGTTTCTATCTGTTGGACAAGCAAGGGAATCTGCTGCCGAACTTCATCACTGTCAGCAACATTGAAAGTCTTGATCCTGCGCAAGTCATCGCCGGCAATGAGAGGGTGATTCGTCCCCGACTCGCCGATGCGCGATTCTTCTTCGACACAGACCGCAAGCAAACCCTGGCCTCTCGGCAGGAACAGCTCAAGACCATCGTGTTTCAGCAGGAGCTGGGCACCGTTTTTGAAAAATCTGCCAGAGTCTCCGCGTTGTCTGGTTTCATAGCAGGCGAGCTTTCTGCAAATCAAGCATGGTGTGAGCGGGCAGCACTGCTCTCCAAGTGCGACCTGGTTACCAACATGGTGTCGGAATTCGCCGAGCTTCAGGGCATTGTTGGTTATTACTACGCTGTGCATGACAATGAACCGGGTGAGGTCGCTGTTGCGCTAAACGAGCAGTACATGCCGCGATTCTCGGGCGATCGGGTGCCGACCACGCTCACCGGCAGCGTCCTCGCAATTGCGGACAAGCTGGATACTATCGTCGGTTTGTTCGCCATTGGACAGCCACCGACTGGCTCCAAGGATCCCTTCGCTTTACGCCGAGCAGCTCTTGGCATTCTGAGAATAATTGTCGAGAAGGAGCTCGATCTGGATCTTCTCCAGAGTATTCGCTTTGCATGCGCCAGCTACAGTAGTCTGGCTCTTAAGCCCGGACTCGATAATCAGGTTTTCGACTTCCTTCTGGACCGGTTCAAGGCTTGGTATCAGGCTGACGGCATCAGCGCCGAAGTATTCCAGTCTGTGTTTGTCCTCCGCCCAACCAAACCACTTGATTTCGACTTGAGGGTGCGTGCTGTACATCATTTCAGCAGCCTGCCGGAAGCCCAGTCGCTGGCCTCAGCCAACAAGCGCGTATCGAATATCCTGCAAAAGGAAGTCCAGACCGGAGAGCGCATTCCAGTCGACCCAACTTTATTCAGAGCGGACGCGGAGCGGCACCTTGCTGATGTGCTGGAAAAGCAAAAGGCGTATGTGACGCCTTTATTCAGGGCCCGCGAATATACCCGCGGTCTTGAAAGTCTGGCTGGGTGCAAGAGCGCCATTGACGGCTTTTTCGACGGGGTGCTTGTGATGGATGAAGACCTACTTGTCCGCAGCAACCGGATTGCTCTTTTGCGGGCTCTTCGTGAGCTCTTTCTGGAAGTTGCCGATATTTCCCACCTTCAAACCAGTTGAGAGAGTCTTCGTTCCGGAGTGTTGAAGAGTGAAACTGATCATCCTCGACAGAGATGGTGTCATTAATGAGGATTCGGACGACTACATCAAGTCTGTGGAGGAGTGGATTCCTATTCCCGGCAGCGTCGAAGCAATTGCAGCGCTGAGCTCTGCCGGATATACCATTGTGGTGGCAACCAACCAGTCTGGTATTGCTCGAAAATATTTCGATGAATATGAACTTGCCGCTATGCATCAAAAAATGAGCGCGCTTGTAGAAGATGCTGGAGGTCAAATCAGCGGCGTGTTCTTCTGCCCACACGGACCGGACGATGGCTGCGAGTGCCGCAAACCCGGGTTGGGATTGATCAAACAGATAGAAACCGAGTTTGGAACCTCTGTCGAAGGAACTCCCTTTGTAGGAGACACCGCGAAGGATATTCTCCTGGCGAAGCTCGCAGGATGCCGCCCCGTTCTTGTGAGAACTGGTAAAGGCGTTGCAACCTTGGCAGAAATTACCAGCACCGAACTATCAGGCGTGGAAGTATTTGATTCTCTCCAGGCTTTTGCTGGAAGCCTGCTGCAGAAAGAGACCTCGTCTTGAGTTGTCGTATCATCAAAGCTGGTGACAGCATAACCAGCGCCATTCCATCACACATTGACGTATCTCACCCATGCTGAAGCGCAACCTTTTGCTCGTCCGCTCGCTGACTTTCTATGCTGGTTATTTTATAGCCACTATTTTGACTTCTCTGCTCAGCATGACGATATTCTTCCTTCTGCCGTGGAGAATGAGATTCTCTCTATATTCCACATGGTGTCAGTTTGTCTTGCTCTGGTTGCGAGCCACTTGCGGTATCAAATATGAGATTCAGGGAATGGAGAATATCCCATCGCATCCCGTAGTGGTGCTGAGCACTCATCAGAGCGCTTGGGAAACCATTTTTCTCTACTACGCCATGTCGCCGGTATGCCCGATTCTAAAAAAGGAGTTGTTGAGGATCCCGTTCTGGGGTTGGGCCATGAGCCTTCAAAAGCCGATTGCAATCGACAGGAGCAAGCCACGCGAAGCGGGAAGATCGCTGTTGACTCAAGGTAAGGCGCGGCTGGAAGAGGGTTTGTCTGTTGTAATCTTCCCCGAGGGAACACGCAGCCCCGCTGGAACGATCAAAGAGTTTTCACGTGGAGGGGCCAAGCTGGCAGTTACAGCAAACTTCCCAGTACTGCCAGTAATTCACAATGCTGGAGTTTGTTGGCCTGCGAACACTATCATCAAACAACCAGGGGTCATCAAGGTAAGAATCGGCGAGCCAATTCAGGTGACGGGCAAGACATCTACAGATATCACCGACGCATTTTCGGCCTGGGTGGAGGACAACAAGGCCGTCATTATCGGTGACAACCTTGCGTCAACATTGCCCGCGTACAATCGTTAACATATTGTTATATATCGAGATTTTGCGCCGCCAGCGCATTTGCCTCAATGAACTCGCGGCGTGGATCTACCTGGTCACCCATTAGCGTGGTGAAAAGCTGATCCGCTCCGATGGCATCTTCAATCGTCACCTGCAGCATTCGCCGGCTCTCCGGATCCATTGTAGTTTCCCACAACTGGTCCGGGTTCATTTCCCCCAATCCCTTGTAGCGCTGCAGATAATGTCCTTTCATCGCGTCGTTGGTCAGCCATGCCAATGCCTCTGCGAAACTTCTGACTTCCTGCTTGCGGTCCCCTCTCTGCACATAAGCGCCTTCTTCAATAAGGCCTTCCAAGGTGGAGCCGAGTTTCACAATGGCACGATACTCACCAGAGTGGAAGAAATCCGTGTTGAATTGGTAGTCCTTGGTCAATCCATGAAAAGACTGACGAATGTGAGGCAAGTAGATGCTTCGCTCGCGGTCTTTCGTTGTCGTGATCTGGTATCCCAGACTTGTCTTCGGATGGATACGAGAAAGAGTCGCCGAAAGCTCCGCAACCCAACTTTCGACACGTTCTACCGACGTCAGGTTTAATTCCTGCAACTCCGGCGTGAAAACCATGGCTTCAAGAATTTCTGCGGGGTAAAGTCGGTTCAAACGCTTGATAATTGCATAGGTGCTATTGTACTGCTTCACGATAGCATCGAGAGCATCCCCGGAAATGGCTGGCGCCTCCGGATTTACAAATAGACTCGCGCCTTCCAGGGCGATATGAGTCTGGTATTTTGCCAGCTCATCGTCATCCTTCAAGTATTGTTCGTGCTTTCCTTTGCGGATTTTGTAGAGAGGAGGCTGAGCTATAAATATATGCCCTCGCTCTACCAGTTCGCGCATCTGACGGAAGAAGAAGGTGAGCAGAAGTGTGCGAATGTGTGAACCGTCCACATCGGCATCGGTCATTATTATGATGCTGTGATAGCGAAGATTGGCCGGATTGAATTCTTCGTTGCCAATACCGCAGCCAAGAGCCTTTATCAGCGTGCCAATTTCAGCGGAGCTCAGCATTTTATCGAAGCGGGCCTTCTCCACGTTGAGGATCTTTCCCTTCAACGGCAGGATGGCCTGATTTTTCCTATTCCGGCCCTGTTTTGCGGATCCTCCTGCAGAGTCACCCTCTACGATATAAATCTCTGACAGCGCCGGGTCTTTCTCCTGACAGTCCGCTAGTTTTCCGGGGAGTCCTGCTATATCGAGAGCCCCTTTTCTTCGAGTCATTTCACGTGCTTTGCGAGCTGCCTCACGCGCCCGGGCGGCATCCAGCATCTTGTTGACGATTTGTTTTGCCTCGAGCGGGTTCTCCATAAGATAGTCAGTAAAATGGCTGGTCATTTCCTGCTCGACAACCACCTTCACTTCGGACGAAACGAGCTTGTCTTTAGTCTGTGAGGAGAACTTCGGGTCAGGGACTTTCACAGAAATAATCGCGGTCAGTCCTTCGCGAGCGTCATCACCTGTCGTTGCTACCTCCTTGTTCTTCTTAGCGGCCAACTCCTTCTCTATATAGCTATTCAGAACGCGGGTTAGCGCAGCCCTGAAACCCGCAAGGTGCGTACCACCATCCTTTTGCGGTATGTTGTTCGTATAGGGAAATATGTTTTCCTGGTATGTGTCATTCCATTGCAAGGCGATTTCTACTGTGATCCCATCTTCCTCACGCTCTGCCATGAAGTGAAAAATCTTGTTGATCGGGGCTTTGTTTGTATTAAGGTAATTTACAAACGCTTTCAGACCGCCCTCGTACTTGAAGAGATCGCTTTTGCCAGTTCTTTCGTCTTTCAGTTGGATGGAGACTCCTGCGTTCAAGAAAGCCAGCTCTCTGAGCTTCTTGGCAAGGATGTCGTAGTGGAACTCTATATTGGAAAATGTATCCTTCGACGGCTTGAAGTGACATTCGGTTCCAGTTGAATCAGTCTCCCCCACGACAGCAAGCGGCGCTTGAGGCACGCCATGTACATAATTTTGTTCATGTACCTTTCCGCCTCGACGAATGGTCAGTTTGAGCTCTTCAGAAAGTGCATTTACTACGGATACGCCGACACCATGAAGGCCACCGGAAACCTTATAGCTATTGTCATCAAACTTGCCCCCAGCGTGCAGCACCGTCATGATCACCTCAGCTGCAGACACTCCTTCGGAGTGCATGTCGGTCGGAATTCCACGACCATTGTCCGACACGGTGACAGTTTCACCAGGGTGTATAGTCACACGGATGTCATCACAATAGCCTGCTAGAGCCTCGTCGATGGAGTTGTCAACCAGCTCGAACACCATGTGGTGAAGGCCCGTGCCATCATCAGTATCTCCAATGTACATCCCTGGCCTTTTCCGCACAGCATCAAGTCCTTTCAAGACCTTGATGCTTGACGAATCGTATGTCGAGTCCTGAGCCATCTGTGATTTCTCCTACTTACTGAATTCTTTGTATGTACTACTTCACGTCGCCGTTTGAGGAAAGCTTCTTTAGGTGTCGATGCTTTAATATCCCCGGCTATAGCGAGGCAATGTTCTAGTCACTACTGCTTATTTTACCATGTTCCACGTGGAACTTTCTCGGCATTAATCCAACAGGCCATGATCTCTCAAGCTCCGCAGGGTCCACACAAGTCATAAAAACTTGGCACTCCAACTCGTCCAAGAGCAGACAAACCCGTCTACGGTTTGCGATATCCAACTCAGAGGGAAGGTCGTCCAGCAAATAGACACTCCTAATTCCAATGAGTTGAGAAAGGAGAGAGCCTTGGGCGATTTTCATTGCCGACACAAGCAGCTTTTGCTGCCCGCGCGACAGGACCTCGACAGCATCATTACGACCAACCTTAACCGAGACATCCGCCCGGTGGGGGCCATATTGCGTTGCGCCATACTTTAAATCTTTAGAAATGCCAGCCCTGAGTACGCTCCCAAGGTCTGTAGAATCATCCCAACCCCGTGAGTACTGCAAGTTTAATTCCGGAAGATCCACAAGCCTCTTTACGGTTTTCAGCAGGGCAGGGTACAACGCAGCGAAGTAATCTCTGCGCGACCGGTCAATCAATTCCGAAAGACGACAGAGCTCTATGTCCCACGCCTCAAGCTGTGCCCTGTCCAAGCTTTTCTGCTTCAACAGCAGGTTCCTGTGGGCAAGACATTTCGCCGCCTTCCTCCACGCGCTGACAAAATCTTGTTCCACGTGGAACACTCCCCAATCCAAATATCTTCTTCTGACCTTGGAGCTTCCTTCCAGCAACATGAAGCTTTCAGAATTCAAAATTTGCACGGGGAGGTGCCTGGCAGCATCAGCCCAGTTCCGTTGTTTCTCACCCATAAGCCTGAGCTGGTGCCCCTGTCTTCTGGACTTTTTCAGCCCAATTGAGACGCCTTCCAGCAGCTCGCAAAAGACGACGCATTCCTCCTTATCATGCTGAATGATCGAATTTAGCTTCTGACTCCGGAATGAGCGCCCAAAACCAAGTAAATGAATCGCCTCAAGCAGGCTTGTCTTACCGCTACCATTGTCACCAAAGATAAGATTCAACTTTTCAGCAGGCACGAGCTTAACGTCCGAAAGATTTCGAACATTAAGCACGTCAAGGCGAGAGATTACAGACATATCCCTTCAGTAATTCAGAGACTGTGGCACGGAAGAGTGGGGAATCAAACTCTTCGAACTAAAGACGCATGGGCATAACAACATACAGCGCATCGCCGGGGCCATCCGCCGCCTGCAGCAGCGCGCTGCTATTAGAGTCAAGAAGGCTGATCTTCACTCTTTCTGAACTCAGTACCGATAATACGTCAACCAAATAACTAACATTGAATCCAACCTCCAATGCTTCTCCTTTGTAATCAACGGATACTGATTCCTCAGCCTCTTCCTGATCAGGATTATTTGCCAGAATTCTCACTTCGTTATCCGACAGCAGGATTCTAACACCTCGGTATTTCTCATTTGACAGGATCGATGTGCGGGTGAATGCCTGCCTGAGCTCATTTCTATCCCCAATGACAATCTTGTCTCCACCCTTGGGTAGCACACGGTTGTAATCCGGGAATTTGCCATCAACAAGCTTGGAGGTGAAGGTAAAGTCCTTAGTCTTCGCGCGCACGTGATTTCGACCAAACACCATTGAGATACTTTCCTGATCAAGGCTCAACAGTCTACCCAGCTCTACGACACCCTTGCGAGGCAAGATCAACTGCACTGGTGCATCTACTGCATTCTGCATATGCAAAGTCTGCATCGCCAAACGATGGCCGTCTGTGGCAACGACACGGAGATAGCTGCTAGCCAGCTCAAAAAGCATTCCATTCAGGTAGTAACGGACATCTTGCTGAGCCATGGCGAAGGAGGTGCCATCCAGCAATGCCTTTAGATCCCTCTGCGATAGGGACAGTTCGATCGTACCTGGCTCTTCGTCTGTATTCGGGAAATCGCCTGCCGCGAGTGTGGCGAGACTGAATCGGCTACGTCCCGACTTAATAACCATCTTCGACTCTTCAACCGTGAACTCCAGCTTCGCATCCTCTGCAAGTGACTTGCATATATCAACCAGTTTGCGAGCAGGAACGGTTATCTCTCCTGGCCTATTAGGTCCATCGACGCTGACGCGACCAATCAGTTCGACTTCCAGATCGGTCCCCGTAATCGACAGCATCGAATTTGAACCAAGGGACAGCAGGACATTCGACAGCACCGGTAATGTCTGTCGTCTCTCCACAACACCCGATACAAGCTGGAGAGGTTTTAATATGGCTTCCCTGGAAATCACAAAATGCATAACTATCTCACTAGTTCAATTTATAGTTGTTTAGAAATAAACTCGTTGGCCCCAAGATTGCAATACCCAAAATCGGTTCTCACATTACCCTTCAAGTCGCCAAGGCACGCAACAGATTGTTGTAATCCTCAGCAATATCGGAAGACGAGCCTCGCAAATTCTTCACCTGCTTGCATGCATGCAATACTGTCGTGTGATCTCTTCCTCCGAAGGCATCTCCAATTTCAGGAAGACTATGGTTTGTCAGCTCTTTGGACAAACACATGGCGACTTGCCTGGGACGAGCAACGGAACGGTTCCTCCGCTTCGACAACATATCGGACATCTTGATCTTATAGTACTCCGCCACAGATCTTTGAATGTTATCTATCGTTACCAACTTGTCATGAAGAGCAAAAAGATCTTTCAATGCCTCTTTCACTAACTCAAGATCGATGGGTCTACCAACGAAATTGGCATGGACTATCACCTTCTTAAGCGCACCTTCCAGTTCTCGAACATGTGAACGAAGACGCTGCGCGATGAACATGGCCGCATCACTCGGTAACTCGACGTTACTTTGCTCAGCCTTGTTGATCAGAATTGCTGCCCGCGTCTCAAGCTCAGGTGGCTCCACCGCGACAGACAAACCCCAGCCAAACCTGGACTTCAATCTTTCTTCTAATCCATTGATTTCTTTATGGTATTTATCACTTGTTAAAATTATTTGCTGACCGCCCTCCAAAAGCGCATTGAAAGTATGAAAGAACTCTTCCTGTGAGCGCTCCTTGCCCGCAAAGAATTGTATATCATCGATCAACAAGGCATCCACGGACCTGTAGTAACGCTTGAATTCATTGATGGCATTCAACTGAAGCGCTGTCACCATTGTCGCCACAAACGTTTCCGAATGCAGATAAACAACTTTGGCATCAGGCTTTCTAGCCACAAGATAATTGCCGATCGCGTGCATAAGATGGGTTTTACCCAAACCTACACCACCATATATGAATAGAGGGTTATACGCGCCCCCTGGGTTTTCTGCCACCTGCAGGGCCGCCGCTCGAGCCAATTGGTTCGACTTTCCCTCAATAAAATTATCGAAGGTATTCTCCGGATTCAAACTACCTTTGTGGCTAAGTTTCCCGTCGATAATGACCTCCATATTTCTGGAGGTGCGTCTGATCAAACTACCTGTAAGCGGTTTAGCGACTGGTTCATTCGCGGGCGCACGAACGATCGGAAGAGACTCCGCAATATTCTTTGCGCCGGGATTTTCCGAAGCGTCCGCAGAGGGCTCTCGCTGCAATGGAGAGGACGAAGAACCTGGAGATTGCGGCGCCCGCCGTTGACCTCCAATCTCGAAAACAACATCAACTGCCGTGCCACGAGAATTCTCCGTAAGGAGTTCCATGATCCGGCCAAGAAACTTGTCCTTAACCCAATCCAGGACAAATCGATTTGGTGCATAAAGCCGCAACTCGTTTGCGGAGCTTTCCGCGTGTAGAGGCCTTATCCACGTATTGAATTGCTGGGATGGCAGCTCATTTTTCAAGCAACTCACACAACTTTGCCAATTTACCGAATCCACTCTTCTTATTACCTATCCATTATCGTCTGGAATTAATTGGAGCATCGATTCTAGCCTGCTTGGACAAAGTTATCCACACAGCAAAAAAACAAACAACCTCGATTGTTTCAACAATATATTTATATTTATCATATGGTTAATAACCTCCTCGCGCCAAGATTCGATGGCTTAACATCACAAGAAGGTCGACTTCACGTATCAAAAAACCTGTGGATAACTTGTTATTAACAGCGTATAGATTTTAACTCTCTGTATTTTTTTGATTTCCTGAAAAAGCCAGAACTTACAGCACATTTCTCAAGGTATGAATTGCAAT
>JACCDX010059760.1_pt1 | contig 13953 bp, 13 predicted proteins | sample 7449681 | NCBI WGS metagenome assembly JACCDX01 (sample SAMN15323450, study PRJNA562643) | freshwater metagenome | isolation source: river surface water | place: USA:Blue River Watershed | collected 2017-08-18
AACATGGTAGAAAAACTAATTTGGGTATATTAATACAACACTATGATAATTTAAAGAATATTGAATCTATTTATGATATTTTTACTATATATCAATTGTTATTTCAAGTATATTTTTGTTTACATGTAATGAAAAATAATTTTACGCACTACGATTTACATGCTGGAAATGCTTTGATGTATAAACCGTATATAGGAAAAAAATATGTTGTAATGAATTATCATTTTAATGATGGTTCAATTGTAAAATTTCCAACAGAACAAATAATGAAAATAATAGATTATGGAAGATGCCATTTTAATCATGAAGTAAATGGAAAGACAGAGAGTACAATGGATATAGTAAATGGTCTTTGTGCGGATACTACAAAAGATTATACAACAGATCCTTGTTATAGCAAATTATATAATAATGACGAGGTTTTTTGTGGTGAGACATTTGGTATGGGTTCTGTCTTTGGTGAAAATGTCTTTGACAAGACATCAAATAAGTTTTCACGAAGGAATGGTTCATTTTACTATATTAATCCAGCAACAAAAAATGTATCGCATGATTTAGCATTGTTAAACTACATAAATGAAAAGTATAAAATGGGGATTAATGTTAATTATGAAACAAAAAATGGTTTAGGTACTCCTGAAATAGAAAGTGTTAGTTGGACAAACACAAGTCCGAGTGATACAATTATACAAAACGTAACAGATGCGGCATTGTACTTAAAAAAAGAGATAACAGAGTTAAGTCCAATAAGACTGGTTGAATGGATTACAGGAACACCATCTTCAAACACATACAATAATAAATATGGTATGTCAGAAGGATGGGAAAAAATGGGTGAATTTCACATATATGAAGACCAACGTGATTATGAATTTACGTCGAGATAAATATTGGTTTTTGGTTTTGAAAGCAAAAAGCAATTATTTCTTTCTTTTAAAAGTATTTAATTTTTTTCGTTTGCTTTTTCTTTTTCTTTTTCTCATTGTCTTTCCCATTGTTTTCCTGTTTGTTATTTTAAATGTAGTCCATGGCTGTTGAGGTCTATCATGTAAATATGGAAGTAAATAATCCCACACTCTGTTCTTATTACAAAACGTTTTTGCGTCAAATGGAATTCCACATGAACTACCCCAACGCAACGAAAAAGACATATTTTTTGTCATTGTTGTATCTACAACATTTCCATCTAAAGCCCCGCGAGGTTGAAATGGTTTTGGTCTCGATGAGTCTGACATATATTCTCTAGCATCTAACTCATAATGAGAACAACAAGTTCTAGAACAAGGATTTTCTTTATTTAAATAAACATCATAATGGTCTGATATAATTTTTTGTGCTATTTCTATATTTAACATTCCTTTATTTTCATCCATTAAATCAGCCAAACGCACTTTACGAGCACCTTGATGTCTTCTTAAGTCATCTATACCAGTGTTAACACATTCTAGATTGCGTATTCTTGGGTCATATGGAGCATTAAATCCAATAAAATATCCATTCGATGTGCGTTCTGTTTTATGAAAACGCAAACCTAATTCTAGTCTCATTATTTCGTTTTTGTTAGTATCCCCAAATAACCAAGAGTTTGCATAATCGCCTGAATTTCCATCTAACAACATTCTTTCATAATCATCTAGAGTTTTGCCATATTGCATAGCATTGCGAATACGACATGAAATTGGGATATCATTTTTATAAGCAATAAATCCACCTATTGTTGTTTCAGTTCCTAGTATTCCAGCAGATGTTACAAAAAAATCTGTTCCTGACCAAATCCAACCAGGAAATCCCATCATTAAAATTCTATTTCCATTTATTGGGCTTATGTCAACAACATATTTTGCTAATTGACCATCCACAAAATTTGAAAAATTATTATGTGCGCAAACTATTTTACCATCTGCAGTCCAATCTCCTACTGCAATAAACGCGCTACATCTTTCAGCTGCACCTCCTTCTCTTGAAACACCTACATTTAATACAACACTACCTTTCACAGAAATAGCTTCTTCTTCTGGCATATTTGCCCACCAACCCTCTGTCAATGTAAAATAATTATTCCAAGCAACTACAGCATTAATATTCATATTAGCACCTTCTGCAAATCCAAGCATTTCTTCATAAAATTCAGGGAATTTTTCTTGAATTTTTGGAGTAAAATATTTTTTTGCTGCTTCAATAAAAAAATCCCATTTTACACCAAAATCTGTGTAAATTATAAAATCTAAAATACGTTTTACTTCTTTCATGTCTTTTTTTATTAATTTACCATATGCATAACCTCTATCCTTTGGCGAACCTTTTATTGACACATAAGTCCATCCATGTAAATCATAACGAATTCCATTTTTTATCTTAATAATATTTGACATATAATAATCCAATATTATTTTTTATCTTTATATTTGTATCATTTTAGGAAAATACGGCTACACATTATGACTAATTAGAAAACCCAAAAAACAATTGTTGGTCATCTCCTTTGGGATAAGGTGATGTACTCTCTAAAAACCCACTTCCTGAATAAATCATATTACCATTTAATGTATTTGTTCTAATTGATGGTTTACCTGAACCTATAGTCTCAGTATTACTAGCTCCTGGAATTCCAATACGACTACCAAATGTTTCACGTAGAGGATTACCAAAAATCATATCCATTGAAAAAATAATAACTAAAAACAGCAATAAACTTAATATAGTTTGAATTTTAGTCATAATTTATATATAATAATCTATATAATTTAATTTCCACAATTGCACTTTTTACCACACATTCCTTCTTTTTTATTTTTCTTTTGATACATCATTACCATACCCATAATAACAAAATACATAATAAATGGTAACAATACTAACAACCAAGCAATTTCTGAACGTCCATCTTTACATATTAAATTTAAAATCCAAGTCCAGAACAATATATAAATAACTTTTACAATAAAAACTGTTATACAACTTGGAACGCGACAAGAAAACATTCCTAAAGCATATTTTTTATTATCCCCCATATTTTGAATTGCCGAAACAACAATTGCTAATGCAGAAATAATAAAATACACATAAGAAGGGCTACAAAGCTGACTTAATTTAGTTGGAAAAGCCATATTATGTATTATAAACAGAAAAAATTATAATATATATTTGTAAGTAAGTTAAACGAAAATGCTTTTATTTAATGAGCTTGATAACTGGTCTTTATATGGTGCAGGATTTACAGGAGCTTTATAACCATTTAATGCATTATATGCAGATTTGAAATTAAAATGAAAATCTCTCCCTAAATTAACTAAATCTTGTGGGACCAACCCTCCCCCTTTTTTAGATTTGGAATTACTTGATAAACCTGATAAACTTGATAAACTTGGAGTTTTTTTATATCTATAACCTCCAATCATACTATTTTTTGTTAAATAACCAGCATTATTCATCGACATTTGTTGTTGAGGATTATTATTGGTATTATAAGGATTTAAATAATTTCTATCACCTCCTACATCATTCATTGCAGGCCATTTTAAATCACCACCCCATGGTTTACCCACAATTGGTCCAGGTATGGGTCCACTTTGTTTATAAAAATTTCCACCAGATTGAGGAATTTGTCCGCATGAGCTGCAATTACCTCCATTTTGGCCTATACCTAAAATAGGTACGTAGTCTTTTTGAGGTGGTGAAATGATAACAGGTTGACCGCCAAATTTATTCATTTTATTCCAAGATAATGGTGATATTGGACAACCACAACTGCCACAACCACTAACACCTCCTTTTTGTTTTTTTATAACACGATTTAAATAACAATTTCCCGAGCAAGAATGGGGACATTTACAATTAGGTCCGCAATGACAATTGGGTCCACAATTAGGACAATGATTGTTGCTTAAAGTAGAAAAAAATGCTTTTTTTGAACACGCTTTTTTCTTTTTTTTAGAACAACCAATCATAACTATAGGTTTTTGTTTTCTTGTTTTTTGTCTTTTAATTCTGCGTTTATGTGTTCTTCTTGGCATTATATATATATAATTAGAAAATTAGATTTGTAAATTATTTGGTCTAAAGTAACGAAAATAATACATACAGTTTAAATACACAATTATTCTATATCAACATGAGTTAACATATGTCGACGGCAACACATTTTAGTCAAATTTAATTCATCTAAAACTTCACCTTCAGGAGTTTTAGTACTATATTCAGGAGTTAAATATATAACTTTTTCAACATGTAAATCTCTTGTCATTTTTCTTTTTCTAACTTCTTCGCAATAATAACGATATTTGTCGGCAATTACAGTGCCACACGTAAAGCATTTAATCGGAATAATCATTGTCTCTTATATAAGTATAGAATAATTGTTCTATACTTATATTTATTTAAATCAATTTTTTATATTTATATACTATTTATTTTTGTAAACATCCATTTTGACCTCTGTAATAACGCATTTACATTACTAGAAGATGACATGCATCTAATATAAGGATATATTGTTTGACCTTCAGTCGCAACAAATGTCATATCTAGTGTAAAAAAATTGGTTCGAGTTACTGACGTACCGTCATTATTTTTTCTTGTCTGAAATTTATAAAAATATGGAGCGCTATTTATATTAGTGTTGCCATTCTCAATTAAAGCAAAACAATTTCCTATATCGCGTACATTTAAGTTGTTTCCAAGTGAGTCGTCAATCGGAGCACTACCACCAGAACAATTAATAGAATAAATGTTTGACATTGTTGGAGATGGTGTAAATGTATAACCATCATCATCTGGTCTATTACTACTACTGCTAAGTATAAATACAATATTTTGGGTTTCTTCTTTACAATCACCAAAATTAAGAGTAACATTTAATTTATATAATCCGTTACTGTTTATAATAAAACCTTTTGTACCACTTGGAGTTATTTCCACATTTTTTATTTGGATTTGTGTAATATCATCAAATTTAGTCCAAACTTCTTCAATTGGATCAGTAATAGTTAAATTGCCGTAATCAATTTGATTCACAACAATTGGTGCAAAAATTTCATTTAAATCTTGTCCTGTTGATGTTATAAAATTCGTAGGGAGTGTTGCCATATAATATATAATATTATTAAAATTGAATTTAAGTTTAAATAAACAAATATTATTATTAAAATATGTTTTCGCAGATTTGTAAAGTGATAAATGAAACAAAAGAAGTCGAACGTTTGGAGTGGGACGAATATTTTATGTCAATTGCATTGTTAGCATCTCAAAGAAGTCCTTGTCAGCGTCTTCATGTTGGTTCCGTTGTTGTAAAAAATAATCGTCTTATTTCGATGGGTTATAATGGATACATACCTGGTGCGTCACATACATCTCGTTTAAGAGATAATCACGAGCAATCAATTATTCATAGTGAAGTAAATGCGTTATCAGATTGTGCTAAACGAGGTACAAGTTTAGAAAATTCAAAAATATATATAACACATTACCCGTGTATAAATTGTTTTCGTTCAATAGCAGCGTGTGAAATAAAAGAGGTAATATATTTAGAAGATTACAAAAACGATGAATTGGTTGCAGAATTGGCGTTAGATTCCGGAATAAAATTGCGTAAATTAGTGGTAAGTGTATAATTACCTACATAATGTAGGGGCATAAAATACATTGATTAATTAAATATATCCTACATTATCTAAATCCTACATTATGTAGGGCAGAGTTCTATTTTTACCCAGACTTTTGAACAAAAGTTTCTAATTGTTTGTTTCTTAATTCAAAGCGTTTATATTTATATCTTCATTATTCATCTAAACTAACAAAAACATAAATCATATTTTCTTTATTTTTGTTACACGTGTTTTATAAAAGCAACTATTTCTATTATTTATTATCATAATTGTAAAACTTTAGACAATTTTATTTTAAATATTTTATTTGTATATTTTATAAATGGCTCATCATAGACACCATCGAACTTCTCGTAGGCATAAAAGAAACTCTAAAAATATTATAAATAAAACATTTAGCCAAACTGTTTCTGTTGCCAAAAATACTAGTAGAAAATACATGCCCAAAGTTAAATTTGGTGTTGAAAATGTTGGAAGAAAAGTTGTCAATACCGGGGAACAATCCATTCCTTTTTTGCAACGCATGACACGTAATTTGTTCGGAATGTTTTCTAAAAAATCCAAAACTAGAAGACGCAGAAGATAGATAGATAACATATTTTATTGTTACACTTCTTCTAAAATTATACCTTTAGTTGTTTTCGTTTTCTTATACTTTTTGTTAGTACAATGCACTTCATCATGACACTTTTTACACATATTTATTAAATTTGCCTCAGTATTTTTCTTAAATATTAAGCCATTCTTTTTTATTGTTCCATTCTGATTCGCCTCATTTTGAAATACTAAATGATGCACATCGATTGCTAGATTTATTTTACATTTTTCACATAATCCACCTACAATATGCTTTGCATTAAAATGAGAGCCTTTTTGTCCCAAAATACTTCCTGATTCTGGATGATATTTAATACGAATACTATGTGCATTGTCTAAAAAATCTTGTGGCAAATTTAAACTTTTACAAACTTCAAGACCATACATATTATTTCCTGGTCCATCTTCTAGCTTACGATTATATATTAAACAATCTTTTTCTTTATCAAAAATAACACTCATATGCTTCATACCTACATTATGTAGGGATGTAATTTCGTCGTAACTAATAATTTCATGTAGGTGTGTAGCAAATATAAAAGAACATCCTACTGATGCCATTTTTTGAACGCCTGCTACAAAAATACTTACAGCACTTATACTCTCGGTACCAGAACATAATTCGTCACCCAATACCATACTGTTTTTATTTGATAAACGTAAAATGGTTCGTAATTCTGACATTTCGACAGCAAATGTAGACAACCCTTTAAATATATTATCATTTCCCAAAATACGAGTAAAAATATACTTATATGGCTTATATTTATAACTTGACGCTGGAACATATAATCCAGCTTGGGCCATTATTACTGAAATACCTAAAGCACGAATAAAACTTGTTTTACCCACAGCATTTGTTCCGTACAATAAAATACCATCCAACACATTATTTATTTCATTTCGACCACCAATATTTATGTCATTTGCTACATATAATTCTGTTTGCTGGATTTTTTCTATTAAACAGTGTCTTAAATCTTTTGCCCTAACAAATGATTTAGAATCTGTCGGTTCCACATCTATCTCTGGTTTACAATAATTATATTTTTCTGCTATATATGCCTTACTATATACCAAATCTACATATGTAACAAAATTTATAATAGTGTCAACATCATCCTGATATGTTTGTAAATGTTTAATTATTGTTTGATATACTTTTGAAACAGTATCAATCAATATTACTTTTATTGAACTAACATTTTTACACATTAAATATATTTGTTCATTTGTTATTGATTTTTTTGCTTGAGATTGTTTAACATATTCTAATTCTAATGATAAATTGAAATTTGTTTCTACACCAGAATAACTTGAACAATATTTTAAATTTACGCTTTTTACATGTTTAATCATTTCATCTAATAATTTACATCTTCGTTCTGTTGCCAATAAACTAAAATTGTTTTTCTCAGTTTCATGAATATTTACATATTCTTTAGCATCCTCTTCGTCTTCATCATTATTTGATTTCTTATATTTTGTTGTTTTTTTTGATTTCACACTTGTTTCATAATTTGATATTAGTGAACTAAAATAAGAACGACATGATTCAAGCTGGTCTTGAGAATCCATTAATACTTGTATTTTTTTATCTAACTCATTGTCCACCCCGTTTTTTATAAAACTTTTCTCAATTTTACTAATATTATCTATATCTTTACAATCATCTAATATTAATACTTCATTTAAATAGTTTGTTATTTTATCTGCTTTATTAATTAAACTAACAAAATCAGGTAATTTATATTTTAAATATTGTGTAAGTACGTCATTTCCTATAACAAATTTATATATTTCTTTTGCAGAACATATTGAACTATATAACTGATATAATAATTTTGGACTTATCTTTTGTAAAATTATTTGTCGCATTAATTTGCTAATATCTTTTATTTGAACTAACAACACCTTAATTATTTTATAGTCATTATTACTATCCATGCTTAACAATGATTCAATAATATTATATTCTCTTTGTAAATAATCTTCGTCTGTTACTGGATTTAAAAAAATGTTTGTGAATTTTCTCTTTCCCATTGGGGTTATACATTCATTTAACATTTTTGAAACTGACGAGTATTTTCCCCTGTAATTATCATCCTCTATAATATTTAATTGCTTTAATGAATGATTTGCTAATATCATTTTTTTACTTGTATTTTCTAAAATTGGTTCGGATATGTTTTGTATTAAATAAGGGTTGTGTTGATATACAAAATCTAGTAAAAAACAAAAAGCTTGTGTCGCATAAACATTATCATAAAACATACTCATAAAAGCATTAATGTCAGTTATTTTATAAAATTTTCTTAATAGTTCTGTTTGATATGTTTGTTTTTCACAATTAGTTGCCCTAATTTTATTTTTGTTAGTTCTTTCATCTAATAAATTTACAATATGCAATGATTTGCTTTTTAAATTTATAAAACTAACAATATCATTAATATCATTATTTTGTAGATTTGACACAATTATAGTTTCACTTGGATTATATATTGAAATAAAACGTTCTAAATCATCAAATGTTGTGGGATTCTTCACATATTCATCATTATACTCATTAATACAAGTATTTCCGGTGTATATATCTACAAGCCCTACACCAATATATATATAATTTTTAGTCATTGTTTTTAACGAGCTTTTTTTGCTTTCTATCCATAAACAACAAATATTGTTAGTTATTTGTTCTACATCTTGTTCAGAATAAAAATATGTTCCTGGTGAATAAATTCCAGTTTTATTTCTTATTTTTGTTTTTTTAACCGGGTCTTCGCCTTCTTCTTCATATACGATAATAGTGTATCCGTTGTCTTGAAGCTTTTTAATGTACTTTTCAATTAAATGTGTTTTAAATCCTCCATTTACTACTTGTGATCCATTAATTGTCATGTCTCCTCCTGGAATTTTTTTATCAACTATATTTAAATCGCATATTCTAGAAAAATCCATTAATTTGCAACCATAAATATTATCATCCTTATCTTTTAATCCATATACTTCAAAAAATGCTCCATTTTGCATTAATACAATTGTTAAATCTCCGTATTCATCAGAATATTTTTTTGTTAGTTCTAAATACTCTTTAATTAAAGACATGTTATTATATATATTAAAATGTCTTTAAACGATGTTTATTGTAATAAAAAATATACAGATTCTTTTTGGTCTATTAAGCTATTCATAATGTATCTTTTTAATTTAACATATGTTTTGTCCGGTATTATAGGAATTTGATAATGAAATAATTTTAAAACATAAATTAAACAATAAATTATTAAAGAATTATTTTTATTAGGCATTGTAAATTCATTTAATAATATTTTTTTAAAATCACTGTTAAAAATGGATATTTCACAATTTAAATCATGTATTTTAATTTTATATCCATAAATCATTTGTCCATTTAATTTCCACACAATTTTATTAAATGCATCCCTTTTAACTCTCAAAATGTGTTGCAATTTATTCATATCACTATATTCGTTGTTGCTAAAAATTGCTACATCAATGTCGCTTTTATCCGGAATATAATCGGTCCGTGTTACCGAACCATAAAAATATAATGTTGTATCCAAGTCGTTTTCTATTCTTCTAAACCATTTTTGAATTTTTATGGGTAATATTGTTGGTATTGTATTCATTTATTTAAAAGAAGAAAATAATTTTACTTCTATTTTTCATCCGACAAAAAATTATGTAATAATGTTTCTTTATTTGTGTTAGTTACTTCTCCTGTTAAAATTGCGGATTCAAATGTTTTTCTTAAAATATCAGACGGACACGTACTTCCTACCTTTATTATACCATGTTGACGCAAATATTTTTTTACATCTGTTATGTTAGTTTTCTTTAATTCTTTTTGAGTATTTAATATATTTTTTCTAGTTTGACGGTCTTTTATTAATACAGATACCCGTCGTAATTTATCGGATTTACCTAATGTAAATTTTCGTTTAACTGTTTTTTTCAAATATTTTTTATTTTTTTCACCTTCCTTTTTTTTTTCAAGTCCTTCTAACATATTTTCAATACTTTCACCTTTTAATTCCGGATTTTCAAAATCCTTTAAATCTTCTAATGGAGAATCCATTAAAGGTGTTGAATATTGCTTTTCTATTTTTTTAAAATCTTCAAGCGATTGTTGTTTTATTTGAGTTTCTTGTTCTTGTATTTTTTTTAATTTGTTTTTAATTTGTTCTAAACGTTCTTCACGAGATGTTTTATTTTGATTTTCTGTGTTTTTATTTTGTTCTTTTGATATTATATCTTCTGAAAAATACATTCCATTATTTTTCTTTGGAGGAGTAGGAGGCCTAACAATATCAGGTATATCTGGATTTGTTAGTTCTTTCCATTCTCTATATGTTTTTTTCTTACCATTTTTTAAACATCCATAAGGAACCTCATCATCAAATTTATGATTTACTTTAAAAATTTCGGAAGTTTGGGGAACAAATGTATTAGTTTCTTGTAATTCGGGGGGTAATTCTAATGATATAGATTGGTTAGAAGATGGATTGTAATTTTTTAAAGTTCTAGTGTTAAGATTTCGTTGTTTTGCTTCCGTAACTCTTTGTTTTTTACTTAGTTCTGATAAATAATCTAATGCTCCATAAAACTCATCTGTATAACCATTTTCTTTAATAGAAGTGTTATTTTTGATAGCTGTATCTTTAACAGAAGTATTTGATAATTTTGTTTTTATTTCCTGTGTTTTATGCTCTTTAATTCTTTTTAATAATTTATTTTTTAAATTATTTGGAGATATGATTGGATTCAATGTTAGTTCTTTTTTCTCTTTATTTTTTCTAGTTTTATTTCCGGATAATTTAAATAGTTCTGGATTTATTTGAATTGTTTTTTTAGTTGACATATGTAATATAATAAAAAAACAATTTTACGAATACAACACAAATTAAACATACATACTACTTATTATATTTCTACGGTTTTCCTTTTCTTTTTCGTTTAAATCTTCATTCTTTAAATAAATTTCCAACCCTTTATTTAAATCTTTAATTGTAATATGTTTTTTTACGGTTTCTTCTAAACAAAAAACTCGTCGACTATGTGCTATTTTTGTTTTTGCAAATAATGTTTCAATATCTCTCCCATAAGATTTAAAATGTTTCTTGTGTTTTTCGAACCATTTTATATTTATTTCTGATTTATCCAAAATAAACCAACCACTGTCTTTTACTTTTTTTAAAAAAATATTATATAAATCTTCTGCTGTATATTCGTCAATTTTAAATCTCCATGTAAATCTTGAATTTAAACCCTGATTATAATTAAAGAAACAGTTATTTAAATCGTTTTCATAACCGGCAATTATAACCATTAAATCATCTTTATGATCACTTAGAGCTTCACATAACGTATCAATGCATTCTTTTGAAAAACTATCGCGTTTCTCTTCGTTTCCTAAAGCATATGCCTCATCAATAAACAAAACCCCTCCTAAACAATTTAAAACAATATCCTTTGTTTTTAATGCTGTTTGGCCTAAATAACCAGCTATTAAATCAGAACGAGTTACTTTTTTAAATGTTCCTTTACTTAAAACCCCCATTTTTGAAAAAATAGAACCAATTATTTTAGCTATCTCAGTTTTGCCTGTTCCTGGAGGTCCATATATTACAGTATGCATGAAATCATTTCCTTTAATATCAGATTTTAATGTATGTAAATTTTGAATATAAAAAATAATCTGGTCAACTATGTTTTCCTTTAAAGTATTCATTCCAATCATATTATTTAATTCTGTTAGTGGAATTTTAATTTTATGTAGAGCATCAATGTTTATGTTATATTCAGTATTTTTATCAAGAGGATATAATTCGATTAAATTTAAGAGATCACTTATGTTATTTATTTCTGCTACAATGTTTACTTTATTTTTTACAAGTTTAAACTCATTTTGTGTCTCTGGTGTAAAATATAATTCTTTTTCAATGGGAGTTGTAACACCACATGTTCGTTCATATAAATTGGGGTCAATATGTTGTTCAACACCCGCTAATAGAATTTCCCATTGAGATAATCCGGTAAAATTGGGGTCTTCAAAAGTATTAATACTATTTGTTATATCAAAATCTTTTTTTTCGAGTGAATTGTTAGTATGTATTGCTGTCCGTACATCTTTTTTTTCTTGTTGTTTTCTATCTAATTCAAGTAAAAAATTATTATAAGTATTTACATCAGTGTGTGATTTAAAACGTCCCATAAAATGTTTTCTTTTTGTTCGATAATTTGGCATTAATGTAACTAACAAAATATATTTATATTATTTTAATTGATATATATTCTTATCGATTGTAACTTCTTTCGCAACCTTTGAAATAATTTTACTAATGTTAGTTTTTTGTTCCATTTCTGTCCCACCAGACATTGAATTTGATACAATTTTAAGATATTTATCGTTTTTCTTAGAACTGGAATCATGACAATCAGGATTATTTTTAACCCATTCATGAATTACTTTCATATTTTTGTGAGCTATTTGTTTTATCATTTTAGTCATTCGTGTATTTGGTTCGTCATCTTTAATCCATTCATTATTATCTTTAATATACAATATTTCTCTTTTTTGGTCTGAACAATGAATTGGTCTTTGTCTAGTGTCTAATTCGGTTAAATTGTCTAAAACTACATCAGATATTCCATCAACAAAACCAACTTCACCTACATGTTCTAGGTCTTTAATCTTAAATTTAATAGATTCAACAAAATCAGAAATATTCATTGCATCTTTACACGTTTCATTAAGAAATAAGTGGAGATTAAATGTTTTATTATTTGATTGAAAATTGTTATGTAATATAGTATTAGAGGGAGATTTACATAAGTCAATAATTTTGTTAGTTAGTTCTTGATTATGTTTGATAACATCTTTTACAAGTTCTGTTAACATTTTCAACTCAGTTTTATCGTCAATATATTTGTCATTATCGTTTTCATAATTTTGTTTAATATCGCAGTATTTTTTGTGTTTCCATAAACCCTGACGATGTTTGTATTCCTTTCCACATTCACAAATAATCTTATCTAGTTGGGTTTTTTTGTCATCCATTTCGGAGACATTTGTCTTCTTCAAGTGTTTTCTAGTGAGTAAATGTTTATTATAATCATTCTTATGTGATGTAACATAGTCACAAAAATTACATCGAAAAATGTTGGGATTTTTGGGAGAAAAAATGTAATCCATTTGTCCCTTAAATAGAGGACAGAAAAAATCCCAATGTTGTTTTTCTCAAAAAATTACAATCACAAAAAAAACAATTTAATATTATAATTGAGAGCATTATGGTGACAAACGTCGAAAAATGATGTATTTTTAAAAACTTTATTTGGATTTTCAAATTTGGACATTTTTAAAAATGTCCATTTTCAAAAACTCGCGCTACTTTTATGTTTTTTTTTTCATTAACACGGACATTGTTAAAACAAATAATATTAAATATATTTATACACTATTTATGTAGTAATATTTAATATTTGGGATAAATTGGTAAATTTGGGTTGTGTTTTATATTCTTTGTATCAATTCCAAAATTTTGTAATGCCGATATATCGTTAGTTTCATAACCATAAATTTCTAAAAATAATTTTAATTGTTCATATGTTACAGAAATTTTGTGGAAAAACAATTCTGTATCTTCTTTGTAATATAACCACCATTGTGGTGGATAACTCAATAACATGGTGTTAGGAACAAATTCAATGATCATTGCTAAATATGTCG
>JACCDX010707394.1_pt1 | contig 13952 bp, 15 predicted proteins | sample 7449681 | NCBI WGS metagenome assembly JACCDX01 (sample SAMN15323450, study PRJNA562643) | freshwater metagenome | isolation source: river surface water | place: USA:Blue River Watershed | collected 2017-08-18
AATTTTCCTTTTGCCATTTGGCTTCTTCCTTTAAAGAGCAATGCCCGTGTGTGGGTTTAATGTCTGCATCGCATCACTTGTCCCAACCCACGGGCAGATCAGGGTGTGCGATCGCAGACAGTGCAGAGGTGCCCGAGCAAAAGCTTTTGGTTTTTGGTCCGGCACCTTGTCTTTATTTTGCCCTTGCCGCCATGATGGCTTCAGAGACGTTGCGCGGGGCTTCGGCGTAATGCTTGAATTCCATCGTGTAGGTGGCACGACCTTGCGACATGCTGCGCAGGGTGGTCGAGTAACCGAACATCTCGGACAGGGGCACTTCGGCCTTGATCGCCTTACCGCCGCCGGGCATGTCTTCCATGCCCTGGACCATGCCACGGCGTGAAGACAGATCGCCCATCACGTTACCGGCGTAGTCTTCGGGGGTTTCGACTTCCACGGCCATCATGGGTTCCAGGATGACGGGGCTGGCTTTCTTGGCTGCTTCTTTGAAACCAAAGATGGCGGCCATCTTGTAGGCTTGTTCCGACGAGTCGACGTCGTGGTACGAACCGAAGGTCAGCGCCACTTTCACATCGACCACAGGGTAACCGGCCAACACGCCGCTGTTCAGGGCCTCGACCACACCCTTTTCAACCGCAGGAATGTATTCGCGGGGAACCACACCACCTTTGATCTCGTCGAGGAACTCAAAGCCTTTGCCGGCCTCATTGGGCTCGAGGCGGAACACGACGTGACCGTACTGACCCTTACCGCCCGACTGACGGACAAACTTGCCTTCGACATCAGAGACCGACTTGCGCACGGTTTCGCGATAAGCCACCTGTGGCTTGCCCACGTTGGCTTCAACGCCAAATTCGCGCTTCATGCGGTCAACGATGATCTCCAGGTGCAACTCGCCCATGCCGGCGATGATGGTCTGGCCTGACTCTTCGTCGGTCTTGACGCGGAACGAGGGATCCTCGGCCGCCAGACGTTGCAGGGCGATGCCCATCTTTTCCTGGTCGGCTTTGGTCTTGGGTTCGACGGCCTGTGCGATGACGGGCTCGGGGAACACCATGCGCTCAAGAGTCACCACGCTATCGGGGTCACACAGGGTCTCACCGGTGGTCACTTCCTTCAAGCCCACGCAAGCAGCGATGTCACCGGCGCGGATTTCTTCGATCTCTTCGCGGTTGTTGGCGTGCATCTGAACGATACGGCCAATGCGCTCTTTTTTGCCCTTGACGGGGTTGTAGACGGTGTCGCCTTTGGAGAGCACACCCGAGTAGACGCGCACAAAAGTCAGCTGGCCCACAAACGGGTCGGTCATGAGTTTGAACGCCAAAGCCGAAAACTTCTCGCCGTCGTCGGCCTTGCGAGAAACCTCTTTTTCGTCTTCGTCGGTGCCAGCCACCGGGGGGATGTCGACCGGCGAAGGCAGGAAGTCGATCACGGCGTCGAGCATGCGCTGCACGCCCTTGTTCTTGAAGGCGGTGCCACACAGCATCGGCTGGATCTCGGTGGCGATGGTGCGGGTGCGAATGCCCAGCTTGATCTCCGCCTCGGAGAGGTCGCCCTCTTCGAGGTACTTGTTCATCAGCTCTTCGCTGGCCTCGGCGGCGGCTTCGAGCATCTTCTCGCGCCACTCCTTGGCGGACTCGAGCAGTTCGGCCGGGATGTCGACGTAGTCGAACTTCATGCCCTGGGAGGCTTCGTCCCAGATGATGGCCTTCATCTTGATCAGGTCGACCACGCCCTTGAAGCCTTCCTCGGCGCCGATCGGGATCACGATGGGCACGGGGCTGGCCTTCAGGCGGGTCTTCATCTGGTCATAGACCTTGAAGAAGTTGGCACCGGTACGGTCCATCTTGTTCACGAAGGCCAGACGCGGCACCTTGTACTTGTTCGCCTGGCGCCACACGGTCTCGGACTGGGGCTGCACGCCACCCACGGCGCAATACACCATGCAGGCGCCGTCCAGCACGCGCATGGAACGCTCCACCTCGATGGTGAAGTCCACGTGGCCGGGGGTGTCGATGATGTTGATGCGGTGCTCGGGGAAGGACATGTCCATGCCCTTCCAGAAGCAGGTGGTGGCCGCGGAGGTGATCGTGATGCCACGCTCCTGCTCCTGCTCCATCCAGTCCATGGTGGCGGCGCCGTCGTGCACTTCACCGATCTTGTGGTTCACACCGGTGTAGAACAGGATGCGCTCGGTCGTGGTCGTCTTGCCGGCGTCGATGTGCGCGGAGATGCCGATGTTGCGATAGCGCTCGATGGGCGTATTGCGGGCCATGATGAATCTCTTTCGGTTGAAACGGATTCGGGCCCGCTCGTGGCGGGCCCGTCATCCAGGGGAAAAGCTTAGAAGCGGAAGTGGCTGAAGGCCTTGTTGGCTTCGGCCATGCGGTGCACTTCGTCACGCTTCTTCATGGCGCCACCGCGGCCTTCGTTGGCTTCCATCAGCTCGTTGGCCAGGCGCATGGCCATGGACTTCTCGCCGCGCTTCTTGGCGGCTTCCTTGAGCCAGCGCATGGACAGGGCCAGGCGACGCACCGGGCGCACTTCGACGGGCACCTGGTAGTTGGCGCCGCCGACGCGGCGGGACTTCACTTCCACCATCGGCTTGATGTTGTTGATGGCGATGGTGAAGACTTCCAGCGGGTCCTTGCCCGGCTGCTTCTTCTCGATCTGCTCGAGCGCGCCATAGACGATGCGCTCCGCGACCGCCTTCTTGCCGCCTTGCATGATCACGTTCATGAACTTGGCGAGCTCGACATTGCCGAACTTGGGATCCGGCAGGATTTCACGTTTAGGGACTTCGCGACGACGTGGCATTTTTTACCTCTTCATTTGCTTCAGTTGGCCTTCCCTTCCGGGACTGCCGCGAGAGTCACAGGACCCTCACTTACTCGACCCGCAGGCAACACGCCTGTTTGGGGTCACTTCGCCGGATCTGCCTGCCAGGGCGGAACCAGCACCGATGGATCTGACCAGGCTGATTAGGCCTTCTTCGGGCGCTTGGCGCCGTACTTGGAGCGGGACTGCTTGCGATCCTTGACGCCTTGCAGGTCCAGGGAACCGCGGACGATGTGGTAACGCACACCAGGCAGGTCCTTGACACGGCCGCCGCGCACCAGCACGACAGAGTGTTCCTGCAGGTTGTGGCCTTCACCGCCGATGTAGGAGATGACCTCGAAGCCGTTGGTCAGGCGAACCTTGGCGACCTTACGCAGGGCCGAGTTCGGCTTCTTCGGAGTCGTGGTGTACACACGGGTGCACACGCCACGACGCTGGGGGCTGTTTTGCATCGCGGGGCTCTTGGATTTGGTCTTTTCGACCTCCCGGCCCTGACGCACGAGTTGGTTGATGGTTGGCATTAAACGTCCCTAAACGTTGAAAAAATTCAGGCGAATCCTTCCCGCCCCAATAGCGGGAAAGCCCTCCAGTATAGCCGGGCACCCGTTGAACCGCAATGCAGGCGCGGGCCGCCAGGTCAAATAAAACCTAAAGAATTACTTCCCGATTACTTGATCCACAGGCGCACCGCATCCCAGGCGCGGCCCAGCACGCCGGCCTGCGGCACGGGATCCAGCGCCACCAGCGGCACGTCCAGCAGGGGCTGGTCACCCGCCAGTACCTTGAGCGTGCCCACCGCCTGGCCCTTGGCCAGGGGGGCGACCAGCGGGTCGGGGCGCTGGACCTGGGTCTTCAGGCGCGCCGCCGTGCCGGCCGGCACGGCCACCACGATGGCCTGGGTGCGACCCAGGCGGGCCTTGGGCTGCGTGCCCTTCCAGACCTCGGGCGTGACGACGGCCTGGTTGGCGTCGAACAGCTTGACGGCCTCGAAGGCGGTGTAGCCCCAGTTCAGGAGCTTCTGGGATTCGTTGGCGCGGGCATTCTCGTTGGCGGCGCCCAGCACGACGGACAGCAGGCGGCGCGAGCCCACGTTGGGGAAATCGCGCTTGGCGGTGGCGATCAGGCAGTAGCCGGCCGCCTCGGTGTGGCCGGTCTTGAGGCCGTCCACGGTCGGGTCGCGGAACAGCAGCATGTTGCGGTTGGTGTCGTTGGCCGCCGGCGTGCCGGGGTAGTGGTACTTCTTGATGGCGTAGTAGCCCACGTACTCGGGGAAATCCTGCATCAGGCGGATGGCCAGGATGCTCAGGTCACGCGCGGTCGTCACATGGCCGGCGACGGTCAGCCCCTCGGGGTTGCGGTAGCTGGTGCCCGTCATGCCCAGGGCCTTGGCCTGCTGGTTCATCAGCTCGACGAAGCGCTCCACGCTGCCGCCCACGGCCTCTGCCAGCAGCACGGTGGCGTCGTTGCCCGATTGCACGATCATGCCCTTGATCAGGTCCTCCACCGGCACCTGCATCTTGGGGTCGATGAACATGCGCGAGCCGGGCATCTTCCAGGCGCGCTCGCTCACCGGCACGGCCTGCGTGAGCGTGAGCTTCTTGGCCTTGAGCGCGTCGAAGACCAGGTAGGCCGTCATCAGCTTGGTCAGCGAGGCGGGCTCGACGGGTACATCGGCCTCGCGGCTGGCCAGCACCTGGTTGGCGGTGACGTCGACCAGCAGGTAACTGCGGGCGGCGATCTCGGGCGGCTGGAGCGCCTGGGCCTGGGCCACCAGGCAGAACAGGGCGAGCAGGGGCGCGGCCAGCGCCCGGACGAAACGGTTCATGCGACGGAAAAGGAAGGAAACAACGAGGCGGAAAGCTCAGCGCACGTGGCGGGCCACGAGGCTCTTCAGCAAAGGCAATTGTCCGTGAAAGAAGTGCTCCACGGCCGGGATGACCGTAACCGGGAGCAACTGCGGGCGGGCCCAGTCCATCACCGCGGCCAGCGGCACGGTGTCGTCCTGCTCGCCGTGGACCACCAGGGTGCGCTCGTGCAGCTCGGGCGGGACGGGGGCGGGCGCGGAGCGGACCACGGAGGTGCCCACCAGCACCAGGCGCTCGACGGGGCGCTGCGGCCACAGGCTGGCGACCACGTGGGTGGTCACGAAGCCGCCGAAGGAAAAGCCGGCCAGGGCCAGCGGGCCCTCGGGGGCCGCCTGCTGGATCAGGCCGAGCATGTCCTGGGCTTCGCCGCGACCCTCGTCATGCGCGCCCTCGCTGGCGCCGACGCCGCGGAAGTTGAAGCGGATGGCCGTCCAGCCGGACTGCACGAAGGCGCGCGCCAGGGTCTGGACCACCTTGTTGTCCATGGTGCCGCCGAACAGCGGGTGCGGGTGGGCGATGACGGCCGTGCCGCGCGGTGCGGCGCCTTCGGCCGGTTCGTCGCGCAGGGCCTCGATGACGCCGGCGGCGCCGGAAAAACGCAGCTTCTGGGTGCGGGAGTTCATGCGGTCGCAGGCCCCGGTCAGCGGCCCAGGTGCGGTGGGGTGAGCAGGCGCTCGACGACCTGGCCGTTCTTGAGGTGGGATTCGACGATCTCGTCGATGTCCGAGGCGTCCACGTAGGTGTACCAGACGGCCTCGGGGTAGACCACGGCCACCGGGCCGGCGGCGCAGCGGTCCAGGCAGCCGGCCTTGTTCACGCGCACCTTGCCGGGACCGGCCAGGCCTTCCTCCTTGACCTTGGCCTTGCAGCGGTCGAAGGCTGCCTGCGCCTGGTAGTTGGCGCAGCAATCTTCACCATTGGCGCGCTGGTTCAGGCAGAAGAAGATGTGGCGCTGGTAGTAGGACGCGGCGGGGGCAAGGGAAGCGGGCTGGGTCATCCTGCCGATTCTAGGAGGGACGCCCGGGCCGCGAGGCGCGCACCAGCAGGTACGCCAGCACCGCATAGGGCCACAGCCACCCGAGCCATTGCCCCAGGCCGTGGAAGCGGATGAAGCGGCCTTGCTCCCATTCGAGCAGGGTATGGGTGAAGTAGGCGCTCGCAGGCGCCTGGTTCAACAGGCTCAGGTGCACGACCACCGCGACCAGCACCAGCGCCGCACAGCCCCGGCGCGGCAGGGGCAGCAGCAACAGCGCCAGCACCCCGCCCAGCCCCAGGCCCAGGCGCACCGGCAGCGTGAGCCAGGACCAGGCATGCGCCGGCCCCCAGCTCAGGGTAGCCGACAGCGCGGTGGCGCCCACGCCGGCGGCCAGCACCGCCAGGGCCAGGACGGCGCGGCGACGCACCGAGGGCATCACCGAGTACCCCAGCAGGCAGGGCACCACCGCCCCCAACGCCACGCACAACAACTCGGCACCCGGCACCAACGGCTGCAGCTCCAGGTCGCGAACCGGCAGCCACTCGAGGAAGGGCGTGTCGAGCAGCCAGTCGGCCAGGGCCGCCTCGAGCCGCTCGAAGACCTGCCCCAGCCCCAGCGGCACCGAGGCGGGGAACAGCAAGGCCATCGGCCACAGCGCCAGCAGCACCAGCGCGCCCCGGGCCTCCGGCACGAACCAGCGGGCACGCAAGCGGCTCCAGTGGTCGATGGCGCCCAACCACTCCAGGCCGGCCGCCAGCACCGCGCCCGTGAGGGCGCCCAGGACGTTGAGGCCGAAGTCCAGGTTCGAGGGCACCCGCGAAGGCAGGTAGGTCTGCAGGGCCTCCATCGCCAGGGACAGCCCCGCCCCCAGCAGGGCGGCCACTCCCACGGCCCATCCCCGGCCCGCGATGCGCAGGCCGGCGCCACGCAGGTGGGCCAGCGCGAGCAGGAAGCCCAGGGGCGCGTAGCCCGCCATGTTGGCGGCCAGGTCGAAGGCCGTCCAGTACTTGGGCCAGGGGCTGGCCAGGAACTCCCAGGGCGCGACGCCCTGCAGCCGCCAGCCGTCGAAGGGGTAGAGGCTGGCGTAGGCGATCAGCGCCGCATAGGCCTGGGCCAGGGGCCAGGCCGATGTCTTGTGCGCGGACATGGGGCGGCGTGAACCCGGCTCAGAACGGCTTGACGACCACCAGCACCACGGCGGCCACCAGCATCAGGACGGGCAGTTCGTTGAACCAGCGGTACCAGGTGTGGCTGCGCCGGTTGAGGCCAGCCTCGAAGCGGCGTAGCAGCACGCCGCAGCCATGGTGGTAGCCCAGGGTCAGGGCCACCACGGCCAGCTTGGCATGCATCCAGCCGTTGCCCGGCCCGCGGCCGATGCCGTAGACCAGCCACAGCCACAGGCCGAACGCCACGGCGGGCACGGCCAGCAGGGTCGTGAACCGCAGCAGCTTGCGGGCCATCAGCAGCAGGCGCTGGCGCTCGGCGATGGACTCGGGCGGCACCAGGGCCAGGTTCACGAAGATGCGCGGCAGGTAGAACAGGCCGGCGAACCAGCTGGCGACGAAGACGATGTGGAAGGCTTTGACCCAGAGCATGGGCCGAGTGTAGTCACGCGCAACGCCCCCCGGCGCAGGCCAAAAAAAACCCCGGCGACATGGCCGGGGTGGGAAGCCTTTTTGCTGTCACACATTAAGGCACCCGCTCAGGGAGGAAAAGCGGGGAGCGGCAAGCCGCCCGCGATTAATTTAACAAAGCGACTAGGGGCTTTCAAGCGCCCTGCGGGCAATCACTGCCCCCAGGCCCCGCCGAATGGGGCCTTAAGTACCCATTCGCGGGTGGCCTGTGTCACAAACCGGACGCCCGGGCAATGGGGCACAATTTTCAGCATGACCCTGCACGCCCCCTACCCCGCCGGCCGCCCGCGCCGCTTGCGCCGCGACGACTTCACCCGCAACCTGGTGCGCGAGCACCGGCTGTCGGCGCACGACCTGATCTACCCAGTGTTCGTGCAGGAGGGCACGGGCCGGCGTGACGCCGTGGCCTCGATGCCGGGGGTGGAGCGCCTGAGCCTGGACCTGCTGCTGCCGGTGGCCGAGGACTGCGTGGCCCTGGGCATCCCGGTGATGGCGCTGTTCCCGGTGATCGAGCCCTCGCTCAAGACGCCCGACGGCGCCGAGGCCTTCAACCCCCAGGGCCTGGTGCCGCGCGTGGTGGCGCAACTGAAGAAGCACTTCCCGCAGCTGGGCGTGATGACCGACGTGGCGCTGGACCCGTACACCAGCCACGGCCAGGACGGCCTGCTGGACGAGACCGGCTACATCCTCAACGACCCCACCGTGGCCGTGCTCACGCGCCAGGCCCTGGCCCAGGCCGAGGCCGGCGTGGACATCGTGGCCCCCAGCGACATGATGGACGGGCGCATCGCCTCCATCCGCCAGGCGCTGGAGGAAGCCGGCCAGGTGCACACGCGCATCATGGCCTACAGCGCCAAGTACGCCAGCGCCTTCTACGGCCCTTTCCGCGACGCGGTGGGCTCGGCGGCCAACCTGGGCAAGAGCAACAAGAAGGTCTACCAGATGGACCCGGGCAACACCGACGAGGCGCTGCGCGAGGTGGCAATGGACATCGCCGAGGGCGCCGACATGGTGATGGTCAAGCCCGGCATGCCCTACCTGGACATCGTGCGCCGGGTGAAGGATGAATTCAGGATGCCCACCTTCGCCTACCAGGTCTCTGGCGAGTACGCGATGCTCAAGGCTGCCGCGCAGAACGGCTGGCTGGACCACGACGCGGTGATGATGGAAAGCCTCCTGGCGTTCAAGCGCGCGGGCGCCGACGGCATCCTCACCTACTTCGCGCGCGATGCGGCGCGGCTGCTGAAGGCCTGAGCGGCATGCGCATCGTCGAGTTCTCCGAGGGCACGCTGCGCTTCCTGGACTCGATCCCCGCGCAGGCGCCACCATCCGGCTTCATCTGGGTCTACCTGGACCGCGACGCGCTGCCCCAGCGCCTGACGCAACTGCAAGAGGCCGCCCTGCGCCTGGGCGGCTCCAGCCTGCTGGACCTGCACCTGAAGGACCTGGGCAATGCGGATCACCCGTCGAACTACGACTACACCTCCATCTACGACCTGGTGGTGTTCCGGCGCCTGGCCAGCCCGGCCGAAGTGGACGAGGAGCTGAAGGCCCGCGCCCCGCGCGAGGCCGCAGGCCGCCCGCAGGCCCTGGCCAGCTTCCGCCGCGTGCGCACCCGTGCCATGGGGTTCGTGGTGTTCGACCGACTGCTGGTCACGGTGCATCCCCCGGGCTGCATGACGGCCCGCACCTTCATCGAGCGCTACGTGGCGGACACGGCGCTGACCGACGGGCAGGCCACCGTCTCGCGCATGCGTCTGCCCGCCAGCCCCGCCGACCTGATGCTGCGCATGCTCAACGTGATGGTCGACGGCTACCTGGAGCTGCGCAAGCAGCTGGCCGGCGAGCTGGGCCAATGGCAGGAGGGCCTGCTGCAGCCCGGCGGCGAGAAGGCCGACTGGCGCGCGCTGATGATCGCGCGCGCCGAGCTGCACCGCCTGGAGGACCTGTGCGAGGACCAGCAGGACGCGGTGCAGGAGTGGCTGGACACGGCCCGGGAGCAGCCCCCGCCCCAGGTCACGCAGGCCGAGCGCGATGCGCTGGTGGCCCGGGCCAACGACGTGATCGAGCACGTGGGCCGGGTGGTGCACCAGGTGCGGCGCATGGAGCAGGGCGCCGAGGCGGTGGTGCAGATCCACTTCTCGGCGCAGAGCCACCGGGCCAACAACATCATGCGCACGCTCACGGCGCTGACGGCGATCTTCCTGCCGCTGAACCTGATCACCGGCATCTTCGGCATGAACTTCGATGCCATGCCGCTGCTGCACCAGGCGGTGGGCTTCTGGGTCACCCTGGGCGCCATGGCCGCCGTGGCGGCGGTCATGGGCGTGGTGTTCTGGCGCAAGCGCTACCTGTCACGCGGCAGCCGCTGAGCGCTGATGGCGAGCTGGGGCCCGCCACCTTCGCATTCAACGCAGGTGCCTGGCGAAGAACGCCAGCGTGCGCTCGCGCGCGAGGCGGGCGGCCGGCTCGTTCCAGGAGCCGCGCTGGTCACAGTTGAAGCCGTGGTTGGCGTTGTAGACATGGATTTCCACCTCGGGGTGGGCCTGCTTGAACGCTTCCACGCCATCCAGGGGGATCCAGTGGTCCTGGTCACCGAAATGCGCCATCACGGGCGCCTGGGGCTTCCGGGCGACCTCCTCGGGCGTGGTCACGCCACCGCCGTAATAGGGCACGGCCGCGGCCACGCCGGACAGCATGCAGGCAGTACGCCACGTCAGCAGGCCGCCCCAGCAATACCCCACCACGCCGACCTTGCCGGCCTGGGCGGCGTGGTCGATGGCCGCCTGGATGTCCTGCATCACGCCGGGCGCGGGCAGGGCCTCGACGGCCATCTTCAGCGCGAAGCCGGCCTTCATGTCGTCTTCGGTATAGCCCAGCTCCACGCCCGGCTTGACGCGGTGGAAGGTGGACGGGGCCACGGCCAGGTAGCCCTCCCTCGCGTAGCCGTCAGCGACGGAGCGGATGTGCGAATTGACGCCGAAGATCTCCTGCAGCACCACGACGGCACCCTGGGGCGTGCCGGCGGGGCGGGCCACGTAGGCCGGGAAAGTCTGGCCGTCGGCGGCCTTGAGGTCGATGAATTCACTCATGGTTTCTCCTTGTGTTGCGATTGGTGCGCCGCGTCAGGCGGGTTGCAGCCGGCGCGCGAGGAAGTCGAGGCGGTCCTGGCCCCAGAAGATCTCGCCATCGACGACATAGCTGGGGGCGCCGAAGACGCCCGCCTCGATCGCCTCGCGGGTGTTGGCCTGGTAGCGGGCCTGCGTCGCCTCGTCACGGGACTGGGCCAGCCGCGCGGACGGCAAGCCCTGTTCCTGCAGCAGCGCGGCCAGCGTGGCCTCGTCGGCGATGTCCCGCTCCTGCACCCACACCGCGGCCAGGGCCGCACCGGCCAGGCGCAGGGCCGCCTCGGCGCCGTCCTCCCGGTCGACGGCAACGATCAGGCGTGCGGCATCGTCGGCCCGGACAGGAAAGAATTTCGGCTGCAGGTTCAGCGGCAGGCCCAGGTACTGCGAGAAGCGGCGCAGCTCGACGAGCCGGTAGGCCTGTCGCTGCGGCGCCCGCTTGGGCAATGGCAGCCCCCCCGAAACCGGGAACACCTCGCCGAGGTCCACGGGCAGGACCCGCACCGGGGATCCCGCCTCCCGCGCGAGGCGGACGAGGCGCTCGTGGCCCAGGTAGGTCCAGGGGCTGTTGGGGGCGAAGTAGTAGTCGATCCGTTGGGGCATGGGGTGTCTCCTTGGGTCGGCACCCGCAGGTGCCCTGCCTTTGCTTTAATCGGGCTGAAGCTTAACCGCGCCTTTTGCCTTGGAGGTCCCTGATGCAACAAGTCCTGCTGGTCACGGGGGGTAGCCGGGGCATCGGCGCTGCGACGGCACTGCTCGCGGCGCGCCACGGTCACGCCGTGGCCGTGAACTACACAGCCCACGCGGCCGCCGCCGACGACGTGGTCGCCCGCATCCGCGCCGAGGGCGGCACGGCCATGGCCGTCCAGGCCGACGTGGCGCAGGAGGACCAGGTGCTGGCCATGTTCGCGCGCATCGACGCCGAGCTCGGCCGCCTCACGGGCCTGGTGAACAACGCCGGCGTGGTCGACGTGACGGCGCGCATCGACGAGATGGACATGGCGCGCTGGAAGCGCATGTTCGACATCAACGTGATGGGCACCCTGGTCTGCTCGCGTGAAGCGATCCGCCGGATGAGCACACGCCATGGCGGGTCGGGGGGCGCCATCGTCAACCTGTCCAGCGCCGCGGCGCGCCTGGGCGCCCCGGGCCAGTATGTCGATTACGCCGCGGCCAAGGGGGCGATCGACGCCTTCACCATCGGCTTGGCCAAGGAGGTCGGCGGCGAGGGCATCCGCGTCAACGCCGTGCGTCCCGGCCTGATCGAGACGGAGATCCATGCCTCGGGCGGCCTGCCCGACCGGGTCCGTCAACTGGCCCAACAGGTGCCGATGCAGCGGGGTGGGACGGCCGAGGAGGTCGCCCAGGCCATCGTCTGGCTGCTGTCACCGCAGGCCAGCTACACCACCATGACGCTGATGGACGTTTCGGGCGGGCGCTGAGCCCGTCAGGCCGGTTCAGCCTGTCGCCACGCCACGCCGGTACCCTGCCGGGTTGCGGCGGATCCCGCCGCGAGAGGTGTGCCATGGCGGTGGCGAGTTTCCAGGTCCTGTGCGAGGGCGTGTGCGGCCTGTTCGGCGTCACGCCGCCTCGCCTGCAAGCCGATGCGAACGGCCTGACCGGCTTCACGCTGCAGGTGCAGGACGTGGACATCAGCGTGGTGGAAGGCCCGGCCGGGGCGACACCGGCCGTGCTCCTGCTGGTCGAGTTCGGTGCCCCACCGGCGGGGCGCGAGTTGCAGGCCTGGCATGCCCTGCTGGATGCCAACTTCCTCCTGCTCGGCGCCCATGCCCCCTGCTTCAGCCGCAACCCCGTGACGGGCGACGTGGTGCTGCAGCAAGCCAGCGCCTTGCAGGACGTGAGCTGCGAGGCGCTGGTCGAGCGCATCCGGTCGATCGCCGAGGTGGCGGCGCGCTGGCGCCAGGACCCCTTCCTGGGCGAGCCGCCCGCCGCCGGCGACTGGCCCGGGAACCGCCCGCCCGGCGCGGCCATGCCGGACAGCCGGCCGGGTGCCTCGGTGTTTGCCTGAAAGATGGGAGGCCCCCGCAAGCCGGCCTTGCCCGCCGGGCTTGCCGCGCGGTCAGGCCGAGGAGGTACGCGGCTCGTCGACGAGCAGGGACAGCAGCACGTTGTCCCGCCATTGGCCGTTGACTTTCACGAAGTCGCGCGCATAGCCCTCCACCACGAAACCCAGGCGGCGCAGGAATGCCGCGCTGCGCAGGTTCTCGGGCAGGTGGGTGGCCATGATGCGGTGCAGGTGGTGGCGGGCGATCACCTCGCGCAGGGCCGGCGCGACGGCCGCGTACATGAGGCTGCGGCCCTCGAGCGACTGGTCCAGCAGGAAACTGAGCGTGCAGGCCTGGAAGTCGCCATGCTCGATAGCCCAGAAGCTGGTGAGGCAGCCGATCTCGCCTGTGCCGGCCTCCTTGAGGAAGCCCACGAGGTGGACCGCCTGGCCCTGCTGCATGGCCTGCATGCGGCGGGCCAGTTCGCCCTCCCAGTGGGCCACCTGCTCCAGCTCGGGTGCCAGGCTCATGGCCATGCGCAGGTGGTGCTTGTTGCGCGCGTGGAAGCGCGCGAAGGCCCCGGCGAAGCGCGGGTGGACGCCGTACAGCCACCAGCGGTCGTTGGGCATCCAGAGCGCCGGCGCGTCGGCGGGCGGCTGCGAAACGGCGCGGTCCTTCAGTGAAAGCGGCGCCGGGAGGACGGCGGCGGTCATGCGGCCCCCTTGCGGCCCGCCTTGTCGCGGGCGTCCACCAGGCCGAGTCGCCGCCACAGCGGCAGGACCTGCTCGAGGAACTGGGTCGCGCGCGACGCGAGGTCGGCGCGCACGGCCTCGGCGGGGGTGCCCGCCTGGGCCTGCTGCCAGGGCAGCACCGCCGCACACAGCTGTTCGGGCGTGCGGGACCCGCGCTCCCAGGCGAGCAGGAACAACCGGTCCGCCTGCTGGGTGTCGACGGCATGGCCGGTCACGGGCGAGGCCAGGTAGCGCAGGGTGTCGTCCTCCCGAGCGCGCTCGGCGATGGCGCGGTTCATGGCCCGGGCGCGGGACTCGCCCGCGCGCTGCTGGTCGTCGGGGAACACGGGGAAGGCGTGGTTCTGCGCGACCAGCGCAGCGGCCGTCTCGAACACACGCTCCACCGGCCGGTCGGCCAACTCGCCCTGGGCAATGAGCCGGTCCAGGGTGACGGGCCCGCTCGCGCCCTCGAGCGCCTGCAGCATCGGGCCGACGATGCCGGCGTCCAGCGCCACGGTGCCGTAGGGCGTCTGTACCGTGGTGGGGATGGTGCTGGCCGGCCGCAGCAGCACGAGGGCGACCTGACGCAGGAGGGCCTCGCGCTCGGGCCGGCCGATGCGGTCCGCGCCCCGCACAAAGACGTCGCGGCGGAAGCGGCGGTTGAGGATGAAGTCGTTGGTGGTCTCCCGCAGGGCGACATTGCCGTCCTTCAGGGGCAGGCCGCAGGCCTGCCGCCGCTGCAGCACCTCGCCCACCAGGTCGGACTTGTGCAGCGAG
>JACCDX010275527.1_pt1 | contig 13951 bp, 7 predicted proteins | sample 7449681 | NCBI WGS metagenome assembly JACCDX01 (sample SAMN15323450, study PRJNA562643) | freshwater metagenome | isolation source: river surface water | place: USA:Blue River Watershed | collected 2017-08-18
CGGCCATCCACGCGCTCGCCTTGGCGGTCGTGGCGATGGGCATGAGGCGCGCGAAGCGTTGCGGCGCCAGCGCCCCGAGCGTCAGGACAACCATGCCGCCGAGCGAACCGCCGGCGGCGAGGTGCACGCGCTTGATGCCGAGCGCGTCGAGGCCGAGCAAGATGGCGCGCGACAGATCAACCGTGGTGAGCCGCGCCTGTTTGCCGCGCGGAAACCCCGGGGCCCCGGGCGCGCTGCTGCCGTAGAACGAGCCGAGGTTGTTGAAACACACGACGCGGAACTTGTCGGTGTCGAGCGCCAGGCCGGGGCCGATGAGCGGCTCCCACCAACCCTCGACGCCACCCGCCTGCGCGCTGCCGGTGAGCGCGTGCACGAGCAGCACGGTCGGCACATCGGCCTGCGGCGCCATCGGCGTGTCGCCGGCGCGGCTCCACCACCACGCCGCCGCGCGATGCGAACGCACGCGGCCGCCGCGGACCAAGGGGAGCGCGGGCAGCGAGAGCAGAAAAGTCTGCGGGGCCGAAGACACGTCGTAAGCGCATTCCTGAAACGAGGCGCGCTCAACGCGCGTCCAAGTCATAGCGCGGCGAATTTTCACTCGGGATATGACATGGACGCGCGCGCGGTGACGCGGCTTTCGTTTGCCGAGTTGCGACCGTCGCGAGCGAATCGCGTCGTGCTTTCCGCCGCCCCGCTTCCGCTCGGTCATCCGATCCCTGGTTCGCCGCACTCCGTCTCGTGCAGCCTGCCGACGATGGCGGATGTGATCGGCTACGAGGAGCGCGACCCGCGCGTGCTGGCGGCGATGGACGCCGGTTATCCGCGCTTCGCGGTGCATCCGTTCATCCGCGAACTCACCGCGCTCGCCACGGCGCAGCACGCGCGGCCCGGCGAACAGCTGTGGCCGGTGCTCAACGCCCGCGCGGCCGGCGCGCTGGTGCAACAGCTCGGCGAGGGGCGCGTGTTCGAGACGGATCGCGTGCTGTTCGTCGCGCACCGGGCCGACCCTGTGGTGGCGCAGCGGGCCAAGCTCTGGCTGCAACACACCGGCGGCCTGCTCAGTTCGCGCGGCGCCGAGGATGCGCTCGTGCGGCGCGGGGCGCGCACGGCGGGCGCGCCGGAGAAGCTTTTCGCCGGCGACGCCGCGGCGGAGGTGCGCCGGGTGCTGGCGCCGTTGTTCCCCGGTTCGGCGGAGAATCTCGTGCTCGCTTCGAGCGGCATGAGCGCGGTGCACGCGACCTTCCGCGCCATCAGCGCCGCGCAGGCGCCGCTGGGCCGCATGGCGTGGGTGCAGCTCGGCTGGCTCTACCTCGACACCATCGCGCTGCTGAAGAAGTTCACGCCCGACCCGGCGCGCGATCACCTCGTGCAGCTCGACGTCACGGACCTGGCGGCGCTCGAGCAGCTTTTCACCACGCACGGCGCGCGCATCGCCGGTCTGATCACGGAGGCGCCGACCAATCCCTTGCTGCACACGGCCGACCTGCCCGCCATCGCGGCGCTGGCGGCGAAGCACGGCGTGCGCGTGGTGGTGGATCCGTCGATGGCGTCGCCCTGCAACGTCGACGTGCTCCCGCACGCGGACGTGGTGACGTTCAGCCTGACGAAATACACCTCGCACGCCGGCGACGTGATGGCCGGCGCCGCGGTGGTTAACGCCACCCGCCCGGGCGCCGCCGCTCTGCGCGCCGCCATCGCCGCGCAAGTCGACCCGCCCTACCCGCGCGACCTCGCGCGGCTGGCGGCGCAGATCGGCGAGGCGCCGGAAGTCGTCGCACGCATCAACCGCTCCACGCCCGCGGTGGCCGCGTTCCTCGCGGCGCATCCGGCGGTCGAGCGCGTGTGGTGGGCGCGGCAACCGGAGACGGCGGCGGCCTTCTCCCGCGTGGCGCGTTCACCCGAGGCGTGCGGCGCGGTGGTGTCCTTCACGCTGCGGCGTCCGGTGGCGGAATTCTACGACCGCGTGCGGATCGCCAAGGGCCCGAGCTTCGGCATGAGCACGACGTTGCTGTGCCCCTACGTTTATCTCGCGCACTACGACCTGTTGCCCAGCCGCAGCGAAGGCGCGGAGCTGGCGCGCGCGGGGCTGGCGCCGGAGCTGATCCGCCTCTCGGTCGGCACCGAGCCGCTGGCCGACATTTTGGCGGCGCTGGCGGACGCGCTCGGTTGAAAAAGCAACGCCCGCACTCTCGAAGAGGGCGGGCGGTGCACACACACACACAATCTATCTGGAACGCCCACACCCTACCACCGGTGCGGCCCCCACGCCATGGGCCGTTGGACGCAGAACGTGTCACATGGCGTAGGGTTTGGCCGGAACGCCGGCCTCGGGGAATGGCTTACTGGCCGCGCAGCTTCAGTTGCTTGGCGCCGCGTTCGACGATCTCGGCCGGGACGTTGACGCCGGCCTTGGCGAGGGCGGCGTCGAGGATGACCTCGCCCTTCTGGTAGCCGATGACGATGTCGACGATCTTGCCGGTGCGATCGATGATGAACTGGGTCGGGATGCCGGCGACGCCGTAGAGCTTGGCGGAGGCGCGCTCGGGCTTCCGCTCGGCGGCGTCGTGGGTCCAGAGGATGTCGGGATAGGTCGCTTGGTTGCGCACGACCCAGTCCTCGAACTTGGCGCGGGTGTCGTTGGTGCAGTTGGCGAGGACGACGACGCCCTGCTCCTTGTAATGTTTGGCGACTTCCTGGGTGTGGGGCATCGCGGCCATGCACGGCCCGCACCACGTGGCCCAGAAGTCGAGGATGACGACCTGGCCCTTGAAATCGGAGAGCTTCACGGTCTTGCCGTCGCGCGTCTGCGAGGTGAAGTCGGGCGCCATGGCGCCGATCTTGAGCATCTCGCGGCGCGGCTCGGGCTTGGGCGTGGCGGCGTCGATGTCGGCGTCCGTCCACACTTTTTCCGGTTGGTCGCCGGGGGCGAGCGTGACACCGGCGCGGAGGAGGAGGTTGCTCATGGCCTCGTTGAACTTCGGGCCGAAGCCGACGGTCCAGCCGATGAGCCGGCCTTCCGCGTCGAACACGACAGTGGCGGGCACGGGGGGCATGACGCCGGCTAGTTTGACGGTGGCGAGGTTTTCGTAATGGGCGCGCGAGGCGGAGCGGAAGGCGGCGGCTTCCTCGTCGGTCATCTCGTCCGCGGACTTGGCGGGACGCGGCGGCGCGCCGGTGGGATCGAGGTAGAGCGGCGAGGTGAAGGTGGTCTTGTTCTTCTCGAGCCAAGCCTGCGTGTCCTCCCGTTTGCTGAAGCCGGTGAGGGCGGCGAAGGCGACGTCGGGATACTTGGCGCTCCAGGTGCGCCAGGCGGCGAGGTAGCCGTCGCCGGGGCCGTGTTGGCCGACCCAGAGGCCGAGCACGAGGACGCGACCGGGCGCGACGGTGGAGAACTGGGCCGGGGTGCCGTCGGGGCGGTTGACGGTGACGTCGCCGGGGCGCTCGCCGGGCTTGAGCTTGCCGAAGCCGGTGTAGAAGGGCGGGCGCGGGATCTTGGCGGCCTCGGCGCGCTCGCGGTCCGCGGCGGCGGCCTTGGCGATCTGCTCCTGACCCTTGGCGACGGTGGCTTCGTCGACCTTCACGCCGGCGGCGGCGAGCGCGGCCTCGGTGCGGGCGTCTTCCTTGCCGCCGTTGCCGACGATGACGCCGGTGATCTTGCCGTCGCGGCCGATGACGAACTGCGTGGGGATGCCCTGCACGCCGTAGAGCTTGCTGGAGGCGCGTTCCTCAAAGGTGGCGCTGCCCCGCTCGTTCGGATCGAAGGCCCAGACCATGTCGGGATACTTCGGGGAATTCTTCGGGATCCACTCCTTGAACTTGGCGATGGTGTCGCTGGTGCCGGAGGCGAGGACGACGACGTCCTGATCCTTGTATTTCTTGGCGATCTCCTGCGTGTGCGGGAAAGACGCGATGCACGGGCCGCACCACGTGGCCCAGAAGTCGAGGATGACGACCTTGCCCTTGAAGTCGGAGAGCTTGAGGTCGCGGTCGTCCGCGGTGCGCATGGCGAAGTCGGGCGCGACGGCGCCGACGGCGAGCGTGGCCTTCGGCTCGGGGGCGCCGGGGGCTTTTTGCGCGGGCGCCATCATCCCGGCGGCGGCGGCCGGCGCGGGGGCGTTGCGAATGGCGGCGAGCGTGTCGTCGACGAGCTTCTGGTCGGTGGCGGTGAGCTTGATGCCGGCGCGGCCGACGATCTCGCGGAGGAGACCGGTGACGCGGGGGCCCATGCCGATGACGCCGCCGACGAGCTTGCCGTCGGCGCCGACGACGCAGTAGGCGGGATACATGCCCGCGCCGAAAATCATGTAGGAGACGGCTTCCATGACGGCCTTGCCGGATGGATCCCACGAGATCGCGTGGCCGAGGGCGGCGGCGTTTTCCTTGGCCCATTTCTCAAAGTCGGCGCGCTCGGTGGCGGTGTTGATGGCCCAGACGGCGAGGCCCTGCGCGGCGTAGGCGGCGTGGAGCGCGGCGACGTCGGCGGGGGGATTGCGGCCGCCGGTCCAGAAGGAGATGAAGACGGTCTTGCCCTTGAAGTCGGAGAGCTTGACCGGTTTGCCCGCGGCATCGGTGGTGGAGAAATCGGGCACGGTCTCGCCGGCGGCCATGTTGGCGAAGCGCAGCGTGGGCGTCGCGGTGGCGGCGGTCGCGGCGTTGGCGGGAGCGGGCGCGGGCGCGGGGCCCATGCCCATCATCGGCACGGTCTTGGGCGCGGGCTTTTCTTCGGGCGGGAGATGGTCGGTCGGGATGGGCAGGCCCGCTTTGGCGAGGAGGCGGGTCACGCGCGGGTTCTCGTTGGCGCCACCGCCGGCGGCGCGGCCGACGAGCTTCCCCTCGCGGTCGATGACGAAGATGCTGGGGAACATCGACACGCCATAGGTGGTGGAGAAGACGGAAGACTTGTAGTCCTTGCCCGCGCGGTCGTGGGCGGTGGTGAACTTGAACTTGGTGCCGTTGCGCTGGACCCAGGAGTCGTAGTTCTCGCGGGTATCGGAGGCGCAGACGGCGAGGATGACGAGGCCGTCGGCGGCGTATTTCTCGGCCATCTCGCTGTTATGCGGCATGGCGGCGACGCAGGGGCCGCACCAGGTGGCCCAGATGTCGAGGAGGACGATCTTGCCGCGGTAGTCGGAGAGCTTCACCTCGCGGCCGTCGGGGCCGTAGACGGTGAAGTCGGGCGCGAGCTCACCGGGCTTGGGGCCGGGCATGGGCTTGCGGGCGGCCGGTTGGGCGGGCGCCGGGGCGGCGGGCGCTTGGGCGGACGCGAAGGAGACGAGGCCGGCGCAGGCCAGCACGAGGGCGAGAAATCTTTTCATGAGCAGAACGGGGGGGGGAAGGTAGACCCGCGGCGGCGACAGGTGTGCCGCCGCGGGAAAGGAAAACGGACGCGAGGTCCGGCGATTTACAGCGGGAGCAGGAACGACAGCTCGTAGGCGCGGCCGAGGATGAACTGATAGTGCAGGCCGGAGTTGAAGCCCCAGACCGTGTCGGAGAACGGCGGCTCCTTATCGAAGACGTTGTTCACGCCGAGGCCGACGCGGAGGCCCTTGGCGTGACCGCGCCAGACGCCGTTCTTGAACTCGTAGGCGACGCGCACGTCGACCTTGGTCATCGCCGGCGTCGGGAAGTAGACGAAGCTGGCGCTGTTCGCGACGAGGTTGTTGCCGGCGTTGTTCGAGGTGAAGCCGTCGATGTGCCAGGCGAACGCGGCGGCGCTCCAGGAGCCCTTGCTCCAATTGAGCGCGACGTTGTATTTCCACTTCGGCGGGGCCGAGGTGTCTTCCTCGAGGATGACGGCGGGCTGGCCGGGCGCGACTTGGCGCGTGGCCTCGAGCGTGCGGCTGGCGGCGACGGTGGCGCGCCAGCGGCCGAGCTGCTCCCACGGGAGGGTGTATTCGGCGGAGAGGTCGAGGCTGCGGTTCACGATCTTGCCGAAGTTGATGAAGGTCTGGTCGACGTTCGTGATGCGGCCCGGCTGGTTGAGCGACAGGTCGGTGGCGTCGGGCGCGGCGCGCGTGACGCGGCCGGGGAAGAGCGCCTCGTTGTTCACGATGTTCTGCGCGGAGATGACCTGCAGGACGTCCTTCTGCTCCGTCTCGTAGTAATCAGCCTGGAGCTTGAGGCCCTTCACGAACGGCGGCTCGAAGACGAGGCCGACGAAGGTGTTGTGGGAGATTTCCGGCTGCGGGTTGGGCGCGGAGCCGCGGGAGACGATGACGCCGGTGGTGGACGTCGGCGTGCGACGCGGGTCGGTGATCGTCGAGGTGAAGTTGGGCGCGACGACGATATACTCGGTGACGCCGGGAGCGCGGAAGCCTTCGCTCCAGTTGGCGCGGACGAGGAGGCTGTCGAGGGGCGCCCAGGACGCGCCGATCTTCGGCGAGAAGTGCGAGAAGGCGCCGATCTCCTCGTGACGGCCGGCGAGTTGGAGATCGAGGCGCTTGGCGAAGGCCTTGGCGTTGACCTTGCCGACGACCGGCACGGAGAACTCCGCGTAGCCGGCGCGCGTGGTCTGCGAGGCTTCGAGCTGCGTGGTGGTGGCGACCGGCGTGACGGAGGTGGTGGTGTAGTTGACGGTGACGCTCTTCACCTCGGAGGTGCTGTGCGCGGTGCCGACGGCCATCTTCACGGGGCCGCCCCAGAAGTCGAAGAGGTCGCCGTCGGCGTTGATGTCGATGCCGAAGACGTTGCTCTCGTTGCCGAGGTAGGGGTAGACGGCGAGCGTCTCGAGGAGCGCGGCCTGCGACGGGGCGCCGGAGGCGCGGTAGTCGATGAAGGGATTGAAGCGGCGCGTCGGGTCGGCGGCCGTGAGGAGCGCGAGGAAGCCGCCCGCGTTGTAGTTGCGGGTGACCTGGCGGTCCTTCTGGTTCTGGCCGGAGCCGGCGACTTCCCATTGCCACGTCTGGCCGATCTGGCCGCGGAGGCCGGCGGTGAGGGCGTCGTCGAGCGTGCGGACCTTCTGCGAGTCAGGCCCGAACTCGGCGAGCATCATGCCGATGGAGACGTTCTGGTTGAAGGGATTCAACGCGGCCGGGAGCACCGCGGCGGAGCCGAAGCCGCCGGTGAGCGAGCTGGCGGAGATCTGGGCGTTGGTCTTGGTCGTCGCCTTGGACGTGCGGAAGCTGCCGAAGGCCTCGATGTCGTCGCTGAGCTTGTAGGTGACGTTGGCGTTGAAGCCGAGGCGTTGCGTCTCGGGGATGAGATCGAGGAACTCCGCGGTGTTGAAGCGGCGCTGGCCCGAGGCGTTCACCGTGGTGCCGGAGGCGGGGACGGTGACCGGGACGAACTGCGAAATGCTCGGCGTGCCGGTGGAGCCTTCGGGGACGAGCACGACGCGGATGCCGGGGATGGCGTCGAAGTTGCCCGAGACGACACCGCCCGAGGCCTGCACGACGGCCGGGTAGCCCCAGAGGAGGCGGAAGTCGCGGCCGTTGAGCACGGCGCCATCGGAGGTCTGGATGCCGCGCGGGATGCCGGTGTGGTTCTGGTTCTTCGAGAAACTGCGCTCGCTGGCCTTCAGGCTTTGGCGATCGAAATAATCGACCGCGATCGTGCCGCTGAGGCGGCCGTAATTGAAGCCGTGCATGAGCGTGGCGGTGCGCTCGCGGCCGCCGCCGTGCTCGGCGAGGCGGGTGGCGCCGGTGAGTTCACCACCGACGAAGTTTTTCTTCAGCACGACGTTGATGACGCCGGCCACCGCATCCGCGCCGTAGAGGGCGGAGGCGCCGTCGGTCACGACTTCGACGCGCTCGATCATGCCGAGCGGGATGGTGTTGAGGTTGACGAAGCCCTGGCGGGTGTCGGTCGAGCGGTTGCCGGCGCCGGACGAGGCGACGCGGCGGCCGTCGACGAGCACGAGCGTGGAGCCGGAGCCCATGCCGCGAAGCGAGACGCCGGAGACGCCGGTCTGGGCCGGGGGCGCGGCGGAGGAGCCGAGCACGAGGTTGAACGCGGGCGAGGAGGTCTCGGTGCGTTGGCCGAACTCGGGGTTGAGCTCGTTCGGCGCGGAGCCGCGGCCGGACGCGATGCCCGAGTAGGTCTGCGGGATGGAATTGAGGAAATCAGCCAGCGTGAACGCGCCGGTGGAGCGGATATACTCGGCGTCGTAGGAGCTGGTCGGCGACGGGCCGGCGACTTCCGTCTGGCGGATGCGGGAGCCGAGGACGCGGTAGTCTTCGAGCTTCACGGCCTTGGTCAGATCAGCGGGACGCACGGCGGGCACGGCGCCCTTCGGGTAGACGGCGAGGGCGCCGGTCTTCTCGTCCTGCACGACGACGAGGTCGGTGCCGGCCAGCATCTGCTCGAGCGCGGCGCGCGGGCTGAGCGAGCCGGCGATGGCCTTGGTCTGCACGCCGCGGACGCTCTCCGTGGTGTAGACGATCTGCTCGCCCGACTGTTGGGCGAAGTTCTTGAGGGTCACGGCGGCGTCGCCGGCCTCCAGTTGATAGGACGAGTTGGCTTTCGGGGCCGCCGAGGCGGACAGCGCGAGGAGCGCGGCGGACAGGACGAACGTCGCGCGGCGCGCACGGCGCAGCGAAACGATCAACGAGCTCTGGTGGTTCATGGTGTGCTTGGGTGACCGGGTGTGGAAAGAGGGGTCCGGACAGGGGAAACGACGAGTCGCGCCGGCGCTTCCATTAGGCAGGAGCGGGAGTTTCCGGGCGGCGCGCGGGATTTATGACGAGCTCAGGGACGCGTGGCGTCCGCCCGCAGGACATAACGTCCGCCGTGATCGCGATCGACGTTCACGCCGAAACCCGGGAGGAAACGCGCGAACGCCTCGGCGTTGTCCGCGCGGAAATTGCCGTCGATGCGCAGGCGCGCGATGGTCTCGTCGGCGATGACAAAACGGGTGCCGCTGTGGCGGTTGAACGCCTCCACGGCCTCGGCCAGCGGCGTCTCGGCGAATTCAAGGCGCAGGCCCTGCCAAGCGAGCACCTGCTCGATCTCGGCGTCGCTCGCGGCGACCACCGCGGGCGGCACGGGCGTCGGATCGACGGCGTTGGCCATGGTGCGCTCGCCGGCGCCGACCATCGAGGCGTTGACCACGACGTCGAGCGACTCCGGTTTGGGCGGGTCGATGCGGACCTTGCCCTCGGTAACGAGGACGTCGACCTGGTCGCCGGCGCGGCGGACGTTGAAGACGGTGCCGACCGCGCGGACGCGGAGATTGCCGACCGTGACGATGAACGGATGGTCGGGCCCGAGCTTCGCGACGGTGAAATGCGCCTCGCCGCGCAGGAGGCGGATGTGGCGCTCCGGCCCGGAGAAATCGACGTCGATCTCGGCGCCCTTGTTCAGCTCGACGACGGAGCCGTCGGCCAGGGTGCGGACTTCGGAGTGGCGGACGACGCGGGTGTTGGGCGCGTCTTCGAAGACGGGCCGCACCGCGATGAAGCCGATCACGAGCGCCGCGGCGGCCGCGAGTCCGGCGACCCACGTCCAACGGCGCCGGCGCGGCACCGCGAGGAGGTCGGGGTTGGGCCGCGCGCTGTGGGCGGGTCGCCACTCGGCGAGCTGGTCGAGTTCGCCCCAGGCCGCGTCGAGCCGCACGATCGCGGCGCGGTGGCGCGGGTCCTCGCGCATCCATTGGAGATAAGCGTCCTGCTCGGGGGCACTGAGGCCGCGGTCGCGCCGCGCCAGCCAACAGGCCGCCTGCGCCTCGACGTCGTCGGGCGCGGGCACCGCCGCGGAAGATTCAGCAGGCGAGCGCATGGTTCAGGGCAGGCCGTGGCGGGCGAGGAAGTCGGCGCAGCGGCGCATGCCGTTGGCCACCTGCACCTCGACCGTGTGTTCCGAGATGCCGAGCTGCGCCGCGATCTCCTTTTGCGACAAGCCGTAGATCTTCCGCAAGGTCAGCACCTGGCGGCAACGGTCGGGCAGCGATTGGATGGCGTGAGTCAAAATCTCGAGTTCCTGGTGGTGCGCGGCGGTCTCGGCGACCCCGCGTCCCTCATCATAGACGGGCGGCGAGCCCGGTTCCGCTATCGGTTCGAATGTGACGATCTTGCGGCGCCGCAGCTGATCGATGGCGAGATGGCGGGCGGCGGTGAACAACAGCGCGCGCGGCGTCCGCACCTCGCCTTGGGCCCGGGCCCGCAGGACGCGCGCGAAGGCCTCCTGCACGATGTCGTCGGCGTCCGCCACGTCGGGGAACTGGCTGTGCAGCCAAGCGCGCAGCGCCGATTCGTGCGGCTGCACTTCGGCGGCGAACCAGCGGGAAATTTCCGCGGAATCGTGGGAGCTCAAGGGAGCGAAGGGGACCGCCTCCACGGGATGCCCGCCGGCGCCGCGAGTCGAGCGTGTTCCCCGTCACCGCAACTTTTCCGGCGCCCGCCTAACGGAAGCGCCCTACCCGCCCGTCTAGGCGAGGACCCCGGGGCGGATTCGCGCTGGCGCGGGGCGGGGCGATTTGCTGTCCTCTCCGGCTCCATGTCGGAATCTGCTGTTCGTCCCCCTCTGGAAGAGTCCCCGTGGCAAACCGGCCTGCGCAGCGCGCGGGCGACGGCGTTGCCCGGTGCCGTGCTGGTTTCCGCCGCAGTCGCGGTGGTGATCTGCTACTACACCAGCGACCCGTTCCACGCGGTGCTGGAGCAGGTGGCGGCGTTTCGCACGCGCTGGGGCATCCTTTACTCGATCTGCGCGACGGCGCTGTTCGCGGGCATCATCCCGTTTCTCTACCTGCACTTCAACCGGCACACGGCAGCCACGCATCCGTGGAAGCACCTGCTGTTCTTCGCGCTGTTCTGGGGCTGGAAGGGCGCGGAGGTGGACTACTTCTACAAGCTGCAGGCTTACCTGTTCGGCACGGACTTGAGCGCCGTCACGATCGGCAAGAAACTGCTGTTCGACCAGTTGGTCTACAACGGCCTGTTCGCCGCGCCGTATGGCGTGCTCATCTACGACTGGAAGGACGCCAACTACTCGTGGGGCCCGGCGCTCGCCGATCTGCGTCGGCCGCGTTGGTATCAGCGCCGCGTGGTCGCGGTGATGATCGCGGTTTTCGGCGTCTGGGTGCCGGCGGCGGGCTGCATCTACGCGATGCCTCCGGCGTTGCAGCTGCCGCTCAATTCGCTCGTGAACTGTTTCTGGGTGATCCTCTTCTCGCTCATCCTCGCGAGGCAGCAGCCGCCGGCGACCGACGCGCCGCGCGCCGGTTAGGCCGTTGAGCCTATGGTTGCCGCGGGCGCGCCGTGCTAGGATGCTGGGCTCCCCGCGATGAACTCCGCCGCGTCTCCACAATCCGCCTCGAACCTGCCGCCGCTCCTCGCGCTCATCGGCCGCACGCCGTTGGTCGAGCTGTGTTTTGCGAACGAGGGCGTGACGCTCCACGCCAAGGCCGAGTTCCTCAACCCGAGCGGCTCGATCAAGGACCGTCTCGCCGCCTGCATCCTCCTCGACGCGCGCGACCGCGGCCTGTTGCGGCCGGACTCGATCATCCTCGAGTGCACGAGCGGCAACACCGGCATCGCGCTCGCCATGGTCGGCACCGCGCTGGGCTACCGCGTGAAAATCCTCATGAGCGACACCGCGAGCGTGGAGCGCCGGCACCTGATGCGGCACTTCGGCGCGGAGCTGCAGCTTTTCCAAGCCGACCGCGGCTACCTCACCGGGATCGAGCTTTCCGAGGAAATGGCCGCGCGCGACCCGCGCATCTTTTTGCCGCGCCAATTCGCCAACCCACTCAACGCCCAGGACCACGTCGACCACACCGGCCGCGAGATCCCCGCGCAGTTGCCGGGGCGCATCGACGCCTTCGTCAGCGGCTACGGCACCGGCGGCACGCTCAACGGCTGCAGCCGCGCCCTGCGCGCCGCGCACCCGCACCTCAAGGTCGTCGCGATGGAGCCCGCCGAGGCCGCCATGCTGAGCGGCGAGTCGCCGTGCTGCCACAGCATCGAAGGCGTCGCGGGCGGCTACCTGCCGCCGCTGTTGCGGGGCGTGCAGGTCGATTGGCCGGAGAAAGTCTCCTCGGCCGACGCCCTCGCCATGACGCGCCGCCTCGCCCGCGAGTTCGGCCTGCTCGTCGGCACCTCGTCCGGCGCCAATGTCGTCGCCGCCCTGCGCACCGCGCGCCGGCTGGGCCCCGACGCCCGCGTCGTCACCATCCTTTGCGACCGCGCCGAGCGGTATTATTCGACGAAACTCTTCGCGGAAACACCCGCGCCGTCCGTCTAAGTTACAGCCGCATCCCGCCCGCGCGTTTGAAATAACCGGCCGTCCGCCTACTCTCACCTCACCGATGCTCCTCCGCCGCCTGCCCGCCCTCCTCGCCGCCTGCGCCCTCGCGCTCGCCGGCGTCCTCAGCGTCTCCGCCAAACCCGTGCGCAACGGCGCCGTCGTCGCCGAACTCGTCAGCGCCCAGGCCTCGGTCCAACCGGGTCAACCGTTCTGGGTCGCGCTCAAGCTCGACCACGACGAGCACTGGCACACCTACTGGATCAACCCCGGCACCGGTTACCCGACGTCGCTGACGTGGAAGCTCCCGCCGGGCTTCACCGCCGGCCCGATCGTCTGGCCCACGCCGCACCTCGTGAAGGACACGCAGGGCAACGTCACCGGCAACGGCTACGAGCGCACCGCGTTCCTCTTCGCGCAGATCACGCCGCCCGCCGACCTCGCGCCCGGCTCCACCGTCACGCTCCAGGCCGGCGCCGAGTGGCTCATGTGCAAGGACTCCTGCATGCCCGGCGAAGCGCAGCTGTCGCTCACCCGCCCCGTCACCGCCGAAAAACCCGCGCCGGACATGACGATCGCGCGGCTCTTCAACAACGCGTTCGCCGACCTCCCCGCCGCGGTCAAGGACTGGGCCTTCACCGCGCAACGCGAGGGCACCGTCGTCACGCTCCGCATCACGCCGCGCCGCGAAGGCGCCGCCGACCTCGGTGAGCTCCACTACTTCGACGAGGCCGCCGTCGTCGATTACAGCCTCCCGCAGAAACTCACCAAGGACGGCGCCACCTACGTCCTCACGATGACGCTCAGCTCCGACGAAGCCGCCCCCAAGGCCGCGGGTCTCAAGGGCCTGCTCGTCTCGAAAAACGGTTTCTCCCCGACCGGCCCGAAGACCGCCGTCATCGATGAACCCTTCGTCGTGAAAGAGCCGGTGAAGGCCGCCGCGAACACCGCCGCGCCCGCGAACGGCGGCGACGGAGCGCCGCCCTCCACGGGTGAAAACTCGGGCGCCCAGCCTTCCTCCCTCCCCGGCACGCTGCTCCTCGCCTTCCTCGGCGGCCTCGTGCTGAACCTCATGCCCTGCGTCTTCCCGGTGCTCGGCATCAAGATCATGGGCTTCGTCAACCAGTCCGGCAGCGACAAGACGAAGGTCGTGCAGCACGGCGTCGCGTTCGCCGCGGGCGTGGTGCTCTCGTTCTGGGCCTTGGCCGGCGCGCTCCTCGCGCTCCGCGCCGGCGGCGCGCAACTCGGCTGGGGCTTCCAGCTGCAGTCGCCGGCGTTCGTCTTCGGCATGGCGGCGTTTCTCCTCATCTTCGCGCTCAACCTGAGCGGCCTCTTCGAGGTCGGCCTGTCCGCAACCGGGGCCGGAGCGGGGCTGCAGAGTCAGGAGGGACTCGGTGGATCGTTCTTCACGGGCATGTTGGCCACGCTGGTGGCGACGCCGTGCAGCGCGCCCTTTCTTGCGCCGGCGCTCGGCGCGGCCTTGGCGCTGTCGGCGGTCGAGTCACTCGTCGTCTTCACGGCGATCGCGGTGGGCCTGTCGGCGCCTTACCTGCTCCTTTCGCTTTTCCCGAGTGCCGTGAAGCTGCTGCCGCGGCCGGGTGCGTGGATGGAGACCTTCAAGCAACTGATGGCGTTCCCTCTTTATGCCACCGTGGGCTGGCTCGTGTGGGTCCTCGCGGCACAGACGGCGGGAGACGACTATGGGCTCCTGATGATTCTGTTCGCCTTCGTGCTCGTGGCGATGGCGGCGTGGGCCTACGGACGTTTTGGCCAG
>JACCDX010568322.1_pt1 | contig 13951 bp, 4 predicted proteins | sample 7449681 | NCBI WGS metagenome assembly JACCDX01 (sample SAMN15323450, study PRJNA562643) | freshwater metagenome | isolation source: river surface water | place: USA:Blue River Watershed | collected 2017-08-18
CGGTTTATAACTATTTTGCTAAAGACAAACCAAAAGCGCTTGAAACTAAAAATGTCGTTGCTATCATACAACCTTATCAAGAAACGGTTTCAAAATATGCAAAAGATGTTTACAATGCTTTTTTTGGTAACAACAGTAACTTTGAGATATCCATCCCAACATCGCCTGTACAAGATGTCATCAGCGTATAAAATTATTAACGAATTTTTAAGGTGATTAAAGCTAATAAACACAAAATGACTGAAATAATATTAAACCTGACGGTAATTTTAGGTTCAGTCCACCCTAAAAGCTCAAAGTGATGATGAATTGGCGCCATTTTAAAAAGCTTTTTTTTATACCAACGTAAAGAAAATATTTGGGCAATCACCGAAAGCGTCTCAAAAACAAATAATCCACCAGAGATTGGTAAAATAAGCTCTTGCTTGCTCATAATCGCCATCAACGCAAGAGCTGCACCTAAAGAAAGCGAACCAACATCACCCATAAAAATTTGTGCTGGGTGAGCATTAAACCATAAAAAACCTAATGATGCACCTACTAAACATGAACCAAAAATAGCAACTTCTGAAGATGCTGCAAAGGGAATGTGTAAATAATGAGCAAACGTAAAATGGCCTGCAAGATACGCCACTAAAGAAAATACAGAAAAATTAGTAAGTAAAGCACCGATCGCAAGGCCATCAAGCCCGTCAGTAAGGTTTACCGCGTTACTTACACCAACCAATAAAAAAACTACCCACGGAATAAATAATACCCCAATATTTGGATGAAAATTTTTAACAAATGGAAATGAAATTTCTGTCGATATCCCTTTGCCATAAACTAAAAATAGGGCAATAATCAACCCTACAACCAGCTGTAAACGAAATTTTGTTTTTGAATATAAACCTTGATGACGTCGTATTTTATACAGATCATCAATAAACCCAATCGCACCAAACCCAACTAACGTCATAATAAATAACCAAACATCACAACGAGTTACATCAGACCACAAAAGTAATGAGCCTATGACAACAAGTAAAATAAATATCCCACCCATCGTTGGAATATTATTCTTTTTTTTATGGTTTTCTGGAGTAAAAGGCCGAGCCTTACTTGCAAACCATTTTTGTGAAAATTCAATAAAAGAATTTCCAAACATTAATGATACAACAAAAGCCGTTAACATACTTGCAACTGCACGAACACTAATATACTCAATAACATGCATCAAGGGGAAAATATCAGAAAAGTACGATGCAATCAACAAAAACATATATATCCTTGCATATAAAACTATGATAATTTGAGAAATCAAAAAAGCTATTTTTATAAATACCAGCGACCCTTTTGACCCTTTTTATAAGACCTAGTAATCTCATAGTAAGCTTTTCGTATAAAATAATCAAAACATCAGGTAAAAAAGCTTTATTATGAAAGATATTAAAATTTAAAATTACATCGCAAAGGTATTGTTCATGAAGTTATATCGTAACTTTTATCTTTTACTTACACTGATGGCAACTCCAGCTTACCATACTGCAGCGTTTTATCATCAAACAATGACTTTACACACGATAACAGCAGAAAGATATGATGAAGAACTTCACAGTTTGTTTGTCGATCACTTTTTTAATCCAGAAGATGAAATGCCTTTTTCTGAAATGATTGGTAAAATTATTGTTATTTTAGAACATAAAGAAAAGTATCTGGATGGAAATTTAAAAACTAAATGCATCGAAGTTATCAAACAATTTAAAAAACATCAGTACGACAAATCGTTTAAAAGCTGGGGTTTAATTTTAACAGCTCCAAATTTAGAAGATCTTTTACCTTACAAAACAAAAATATTTGTACGTAACGTTCCACTGTTAGATAAAATTCGAACCTTAAAAATAAAACTTGGATAAGTACTAAAAATAATTATAGGCTTTTGTATACAAAGGCCTATTTTTTATTGATTCATTGTCCTGATGGAAATTATTTTGTATGCTAGAAAAATATATTTATTTTTTTTATTAGACTTATGAACCAAAAATTAAATTCTTTTGATGTTATTGTTATTGGTGGTGGCCATGCAGGGATAGAAGCTGCATATGCTGCTGCAAAAATGGGATCAAAAACAGCTCTTGTTACCTTAGATAAAGATAAAATTGGCCTTGCTCCATGCAACCCTTCAATTGGTGGCGTTGGAAAAGGTCATATCGTGTTTGAAATTAGCGCGCTTGATGGGCTTATGCCAAAAATTTGTAGCACGACGTACTTACAAGCACGTATGCTTAACACCAAAAAAGGGCCTGCTGTTCAAGGCTTACGCTTACAAATTGATAAGCAAGCATATGCTGCACAAGCAAGTACAATTATGCACAACACTCCAAACTTAACCGTCGTGCAAGCTATGGTCGATGAAATTATTATTGACCATGATGCACAAGGAAATAAAAAAGTATCTGGAATTATAGCTGCTGACGGAGCATCATATTTTGCAAACCAAGTTGTCATCACAACAGGAACCTTTTTAAACGGATTAATCCATATCGGAGATGTTAATTACCCTGCTGGCAGACAAGGCGAAAAAGCAGCAACAAAACTTTCTGACTATTTACATAAACTTAATTTAAAAATGGGTCGATTAAAAACAGGAACTCCTCCACGTCTTGACCCAAAAACTATCGACTTTAGTCAACTTGAACGACAAGAAACTGAACCATTAACACATTTGTTTGAATTTCAAGCAATCAATGTTGCTAACAGCCATGACTGTTTTATTGCACACACGAATGAAAAAACGCACCAAATTATTAAAGATAATTTACATAAATCTGCAATGTATAGCGGTAACATAAAAGGTGTTGGTCCTCGTTATTGCCCTTCAATTGAAGATAAAATTTCTCGATTTGCAGACAAAGCATCACACCATATTTTTGTTGAACCAGAAACTGCTGCCTATGTTGAAATTTACCCAAGTGGTATTTCAACATCACTTCCAGAATCTGTTCAAAAAGATTTTATTCAATCGATTAAAGGCTTTGAACATGCAGTGATCACCAAACCTGGATATGCTGTTGAATATGACTTTGTTCACCCTGACCAACTAACACACGCTTTAGAAGTAAAAACTATATCTGGTCTATTTCTTGCTGGTCAAATTAACGGAACAACTGGCTATGAAGAAGCTGCAGGACAAGGTATTATCGCAGGAATTAATGCGCATCAAAAATCTGTTGGCAAAGAACCTTTTATTTTAGATCGTAGTGAAAGTTATATCGGTGTTATGATCGATGATCTTGTTACCATGGGTGTTGATGAACCCTACCGAATGTTTACCTCTCGAGCTGAACGACGACTTATTTTACGCCAAGATAATGCATTTTTACGTCTTACAGAAAAAGGCTACGCTTTAGGCGTTGTCAGCCAAAATTTATACGATCAATTTATTGCTGAAAAAAAAGATCTTGATGCCGCAATTGCCGACCTTGATAGTCGCTACAACAATGCTGAGTTAGTCAAAGCTGCAGAACAAGAAATTCCTATGCAAGAAATCGTAGAAAATCTTTTAGGTTATCCAGTGTCATCTCGTAATGCACTGTCTATTTTTGCACACATGAAATATCGTGAATATATTAAACGAGAACAAAAAGAGATAGAAAAAGTAGCTCAATATAAAAATTTAGCACTTCCTCACATTGAAATTATTAACAACATTTCTGGTCTTTCAACAGAAATTAAACAAAAAATTCAACGTCACAAGCCAGCAACAGTTGCTGATACGATGCTGATCCCAGGAATCACTCCTGCAGCTATATCGCTTCTTGTTTTAGTTGCAAGAAAACCAGAACTTGTGCGAACAGAATAAATTAACTCAATCTGATTAGTTTGTGATAAAAATAAAATATCTTTTGTAGCACTACAAATATTCTTTACGATACGAAAAAAATTATGATTCATTTAAAAAATTTAAGTTTAAAATTTGGCGATCAAATGGTTTTTGATGATCTCAACATGATGATCCAAGATCAAGATCGTATCGCTTTAGTTGGCAGAAACGGATCGGGAAAATCTACACTGTTAAAAATTATTGGTGGGACTCAAGGTCTTGATGGTGGTAACGTTATCATCACCAAAGGTATGAACATAGCCTACATGCCACAAGAAATGGTGATCCATTCTTCTAAAACTGTTGAAGAAGAAGCTTTAGCAACTTTTGAAACGTTGTATGCCAACATGCAAGAAGCAAAAGACTTAGAAGAAAAATTACACAACACCAAACAACCTTTAGCATCTGATGTTGAACGGTACGCTTACCTGCAACATGAAATTCAGGAAATGGAACCTGAAGCAAAAATTTTAAAAGTTAACAAACTTTTAACAGGCTTAAAGTTTGATGAAACACACAGAAAAACCCGCGTTGACCAATTAAGCGTTGGTTGGAGAATGCGTTTAGTTTTAGCAAAATTATTGCTCCAAGATGCCGACTTTTATTTATTTGACGAACCTACAAACCACTTAGATTTACCAACCAAAGAATGGTTTTTAGATTTCTTAAAATACGAAACAACGTTTGGATTTTTACTCGTGTGCCACGATCGTTATTTTTTAGACAATCTTTGTAATAAAACGTTAGCGATATTACCTGCAGGAAAAAGTAAAATTTATGCTGGTAACTACAGTTACTATAAACGCTTAGAAGAAGAAGAAGCAATTTTTCTAGAAAAATCGTATGAAGCACAACAACGAGATATCAAACATCGTAAAGAAACGATTGAAAAGTTTAGAGCTTCTGCAACAAAAGCAAAAATGGCTCAAAGTATGATCAAGCAACTTGAAAAGGTCGAGATCATCCAAGTTGCTCAAAAATCTAAAAAAATTAATTTTTCTTTAAAGCCTGTTGAACGTGCAGGACAACATGTTTTAACGGTAAAAAATGTTGCGCATAGTTTTAATCGACAGTTATTTCACAACGTTAATTTTGTAATTAATCGTGGAGAAAAAGTTGCAATTATTGCTCCAAACGGAACTGGTAAAACGACATTATTTAATCTTTTAGCAGGAAAATTAGAATTACAACAAGGATCTGTTGAACTAGGATACAACGTAACACCAACACTTTTTGACCAAGATCAAGAAAAAGTGTTAAATCCAAATTTAACTATCTTCGAAGAAATCGTCCAATCCTGCAAAGCTTCTGAGCAACAAATTAGAACTTTTTTAGGTTCGTTTTTGTTTCCAAAAGGCGATGTTATGAAAAAAACCTCAGTGCTCAGTGGTGGTGAAAGAAACCGTGTTGCGATGGTTAAAGTTTTGTTAGCAAACGCAAATTTTTTAATGCTTGACGAACCAACTAACCACTTAGATATCGAATCGAAAGAAGCTGTATTAAGCGCATTACAACAATACGATGGAACATTATTGTTCGTATCGCACGACCAAGATTTCGTGAACAACCTTGCAACAAGAATTTTAGAATTAAATGAAGATGGTGTTATCAGTTACGATGGTAATTATGACGCGTACATCGAATTTAAAAACACCTTACAAAAAAAAGCAGCTGCAAAAGCTGAAAAAGTTCAAGAAAAAGTTACTGTACAAAAAACTTCAACATTATCAAAAAAAGAACTTTTTGAACTTCGTAAGAAATATAAAAACTTAGAAAATAATATGAAAAAATATCAGCAAGAGCTTGATGGCTTGCTGACAAATTTACATACCTTTGAATATGGATCAGCTGAGTACCAAGCGCAAACAGAAAAAAAAGATACACTTGAAAAAAGAATTGCAAAGTCTGAACAAGAACTGTTAAATTTTCCTCACGCTGATGAATTAGAATTATAAAAATATATAATATTTTTTATCAAAAAATTTATTCTATAAATTTTAAAGGGAGCATGAAATGATGCTCCCTTTTTTCATTTGCTTTTTTTAAATTTTGTATAAGATAGCAAAAAAAGAGTTTTATATAAAATTACGATGATTTCATTTCATATGATAAATATGTAACGTTGTATCATCTTTATACAAAAGAGTAGCTTATGAAACGAATAGTATCTTTTCTCTTACTTTTTACATCTTTCCATATTTTCACGAGTAATCCAACCGATCTTGATACAACATTTAACCTAAGAGGTTATAACACGTCACTTGTTTCTGAATTCAGTCAAAAAGCAAGTGGCCTTGCTCTTGCACAAACTTCAAACAACTTAACGGTCGTTGCAGGATACGCATACACAACACAAAATGTTATTGCCCTTGTTCGTTACCAAGAAAACGGCGATATTGATACAAGTTTTGGAAATGATGGTATCGTAACAACCATCCTTGGAACAAATGCCTACGCAACAGCAATTGCAATTGATCCAACAACACAAGCTATCTTGATTACTGGCTGCGCAACCATTGACAGTATCGATAAAGCTTTTATTATACGCTACGATTCTTTAGGTAAAATTGATACCGATTTTGGAACTGATGGTATTATCATTTTAACAGTAGATTCAGAAGATTATTATGCAACAAAAACTATCGGTAATGGCATAGCGCTTGATAGTCAGAATAATATTGTCATTTGTGGTTATACCTCCGGCACAGAAAATCTCTCTCCAATTACCATATCTTTTGTCGCTCGTTACAATGCTACAGGAAACATTGATACCAGTTTTATTGGTGGTGGCTACACCACTTTTAATCAGATGAGCACCAGCTCTGCGCTCGTGATTACTTCAGATGATACAATTGCCGTGACCTGCAACTACCTGAACAGCGATCTTACAACAGCACAAAAAGTTGGTATAAGTTTATTAACGGACGTTGTAACAAATTTACCAACAATTGATCTTGCGATGTCTGCAACGGATATTATTGTAGATACAGATGAAAATTATGTGATAACAGGAACGTTAAAAAACAGTCCTTCAGAAACTTTTATTGCTCGATGGCTTGCAGCAGGAACTCTTGATCCAAACTTTGGAAATGGAACATCCGGTAATCAAACAGGCTATACAACATTTTCATTGTCTGGATCAACAGCGCTAACAGCCACAAACGTTGATATCGTCAACAATAATAAATTATTAGTGATTGGCTATGTCACTATCAACGGCGTTCAACAAATTATTGGCCTTCGATTTACTTCAAACGGAATTTTAGACACCGACTTTGGAACTAATGGATACATTTCTAACACGATCAGTGATTACCAACTAACCGCATACGATGCAACCGTGACCGATGATTCAAAGTTTTTAATCGTAGGACAATACACTGATACAGCTGGAGTACAGGGCATCATTATTCTTCGCTGCCTTGGAGAAAATCAAGAACCTGTTCTTGACACAACATTTAATGGTACTGGCTATAATGCTGCAACAACTCAAAATGGTTCACAAAATGCTATCGCCTATGCAACTGAAGTACAATCTACAGGAAAAATTATTACTGCAGGTAGTGCCTACACCAACCAACAAGTCGTTGCTGTATGTCGCTACAACAGCGATGGAACAATCGATGAAACATTTGGTATCGAAGGATACATCACCACAGCTGTGGGAACTGCTGCACAAGCAAACGCTTTGTTAATCCAAGAAGATGATTCTTTCCTTATTGCTGGAACTGCAACTATCAATGGTGTTCAACAGGCTTTAATTATTAAATACGATGCTAACGGTATTATCGACACTGACTTTGGAACAGATGGAATTATAACTGATCAATACGCAGGAACTGCAACCAATACGATTGCATACGATATTAAACAAAACTCTGATGGATATATTTATATCGTCGGACAATCTGCATTTTATGGATTTATTGCAGCATACACACCGACAGGACAAGCTTCAACATTATTTACCGGTTCACGTTACAGAGTTTTTTCTCTTGAATCTGACAATAGCGCTTCAATAAGCAACATTTTTGCGGCACAATCTTTTCAAATAGTTGGCAATAACAACTGTATGATTTTATACAACAATACCAAAACAACAGCAACATCATCGACGTATAAAGTTGGTATTATTAAAATTGTTCCAGGATACTATAACAACGGTGATACGATAACGACGTTTAAAGATTCAGTTCCACTCAGTTCAACATATCAACAATATGGTACACGATTAATTACCGATGAAAATGGTTATTTAGTTGGTACAGGTTATTATACAACAACACAAAATAATGCTTTTATTGCTCGTTGGAGTTCTGCAGGAGTACTGACCACAAGCTTTAACGGATCTGGATACGGAACATATGAAGATACGTTATTAAGTAATTTATATATTTCAGAGGTTAATCAGATTAACAACAGTAAATATTTAATGACTGGGTATGCAACAAAAAACGATATCGGCCAAGTCTTTTTTACTCGATACAATAACAACGGAACTATCGATACAACCTTTGGTACTAACGGCGCGACAACACAATATTTTTCTGGATACAACGTTACGGCACAAGCAACAACACTTGAATTAAACGATGATGAAGTTGATAAAATAATTTTTGCTGGTCAATTTACACAGTCAGATGATAGCGCACAAAAAGGGATGATTATTGCCCGCTACTTACCAGAAACAACGCAAATTGGACTTGATACTGATTTTAATACTTTAGGATATAATTCAAATATCATCGGTTATCCAACAGAAAATGCTGTTGCCTTTAAAATTGCTCGACAATCAAACGGTTCGATTGTTACTGCAGGTAGTGCAACAACTGATCAACAAGTCATTGCACTTGCTCGTTATTTACCTAATGGAACGTTAGATACCTCTTTTGGACCAGATAGCACTGGAACTGTCACAACAATCTACGGGCAAGCAGCCTACGCAACAGCTCTAGTTATTGCAAGTGATGATACTATCTACGTCACAGGAAATACAAAATTAGATGATAATTTATGGTATGCATTTGTTACCAAATATGATGCAAACGGAATTTTAGATACGACCTTTGGAACCAACAGTGATGGATTTATAACGCTCCAAGCAAGCTCTTCTGGTTATACCTCAACAGCAACATTATCCTACGATATTATTCTTGATACACTTACCAACAAAATTGTCATCTGTGGATCTACAGCTGGTTACACATCAACAACGACATTCAACTCGATTTCTATGATAGCGCGATACAACCTTAATGGAACAACTGACACAACATTTAATAATGGCGGATATTATTATAATCTTGATGGCAATACCTATTTTAGTGCACTAGTTATCAACGAGACTGGAAACTATGTGTGTATTCAAAATATTATTAACAAAACAACTCCTGCGAATAATGCGACATGGCTTACACAGGTTATTCCAGGATCAGCATCAAGCTCAACGACTCATACACACTACTCTTTATTAAATATCGACGATAATTATACACAAATTGGAAGTGATATTATTATCGATCAAGACGGTAAATATTGCATCATCGGCACTATGTATTCAAACACTCAAAATAACAATCCAGTTGAATTTGTTGCACGATGGAATAGTAACGGCACCTTAGATACAGAAAATTTTTATCCTCCTCTAGGATATAATACATTATCGTATTCTGATTTAAATTTATCTGGACTGACAGGTTTGAACGGAAGAAGTATTCATATAACATCTGATAACAAAATTATAGCTACTGGTTATGCTACAATAAATGGAGCTTATAATTATCTGATTGTACAATACAACAACGATGGAACTTATGATACAACATTTAATACATCTGGCGTTCTTATTGGTACTCTTGATAATCTTTCAACCTATACCTTTGATAGTATTTTAGTCAACGATGATCTTTTAATGCTAGGTGGACAATTTCAAAGCCCGACAACAACATCACAAGGAATTATTGTAAGCCAATTTGAACGTACACAAGCTGTGGTTTTAGACGAAACCTTTAACGGATCTGGCTACAACTTAACAGTCGGCTCTGCAGGCTCTAACAGCGCTTCAGGAAATGCTACAGCCTTGCAATCTGATGGGAAAATTATCGTAGCAGGAAACGCATACACAACGAAAAATGTCGTTACCGTAGCTCGATACAACACCGATGGATCATTAGATGAAACATTTGGTAATAATGGCATCGTAACAACTGCAGTCTACGATGCTGCATACGCAAATGGAGTTGCAATCGATAGTAATGGTAGAATTATTGTTGTTGGAAAAGCAAATTATGGAAGTAATAATTACGCTCTTATATTGTGCTATACCAGCTCTGGAAGTCTGGATACAAGTTTTAGCTCAGATGGCATTGTGACAGCATATTATAATAATTACACTTTATTTAATGAAGCACTTGATGTAAAAATTCAAAGTGATAATAAAATTGTTATCGTAGGAACATCGTGGTACTACGGATTTATTGCACGATACAATACCACTGGATCAATTGACACAAGTTTTGGATTCAACTCAAGTGGTTATGTTACGATTTCACCTGAAAATTCTACTGAGCCTTCTTCAGCAAAATCACTACAAATAGCAAGTGATGGAACTTTTGGAATATTACTCACCTCAAGTGATGGAGCAAGTAATACAATTGTTTATTTCTTAAGAGTTTCATCAAATGGTCAAAATCAACTTTCTAACAATTCAACAACCTTAAATAATAGTTATGTTAAATATCCTAAACATCTGATTATCGATGCCAATGGAAAATTTGTTGGAACAGGATACTGGGAAAATGGTGCAAACGATTACACTATTTTTGTAACTCGATGGACCGCCTCTGGCGCGTTAGATACCAGCTTTAACGGTTCTGGCTATGCAAGTTGGCATGGGACAAACTCACGTACAACAAGAATTAATGAACTTGTCTCTGGATATTACATGCTTTCTGGTTACACAACAGCTGGCGATGTATTTTTTGCACAATATGATGAAGACGGACTTATTACAACTACATTTGGCAGTGATGGCACAGGAACGATGACACAAAGTTTTTCTGGTCTTAACGTAACTTCGTATGGAACAGCACAAACAAGCAATGATAATCTTATCGTTTGCGGACAATACACACGTGAATCTGACACAACAAACAAAGGAATTATTATCAGTCAATATGCCCCACAATATTCAGGCGTTATACTTAATACCAGTTTTAGTGGCAATGGTTATAGTATCGATCAGAGTCCTTATGGAATAGAAGGTTCAAGTTGTAACGCAATAGAACAACAATCAGATGGAAAAATTATAACAGCTGGTAAAACCTTGGGTTCGTATGATGGTGATAATGGACAAATAATATCTGAATATGATGTCTTACTTGGTAGATACAACACTGATGGATCTTTAGATACAACATTTGGATACGAAGGGTTTAATACACCTTACTTATTAGGATATGCATACGATATACAAATTTATAATGATACAGCTAACAATAATGGTGGATACAAAGAAAATTTAGATAAAATTTTAATCGCAGGCGATTCTATTAATAGCTCTAATTATTATGCATGGCAAATAGCACGATACAAAGCAGATATCAATAGTAATGAATCCGGACTTGATACGAGCTTTAACGGAAATGGATATATCATCGGTTCGTACGTAAACACCCCTTACAACATGATTACCAGCGCTGCAATTGCACCATCAAATGGCTATATTACCGTGGCTGGAATAACGAGCGAAAAAAGTGATGGCGTTGTAAAACGATACACGTCATATGGTGCAGTTGATACTAATTTTGGATCGACTGGTACAACAACATTTCCATCAGATGGATATTACTTAGTCACCCCAAAAATAGCTATCAACTCATCTAATCAAACATTAATTTGTTGTCAGTGGAAAGAATCTGGACTAGCTTCAACCAGTAAATTATTTCGACTAACTTCCGCAGGAAAACTTGATACAACTTTTAATAGCAACACAACGTACAAAGTGTTTAGTTATGGTGATAGCACAGCATCACGAGATATTACCATACATCGACTTTACGAAGATGACAAACCAGTTGTTGTTGGAAGCACATCATACAATTCTGCAGCATCACAAATATTTATAACACGATGCAATTCTACGGGCACTTATGATACTTCATTTGGTGATTTAGCATCGCAAGACAGCGCTGTAAGAACCGGATATGCATTTTTTAGTCTTGCAGATTCTTCTGGATTAAATCCAACATCGGTTAATCTATTAGATAATGATAAATATCTTGTGGTTGGGTATGTTAAACCTTCTGGTTCATCCTATTATCAAATTATCAGCGTTCGTTTTAACACCAACGGCACCTTAGACACAACATTTAACAATGGACTTGGATATCAACTACAAGCAATTTCTGGCTATAATCTTTACCCGAATGGTACAGTTATTAACGACGATGCAACATTTACTGTAGGAGGAACTGCTACAGATTCGTCCGATAAAATTTTTGTAGCACAATTTGAATCTGGCACCAATGATTTAATTTTAGACACTCAATTTGATAATGACGGATACACAACAACAGAAGTTACTAATTTTTATGATAATTTTGTTGCATACGCAGTCAAAACTCAATCAACCGGAAAAATAGTTGCAGCAGGAAGTACCATTTTAAATGGACAAACTGTCGTCGCTTTAATCCGATACAATACCGATGGTACAGTTGATACAACTTTTGGTGTTAATGGTTATACAACATCATACTTTGGTACGAATTCTCAAGCGTATGATCTGACCATTTCTGATATTAATGATAGTTCATATGATAAAATTTATATTACTGGGTATGCTGACAATCAAATTCTTTTAGCTCGCTACACCGTTAACGGAAGCTTAGATACAACATCCGGTTTTGGAACCAGTGGCTCTGGATACAATACAAGTCGAGCTGGCGTTGGATATGGAGTTCATATAAATACTAACGATATTATTGTTGTTGGAGATCAAAGTAATGCTTTTAAATATGCTTATTTTTCACAAGATGGTTCTTCTTTATTACGAGAACGAACATCAACAGGCGGTGGCCCTTTTATTAAAGTAAATAGCTTATCATCTAATGTTAATATTATGGTAGGATTTTATAACTCACAAAACATTTTAATCGCAGCAACATCAATGGAAACAACTGAAAGTAGTGAAAGTTATGATGCAATTACTAACTTTAATATTTCTGGATACACAACAACTGAACCAACATCATTGATCATTTCTAATACCGATCAAATTTATGTTGCTGGTATTGCTTACAGTAACAATTCAAATCGAACAGCTTTTGTTGCATGTATAAACTATACAAATGAAACTTTCACTGTTGATACTTCTTTTGGTAATAACGGTTACGCACTATTTTCTCTTGAAAACTCAAGTAACTTAACAGCAACAAGCATACAAGTTGATACGAACAACGAAATTATTGTCAGTGGCTACGTAACACCATCTGGCTCAACACAAAGTCAATTAATCTCTATCGGATTTAATGAATATGGACAACTTAATGAAAATTTTAACAACGGATTAAGTTATTATATTTCTGATGCTTTAGATGATTATCAATTAATTGGCAATGACAGCTTACTTGATAACAATCAAAGAATTGTTGCTGCAGGAAGTTTTAGCAATAATTTATCTAATGGGATTATGGCAAGCCGGTATGCACCAAATACATCGACCTTGGAACTTGATACTGATTTTGACACGGATGGTTACAACACAACATTCATCCCTGATAGCTACACCAACTTTACCATTTCTGCTATCGCCCAACAATCTACAGGATACACCGTTGCTGTAGGACAAGCAGAAAAAGAAGAAATTGAATCTATATTTTTAACACGCTATACACCTGACGGAATAGTCGATACAACTTTTGGTAATAACGGCGTAGTACATACTCAAATTGGTTCAACATCAGGAGCGTATGGTATAGATATTTACACAACTGATGATGAAAATTTAGATAAAATTATTATCTGCGGATATACAAACAATCCACAAATGGTTCTTGCTCGTTACTCAGCTGATGGCGTTCTTGACACCAG
>JACCDX011528158.1_pt1 | contig 13951 bp, 16 predicted proteins | sample 7449681 | NCBI WGS metagenome assembly JACCDX01 (sample SAMN15323450, study PRJNA562643) | freshwater metagenome | isolation source: river surface water | place: USA:Blue River Watershed | collected 2017-08-18
AGTAAATTATTTTAAACGCTAAATAAAGGGCAAAGGTACGAAAATTGGATAATTTTGGGTAATTTTAATTGGCTAATTTAGTTTTAAAGCAAAAGAATATGTCGGCAAAACAAGTACTAGACGGTCCTGCCTTACTGCAAAAAATCAGACGAATCTCTTTCCAGATTTTCGAAAATAATTTCGAAGAAAAGGAAATCATCATCGCAGGAATCGTGGGACAAGGCTTCGCTTTAGCTGAAATGATTTGCTTACATGTGCAAGAAATATCCACGATAAAAGCAAAAGCTGTCTCTATTCAATTGAACAAGGACGTGCCTTATGAGAGTCCTGTTCAATTTGACACAGACCTAGCCATTCTCGAGAATAAAGTTGTTATCGTTGTTGATGACGTCTTAAATACCGGCAGAACTTTTTCTTACAGCTTAGCGCCCTTTCTGAGTATTCCAGTCAAAAAATTGCAAGTGGGGGTTTTAGTAGATCGAAATTATCGAAAATTCCCGATTGCCGCCGATTACATTGGATATGAATTATCCACGACGCTTTCAGAGCATGTTGAAGTAATTATTTCCGATCCGCAGAAATGCGGCGTGTATTTACATTAAGTATTCCAAATCTCCCAAGCTTTTTCCGCTTGACCATGTAACATGGCCAACCCAGCATGGGTACCACCCACACCTTGCGCTATCCCCTTACGTAAAAAACTAGTTTCAAGCGGATTGTAGACAATGTCATATAAGTAATGTTGTCTTGTCAATTGATCATACGGAATAGGTGGGAAACCCGCTACATGGGGATGCATTCCCAATGGAGTGGTATTAACAATCAAACCAATTTTAGGAAGTAAATCCCCTAAAGAATCATAATCAACCGAATCCTCCATGGGTGTTCGTGACACCTTGATCACCGAAATCCCCAGATCCTCAATTGCCGCAATCACTGCTTTAGCGGCTCCGCCTTGACCTAATATGCAGGCCGACTTCGTTCTAAATGCAGGCAAAGCAGACCAATCTGTAAGGGTTTGTTGAAATCCGAAATAGTCTGTATTGAATCCTTTCACACGACCATCCGGCAAAAATTTTATAGTGTTGACCGCACCAATGCGTTCCGCCGCCGCATCTATTTCATCCAAAAAAGGAATGACTTGTTGCTTATAGGGAATCGTTACATTAAGACCTTTGAGATTCGGATTTTCACGTAAAATTTGTGGAAAATCTTGCATCGACGGAATTTCAAACTGCGTGTACGCATGCGATTCCGAAAGGCCCAAAACCTCAAATTTATCCGTAAAATATTTCTTTGAAAACGAATGTCCCAGCGGATAACCAATTAACCCAAAAAGCGATGTAATGGCCATGCTATTTCTTCGAAAATTGCTGCTTTAAAACCCCTAGGATGATGGGTAAAACGGAGACGCCAACAATACCTAAAACGACCTTTTCAAAATTAGATTTAACCCATTCGTTATCACCTAAATAATAACCGGCCAATGTAATACTGAAAACCCATAGGCAAGCTCCCAAGAAACCAAATAACAAGTACACGGGATAAGACATTCTGCCAGCTCCAGCGACAAATGGAGCAACGGTACGAACAATCGGCACAAAACGGGCTAAAATGACCATTTTAGAGCCATAATTCGCATAAAATTCTTCGGTTTTTTCAATATGAGCTCGCTTTAAAAACAATACTTGCTCGCGATTTTTTATCCATGTGCTGAAATTACGGCCAACGAAATAATTCACCTGGTCCCCTAATAATGCGGCTAAAATCAGCAAAGGAATAACCGTGGTCAAACTCAACTGGCCACTAGCCGCAGCCAATAATCCCACCGAAAAAAGCAAGGAATCGCCAGGCAATAATGGCATAACGACTAAACCCGTCTCAACAAATACGATAGCGAATAATAGGGCGTAGGTCAACGACCCATTAGCAGCGATGAATTCACTTAAAAAGGTCAACGGATCTTTTAGCAGATCAAGCAATAATTGAATCATACGAAAGCGCAGACAAATTCTGCGGTAAATGAAAGACTTATTTAGTCAAAAAATGATCAAATGTATCGCCACGCAATCCTAAACGAATTGTCTCTAGCGAGATAACTTCATTGGGAGCAATATTTCCCATGTTTACATTGGCTCCAACAAGCTTAACAAACCAAACTTGCTGTGACTTCTGAGGTGCTTCCCATAGAATTTTTTCCTCGGGAATTTCGGTTAAAATCTCTTCTACTAAGCCTTGACGCACTTCACCTGATGCACGAAATAAACCGACATTACCACCCTCACGCGCTTCTCCGATTACCTTCCAAGCACCCGCCTCTAATTCCATGCGCATTAACTTAATCCATTTATATGGAGGAATAATTTTAGCCTCATCCTTAGAACCTACCTCAGATAATACAGTTACCTGTTGGGACAACGTACGAATAAACTCACATTTGACCTCGGACTCCATCTCCACAGAACCATCAGAGACTTCGGCATATTCCATCCCGAATTCATCGAGCACCCGGCGGTATTCGTCAAATTGTCCACGTACATAAAAGGCCTCAAAAAGTGTACCTCCAAAGTAGACTGGAATCCCGGCCGACTTATAAATAGCTAATTTTTCTTTTAAATTTTTTGTCACATAGGAGGTCGCCCAACCTAGTTTAACTATATCGGTATAGGCTCCGCCCATCTCAATAAAATCCTCAACTTGACGCAGGCTCAAGCCCTTGTCCATTACCATCGTCAACCCTTTTTGTCTAGGCTTGCTGGTGCGCTCAGGAATTTGACTCAAATTGTAATTCATAGGTTTTTATGATTGCTTTTAGCTAGTTTGTTGATTGCCCAAAAGGCTAAAGTGCACAAAAATAAGCATTCCATCTCATTGTGGCAAATCCCAAAATACTCATATATTTGTCGGAATTATACGCGTCAACATGAAACACTTTTTAGTCTTATTTATTTGTGGCCTGTTCTTTTCGTTCAACGGGCATGCTAATGGAAGTTCAGACCAAATTCTTGGAGAATGGATTTCAGAGCAGCGAGATGGCAAAATCACGATATTCAAACAGGGAGACCGCTATTTTGGAAAAATTTCCTGGGGAAAGATTCCCGGAAAAAAAGATACAAATAACCCAGATCCTAAACTCAGAAATCGCGATTTAGTAGGTGCCGTCATCCTTCAAAACTTTACATTTACAGGAGAAAGCTGGGAATCAGGTACAATTTACGACCCGAATTCTGGTAAAACCTATGATTGTATTTTAAAGGTAAAAGACAAAAATCAAAAATTAGATATTCGAGGTTTTGTGGGTTCAGCTATGTTTGGACGAACTTCTACTTGGACCCGTTCCTAACTATATAATCAACTGCCTAAGATGATCCCTAACGATTCAATTCTCTCCTATTTAAATCAAAATTTAAATAAAAAAATTGCGGATGGAAACCCAAGCCCTATCGCTACCTACCTCGATGGTACGCTCCTAAAAGCCTCTGCAGGGTCAATAACTGCTGAATTTGAGGTGCGACCTGACCAGTGCAATCATGCACAAGTCATGCACGGAGGAATCATCACCACCATCTTAGATGAAATCATGGGGATGACACTGATTACGCTAAAGATTGAACATCTATATGTGACCATCAACTTACACGTTGACTTTCTTTTTGGGGCGAAAGCCGGTGAAAAAGTAACAGCTGTCTCAGAGGTGTACCGTCTAGGTAAAAAAATCGCAAACGTGGAGGCTAAACTTTACAACGCAGAAGGTAAATTATTAGCTAAGAGCACGAGCAACTTAGCAGCGACTTCAATTCCAGTCCAATTCTAAGCTAATACTTGATACGTAATAAAGGCGGTCAAGTAGGCGAGTGCCGTCATGTAGAAGAACTGTATCGCCGGATATTTCCATGATTTAGTCTCACGATAGGTTGTCGCTAAGGTACTCATGCACTGCATGGCAAAGGCATAAAATATCAATAACGAAAACCCAAGCGCCGCATCATAGAGTGGCTTACCAGTCTCCGGATTAATCTCCGCTCGCATCCGATTCTTAATCGTAGCATTTTCATCATCGACCTCACCGCCCAAACTGTAGATGGTAGACATCGTCCCCACAAACACTTCACGTGCTGCAAAGGATGTAATTAACGCAATACCTATTTTCCAATCATAACCCAATGGCTTGATAACAGGCTCAATAAAATGCCCAAAATGACCTGCATACGAATTTTCTAATTTCTCTGAAGCAATCCGATTGGATAATTCGGCAGCAGAAAGTGTTGGATTAGCTTGTCTTACTTGCGCATCAACTTGGCTCATGCTATCGCCTGGACCATAGCTAGCTAGCACCCAAAGGACAATTGAAATCGCGACAATGATTTTTCCGGCTTCAAAAACGAATGCTTTCACTGAATTTAAAATCGAGATCGCCATGTGCTTAAACCGAGGAGCTTTATATGTTGGCAATTCCATAATGAAATAGCTCCGCTCCTTCACTTGTAAAATTTGCTTCATGACCCATGCTGAAACAATAGCCATTAAAAAGCCTAATAAGTACATCCCAAACAAGGCTAGGCCTTGTAAATTAAACAGACCAAACAAAGTACTCTTTTCAGGAACGACCAACGAAATCAATACCGTATAGATAGGAAGGCGCGCAGAACAAGACATTAGTGGCGTCACCATGATTGTGATCAACCGATCTTTCCATGAACCAATCGACCGCGTACTCATAATCGCCGGAACTGCACACGCAACACCCGAAATTAACGGCACAACAGATTTGCCATTTAGGCCAAAGCGACGCATCAACTTGTCCATGATAAACATCACTCGAGACATATAACCCGTTTCTTCCAACATTGCAATGAAGAAAAACAAGAATGCAATTTGCGGTATAAAAATCAATACACCGCCAATACCGGCAACAAGTCCATCAGTCAACAAACCTGTGAGTGCGGAGGCTGGCAATACCGTTTTCAACCAATCATTCAAATAAGCTACCCCAGCATCAATGGCATCCATCGGGTAAGCTGCCCAAGTAAAGACCGCTTGAAACATGACAAAAAGCAATAGGAAGAAAAAGAGATATCCACCTATCGAATGTAAAAAAACAGAATCAAGTCGGTCCGTCCATGTTTTAACCGGAGGTGCATCCCACTGGCGATTCAAATTTATTACACAACGCTCGACCACTTCCGACAACGCTTCATAGCGTTTGACGGTTTCAGAAGTCTTGTATTCCTCCGATTTAAATTGAAATTCATCTTGAATCGCATCAAATGCTTTGCGCTGATCTGGTGAAAACATTTTCAGGCGATCATGCTCCATCAGCCACAACAACGAACGGTAAGGATCCGCCTCGCCAAACTTCAATTGAATCCCCTCGAGCATAAGTTCATCCACCGGCAATGGTAACGCATCATTGGAAGCATAGCGATTTGCTAACGTTTTCCCTACGGCTAATCGTAGTCCATTTATACCAATTCCTTTTTTGGCATTTATTTCTGCTACTTCGACGTTGAGTTCGCGGGCCAACTTGATCGAATTGATGACATAACCCTCCGTCTCAGCGACATCGATCATGTTCAACGCAAGCACCGTGGGAATTCCCAAATCGCGCACCTGCGAAAAAAGTAATAAATTACGTTTTAAATTAGAGGCATCAGCGACGACAATCGCCATATCAGGATAATCTTCATTGGCTGGATTCCCCAAAATATTAATGACCAATTCCTCATCCAGCGACTTAGGGTAAATGCTGTAAATACCTGGTAAGTCTAAAATATCAACCTCTTGGCCCGGCTCAATTTCCCATGTGCCCGTCAACTTATCCATGGTGACACCTGGAAAATTCCCCGTCTTTTGTCGCAAACCAGTTAGGCTATTGAACAATGAAGATTTCCCTGCATTGGGATTACCAATTAACGCTATTTTAGGCCTTTGTGACAAAATCAGTTGTTTAGTAGATTAATTTGAATCGTAGCCGCTTCATCCTTACGCATGCTTAACGTGTAGCCAGAAACCTTGATTGCCAACGGATCTCCAAAGGGAGCTAAATGCGTCATCTCAATTTCCGAACCAGGCAAACAACCCATTTCCAATAACTTTAATGACAGCAACGCATCCGTAAAACCGATAATCTCAGCACGCTCTCCTATTTTCAATTCAGCTAAAGTCTTACGCGTATTCAAGTCTACTTATTTAGAATTATTCAAAATTAGGTCAAATGTACTAAGTATTTTTGACCTAAAAAATGATAAGCAATAGTTTTAGTTCGGATTGTACCTGAAAGCAAAATTTCTGTAGTAAATTGCGTGTCCTTTAGGATTTTTTAATCAAAATGATTGGTCACATACCTGTTTTAGTCAAAAAAGAAATGCAAATGGAATGGCGTCAGCGCTATGCCCTTCAAGGCTTGCTACTCTATTTGGCTTCTACTATTTTCGTATGTTACCTTTCCTTCAAGGCAAAACAGCAAACAATCAATCCCATCACGTGGAATACTCTGTTTTGGATCATCATACTGTTCATCGCAATCAATGCCATCGGTAAAAGTTTTACGCAAGAACCGAGCCAGCGAAATCTCTTTTATTACACGCTTGTAAGCCCAGAAGCGGTGATATATTCCAAGATTATTTACAATTCACTTATCATGATAAGTGTCTCGCTCGTAGGTATAGTTTTTTATTCCTGGGTGATGGGCAATCCCGTTGGCAACATGCCACTGTACCTGTTATCAATCATATTAGGGTCCATTGGCCTAGCCTCCACGCTCTCCTTGATGGCTGGAATTGCAGCGCAAGCGGAAAATTCGGCAACATTAATGGCCGTTTTAAGTTTCCCTATTATCATTCCTTTGTTATTACTCGTGTTGAAAATTTCTAAAAGTGCCATGGATGGAATTTCCATTCAAGAAAATTGGGACGAAATAGTTCTTTTGGGCGCTTTAAATACCATTGTTGTTGTTTTATCAGGCATCCTATTCCCTTATATATGGAGACACTAAAAAAGAACTTCTCGAAATTCCTGTGTATCGCACTTCTTTTTTACACCATCTATGCGGGATTAAATGGAAGCGTTCCACGTCAACCCATCCTGAATGAAACGGTGCGAAATCTCTACTTCCACGTAACGATGTGGTTTAGCATGATTTTTCTTCTTGGTACTTCCGTGTATCATTCTATTCAATACCTCCGAAAAGGAGATTTGCAAGCTGATACCAAATCGTATGCCTACGTAGAAACAGGCCTTATTTTTGCCCTTTTAGGTCTAGTTACTGGTAGCTTCTGGGCTAAATTTACGTGGGGCGATTGGTGGACAAACGATCCTAAATTAAACTCCGTGGCGGTAGGACTCTTGATTTACCTAGCATATTTATTGGTGCGCTCCTCGTTACCTGACGACCAACAAAAAGCTCGGATATCATCTGTATACAATATTTTTGCCTTTGTCGTGTTTATGGTACTCATTTGGATTCTGCCGCGTATGACAGATTCACTTCACCCAGGAAATGGGGGGAACCCAGGGTTTAACTCCATGGACCTAGACAATCGCATGCGCATGGTGTTTTATCCAGCAATTATCGGTTGGACGTTGTTGGGATTTTGGATTGCCAACCTACGCATCCGAATTAAAGTCATTGAAAACTTAATCGAAGAAAACGAATCATATGAAAGCGAGCGTATTTAGTCTACTTTTTATCTTAATCAGCTTCCTCGCAAATGCGCAAGCTGAAATAGAAATGGCCGATCAATTTCGTGCAGATGGTAAAATTTATGTGGTCATTGCCGTTGTAAGCATCATCTTGGCTGGCTTATTTGTGTATTTGTTTCGCTTGGATCGTAAAATTACCAACTTAGAAAACCGCCTAAAATGAAAAAAACGCATATCGTAGGACTGTTCCTTATCGCGATCGCGATTGGGATAATTTTAATTACCACCGGTGATGCAAGTACCTATGTAGGATTTGATGAGGCTGAACGTATAAGCCAAGAAGACCCAAATCAAAAAGTACACGTGGTAGGTAAACTGAAGAAAGATGCGCAAGGTCATATCATAGGCCTTCAATTCAATCCGGCTTTAGATGCAAACCGCCTGCAGTTTATTGTTCAGGACAGTTTGGGAAGAGAAAACGAAGTAGTCTATGCGGCACCTAAACCACAAGATTTCGAGAAATCGGAAAAAATCGTTTTGGTGGGCAGTATGAGGGCCGACAAGATCTTTTATTGTGACAAAATATTATTAAAGTGCCCATCCAAATATCAGGAAGGGAAAATTTCCGCCGACTCAACCGCTTCGTATGAAGCAATAAAATAAATATGATACACGAAAGTATTGGCCAAATAGGCCATGGCCTGATCATTGTTTCCTTCGTTACGGCGCTATTAGCAACGTTCGCTTATTTTAAGACGAGCCAAACGGATGCCCTTAACACCGAATGGAGACAAACTGCGCGCACCTTGTTTTTTATCCATTTCATTTCGGTGATTGGGGTGGCCTACAGCCTTTTTCATATTATTTACAATCACTATTACGAATACCACTACGCATTTTCACATGCTTCGCGTGCCCTACCCCTTCAATTTATGATTTCCTGTTTTTGGGAGGGTCAAGAAGGAAGTTTCTTACTTTGGATTTTTTGGCAAGCTTTACTTGGGCTCTTATTAATGGTCAAAAACCCAACCTGGGAAGGTCCAGTGATGACTGTTTTTGCCTTGGTACAAACGTTTTTAACGTCCATGATTCTCGGCGTCATTATTCCGGTCATCGACTTAAAAATCGGCTCATCTCCTTTCTTACTATTGCGGGAAGCACAACCTGATTTACCTGTTTGGAGCATGCAGCCAAACTTTATTCCCAAAGATGGTCGCGGCTTAAATCCATTATTGCAGAATTACTGGATGGTTATACATCCGCCTACTTTATTTTTAGGCTTCGCCATGACCTTAATTCCTTTTGCTTATTTGATCGCTGGGCTTTGGAAAAACAAATTAACAGAATGGATTAAGCCTGCTTTGCCTTGGGCATTAGCTTGTGGCGGAATTCTTGGCATTGGTATTTTAATGGGCGCCTATTGGGCATATGAAACCTTGAACTTTGGTGGGTACTGGAACTGGGATCCGGTTGAAAATGCATCGTTGGTACCTTGGTTGATTTTGATCGGAGCGATACATACGATGGTAGCTTATCGCAATTCAAGTGCCGCGCTCAAAACATCCATTATTCTTGTTATATCGACCTTTATTTTGGTCTTATATTCGACATTTTTAAATCGCTCAGGCGTTCTTGGAAATGCATCCGTTCACTCCTTTACGGATTTAGGTCTTTCTGGCCAGCTACTTGTCTACATGCTCACATTCTTGGTGGGTTCAATTGGTTTTGCTTGGTATCGATGGAAAGACTTGCCGAAAGATGAAAAGGAGATCGGCGTGTATTCGAAGGAATTTTGGATATTTATTGGTGCCTCCATTTTAGGACTTTCTGCGTTCCAATTAACATTTACAACTTCAATTCCCGTGTATAACAAAATCGCGGAAGCATTTGGCCTAGTATCAAATTTAGCACTTCCGGCAGACCAAGCTGAACATTACAGTAAAATTCAAATTTGGATTTTTATAGCTGTTGCCGTACTCAGCGCGGTGGGACAATACGTGTGGTGGGGAAAAATTAAGGAGTCTACCAAATGGAAGCCTCTTTGGAATGCTACACTAATCGCCAGTTTATTGACTGTTTTATTTGTCAATATTGGCAAGATCTACACCGTTTCTTATATTATCCTATTGTGGAGTAGTTTATTCGCTACCATTGCCAATGGCAGTATTTTGTTGTTTTTAATCAAACAAAAATTCTCCCTTTCTGGTGGCGCGATGGCGCACGTTGGCCTAGCCATTATGCTAATCGGCGTATTATTTTCGTCAGGTTATTCAAAAGTAGTTTCCCTCAACCGTTCCGGTTTTGCGATCTCAAATAAGGTCGAAGAGTTTACGAAGGACAATAACAAAGAGAATAAAGAAAACCTTCCCTTATGGTTAGGTCAGGGCGCCCAAATGCAAGATTATTTAGTGACCTACAAAGGGCGTAAAATTGCATTGCGTGGGAAGCCTGGGTATTACAACAAAAAAGACTTTGAAATTATCGAGGGCGATTTCCATGCCGTAGCCTTGCGCGACGTCACTCAAGATGGCGTGTCCATTGCCAAAAAAGGAGATACACTCACGGTGGAACCTGAAAATAATTACTACGAACTGGAATTCAAAAATGCAGAAGGGAAAACAGTTTCTTTATTCCCACGCTGGCAAGTAAATCCAAAAATGGGAACAGCCATTTCACCGGATGTTAAACATGCTTGGAACCATGATATCTATACGTATGTTTCTTTGGATCCACGTTTAGCAGCCGAAGCAGGTGAAGAAAAACAATGGAGCCAAACAATCAATTCGACGGTATCCGTTGGCGACACCCTTTTTCTAAATGATTTCGTAGCCGTGTTGAAAGAGGTCAATCGCGTAACCCAAGTAGAAGGTGTTGAACTAAGCGAATCCGATGCGGCCGTTCAGGCTAATTTCCAAGTATTGGGAAAAAATTTCCAACAGTTTGATTTAAAACCGACCTTTATTATCAAGGGGGGCATGGTAGCCATGCCGGCATTTGAGAGTGAAGAAACGGGAATTAAAATTAAATTTACGGCGATTGATCCTAAAACGCAGCAGTTTAGCTTTGCGGTAAATACGACTCAGCAAGATCTAATCATAATCAAAGCGTTAGAAAAACCTTACATCAATTTGGTTTGGGTCGGATCGATTCTTATGTTTATTGGATTATTTGTCGCAACATTTCGTCGGACAGAGAAACATATTGCTTAACCTATGAGCCGCAGAGAAATATTTAGCCTTTCAGGTGCCATCGGATTTCTAATTATTTGGATCATTGATTTGAATAGTCCGACTCCCAAAGAAATACAAGGTGACTTTTGGAATGAAATATTTTACCATTATGGGTGGTTAATGTATGCCGTAGCTTGTCTTTTTTATTATCAATTTGCGAAAAATATGCGATTGAAAAAGGAAGAAGAACAATCAAAAAAAGACCAATAAATGGAGCCCGAATATACCATACAAAGTAGCCAAATCATTGGAATCATCGTTTCTATGGTTTTTTCTGCGTTCTTTTCCGGCGTCGAAATGGCCTTCGTCTCCTCAAACAAATTGTATTTCGAACTTAAGTCGAAACAAAATATTCTGAGCGCCAAAATCATTGCTAATTTCAATCAAAGTCCCTCTCAATTTATTGGAACTATGTTGATTGGAAATACACTTACTCTGGTGGCTTACGGCATTTTCATGGAGGAGTTTCTCCACCATTTAATTTTGCACAATATTCCATTCATTCAGAATGAAATCATCGCACGTTTGTTGGCCTCTATTCTAGCCACCATCCTCATCCTAACAACATCGGAATTCACGCCAAAAAGTGTGTTTTTGATCAATCCCGATGCCATTCTTGAATTCTTAGCCATTCCAATCTGGATCATCAATACGCTCATGTTTCCGCTGGTCTGGAGCATCGTAAGCCTTTCTAAATGGTTTATTACTCGCGTTTTACGCCTTCCCTATTCAGAAGAAAAACCTGCTTTTGGACTGACCGACCTAAACCATTACTTACAAAATCTGAATCGTAAAATATCAACGGAGGAAGAAAATGAAGTTGACACAAAGATTTTTCACAACGCCCTCGAATTTAAACAAGTAAAGGTTCGCGAGTGCATGATACCACGAACTGAAATCACAGCGATAGAACTTGACGAAGGGATTGAAGGGCTGACCAACGTGTTTATTGAAAGTGGCCACTCCAAAGTACTCGTGTATAAAGAATCCTTGGAAGAGGTCATCGGCTACTGCCATTCCTTAGAGCTTTTCAAGAAACCAAAAGATCTACTGGCAATCCTGACACCCATTCCCATTGTTCCGGAAGCCATGCCCGCAAATGACCTGATGATCAAATTTTCCAAGGAGCGAAAATCCCTTGCTTTGGTGGTAGACGAATTTGGCAGTACTTCGGGTTTAGTAAGTATGGAAGATGTCATGGAACAGATTTTTGGTGAAATTCAAGATGAGTATGATGACTCCGAAGACTGGATTGAAAAGGTACTCGATGAACATACGTATTTGCTTTCAGGCCGACATGAAATCGATTACCTAAATGAAAAATATGATTGGAATTTACCTGAGGGAGATTATGAAACGCTCGGGGGAATGCTCATAAGCGTGTATGAAGATATTCCAGGAGAGAACGAAGTCATTACATTGAGCCCCTTCCAATTTCAAATCATTACGGTGACGGACACGCGCATCGATACGGTTAAAGTAATGATTACCGGTAAAATCACGAAAGAAGAAGCACTTAAGGGAAAACACTAGACACTTAGCACCCGCTGAAGTGTTTGACATTTCATCTCGGTTTCTAGCCATTCTTTTTCCGGATTAGATTCCTCCGTTATGCCACATCCTGCAAAATAAGTTGCTTTAATTTGACCCGCACAAGGGGCTAACCGAACGGTACGCAGATTAACAAACAAATGCGTCTCCTCATCCACGTTCACTGGGCCCAAATATCCACTATACAATGAACGATCATGCTTTTCCACGGCATGTATCCATGATTTAGCGGCCTCTTTAGGTGTGCCACATACCGCAGAAGTTGGGTGCAAAAGCTCTAGCATCGTAGAAATTAAACCAGGATAGTTGTACTTCGTTGTGTCCACCCAATACTCTGTTTTTAGGTGCATTAAATTTCCTGCCAGTACCGTTTTAGGTCCATTTTCAATATACTCTCGCAGTCGAATTTTCTTGAAACAATCAATGATGTAACGACTCACATAGGCCTGTTCTTCTATCTCTTTTTGTGACCAACGAACCTCCTGCACAGACATACGCGTACCATCAGCAAATAAAGCGGGTTGGGTTCCTGCCAATGAAATGGTGCTAAAAATTCCATTTCGATCCTGAGAAACTAGCGTTTCTGGCGTAGCGCACAACCAGGTACTTCCCAAAGCCGGCAGAAAAACAGCTGAAACAAATGCCGATGGATAAGCTACGCAGAGGCGATCAAAGGCCAACAACACATCAAATGATGCATCAAATAATTGTTCCGCCGTACGCGATAAGACAACCTTTTGAAATTCACCTTGCTGAATCTTTTCAATCGATCGCTGAACCTGCTCCGTAAAATATAGTTGGTCGCCCAAATCCGCAGTTACAGGAGCATATGAATCGCTAATTACATAATCACTCGCTGCAATTGGCAGTACGTGCATATGGCTTGCCAATAAAAATGTGGGATCTCCTTCAAATGGAGCGACAATAAAGCCACTTGGCGATGCGGCAAGATCCATGGAGGCATATGATGTTCCTCCTGTTTCATCTATAATCAATTGTTTATTGGCCTGATTCGGTAAGCGCCAAACAGCGATAGCATGCCCAGATTGGACTGCATTTTTCCACAATTGATTCCAAGAATTTGACATTAATCTACTTTCAGTATAGCTACAGTTAAACGACTCGCGCAGATTAATTGTTCGTCCTCATCATGAATTTTTATTTCGTACACATGAAGTGTTTTTCCAATACGCAGTGGGATGCACGTTCCGATAACAAATCCACCGCGAGCTGATTTCAAATGATTGGCATTAATTTCAACACCGACCCCCTTATAATGCTCCGGATCTGGCACAGCTAAACTAGAAGCAATGCTACCCATAGTTTCAGCTAATACGACGGATGCACCGCCATGTAGTAAGCCGAAAGGTTGTTTGGTGCGATGGTCAACCGGCATTTTAGCTTTGATATAAGTTGCCTGAATTTCAGTGAACTCAATTCCAACATGCTCGATCATATTTCCCGTTGCCCAGGCATTTATGGTATCAAGTGAAATGGCCGTATTAAACATATTTATTCGTAGTTTTGTG
>JACCDX010108131.1_pt1 | contig 13950 bp, 14 predicted proteins | sample 7449681 | NCBI WGS metagenome assembly JACCDX01 (sample SAMN15323450, study PRJNA562643) | freshwater metagenome | isolation source: river surface water | place: USA:Blue River Watershed | collected 2017-08-18
CGGATATCCGCATGGTCATCAGCGGCTTTGAGGAAGAAGTGCACGCCTACCGAATTTCCGTGGATTACACCTATCTTCGTCAATAGCCACAGTCACCCGTCTCAACTAGTAACAACCTCATAGTAGCCCATTCGGGCCATTTGTTTTTTGGAGAACACGTATGTCGAGTACCGCCATCATCGCCCAGGGCATTACGATTGCCAGAATGGGCACCACTTCCTTTGAGACGATTCCCAATGTCGTCTCCTTTCAAGGCCCGGGCGGACAAGCCCAGGACATTGATGTGACGAACCTCTCATCCACGGCCAAAGAAAAACGTATGGGTCTTCGTGATGAAGGATCTCTGTCGCTCACGCTGCACTTTGATCCCGACAATGCGGTGCACGATGGCCTACGCACTGACCGGGCCAATCGCACCCGACAGCAGTTTCGCATCACGTTTACGGACGCCATTCCGACGGTGTGGACCTTTTACGGCTATGTCACCCAGTTCAGCGTGCAAGGCGGCGTGGATGCCGTGGTCGAGGCATCGGTGACGATTGAGATCGATGGCGACATCACGGAGGCCTAATCCCATGAATCTTCTGAGCAAAGAAAATATCCTCGCAGCAAACGATCTTCCGCTCGAGTGCATTGCCGTGCCTGAATGGGGTGGGGACGTCATGGTACGCACAATGACCGGTGCCGATCGGGATGCCTTTGAAGCAAGCTTAATCGGTAAAGAAGGGCGCATGGAGAACGTTCGCGCTCGCCTCGTGTCGCTCACGCTCTGTGACGCCACCGGCGCACGCCTTTTTACCGACGCTGAGGTGACAGCGCTTGGTAACAAGAGCGCACGCGCCTTAGATCGCGTCTTTACAGTTGCCCAACGAATCAATGGCATTGGTACAGATGCGGTCGATGCCGCAAAAAAAGCCTAGAGGCCAAGCCCTGCCGTCGGTTTGTATTTCGGCTGGCGCTGGCCTTGGGACTGACCGTGCGTGAACTCCTGCAAAAAATCGGCTCTGACGAGCTCACTGAATGGATGGCCTTTTACGAGCTGGAGCCCTTTGGGGAGTTTCGAGCGGATTTCAGGGGCGGCTTAATCGCGGCGACCTTTGCCAATGTTCACCGATCTCCTCATTCCCGGCCATTTTCGCCAGACGACTTTATGCCATTCATCAAAAAGCAAAGCCAGACTGATCAGCCCCAGCAGAACATTGCGCAGTTCAAGGCAATGTTCGCTCATAAATTGAAAAAACATGGCTGATATTGGCTCACTAGTCGTCAAGCTGGCTGCTGAAACCGCCGAGTTTCAGGCTGATCTGGGCAAAAGCGCGCGTCTTCTGGATAAGCACGCCAGCGAGATGAAGACCTCGCTGCAAAGCGTGGCCAATGTCGCCAAGTCTGCCTTTGCGCTGGCCATTGGAGTGACGTCGGTTGCGGCGATCAAGGAGTTCATCCTGCAAACTCTGGAAGCCGCTGCTGCCTTGCAGGGGCTCTCCGAGCAAAGTGGCGCCAGTGTCGAGGCACTGTCGGGTTTTCAGGCGGTGGCGACCATCTCCCACACGACCTTGGAGAATATTGGCGGGAGTCTCACCAAACTCGCTAAAGGCATGGCAGGGGTCGACGATGAAACGGCTGGTGCGACCAAGGCACTGCAGTTTTTAGGAATTGACGCTAAAGATGCAGCGGGTAACCTGCGGGACCCGGCTGTGGTCATGAACGACATCGCAATGAAACTGGCCGAATTTGAGGATGGTGCTGGCAAGACAGCCATTGCGATGGAGTTATTCGGCAAATCCGGCGCCGGCATGCTGCCTTTCCTGAAAGACTTGGCTGAAAACCAGGACTTAAATATCCGGCTCTCAGCCGAGCAAGTACTCGCCGCCGAGCATTCCGTCAAAGCGATGGCGCGCATGCGGGCCGAATATAGCTACATCGCCCAGACGATCGTCACCGCATCGATCCCCGCGATGAATGCTTTGGGCGAGGAGTTGAGAAAAATTCTGCTGGGGTCAGACGACGCCGTCAAAGGCTTGCAGCAGCTCCAGCAAGACAAGTCCATTACGACCTGGGCTGAAAACGCTGCCTATGCGCTAGCCGTTCTCATCGATGCCCTACGTGCGATTGGTCAATCGATTAAGGCAGTCGTCAGTAGCTTCCAGGCGGTCTGGGCAGATATTGAGTTGGCCGGCACCTTTTTAGCGGGCGGAGAAGGGCTTAATCCCTTCTCAGAAAAGAACCGTGCAAAACTCAAAGATGCTCTCACCAAGCGCAACGAGATCGTTCGGCAGGCGAATCAGAATTACGCTGATTTGTGGAATATGCCGCTACTTGCCGATGCGCTGGAGAAGCGATTTGAGGCGATTCGACAAGGTGCAGATTCTGCGGCACATAGCCCCGCGGACTCGCGAAAGCGCCTGAATTACAACACGGCAGCTGGCGCTAACGCGAGTAATGCGTTGTCAGCGATGGAAAATCAGGTCCGCGCGCTGGACAGGATGGTCGGTGAGGAAAGCTCGCTCTTAAAAGACCGCCAGCGGATCATCGACACCTATCAAAGCTCTGGCTTAATCAGCACAGAGGATGCGGCAACAGCGCGAGCTGCTGCTGAAGAATCCTATCTATCGAAGATCCGATCGATCTACGATCAGGAAGAGGCTATGGTCAAAAAGAATCTTCACACCAATGCCAAAACGACACAGGACAAATTAAAGCTGCAGGATAAGCTCGCTGAGATTGCCAACAAGCGATCCAATCTAGAGCGTGAAGCATCGCAATCGAATCTGGAGAATTTTTTTAAGCTTTCAACGATTAATGCCAGCCAATCGATGGCCGGTATTGACAACGAAGTCAAAGAACTGCAACGCCTCGTTGACGAAGAGTCAGGCATTCTGAAGGATCGTCAGCGATTAATCGACTTGTATGAGAATGCTGGCTACCTCAGTTTTAAAGAAGCCAGTCAAGCGCGGGTGGCAGCGCAAGAAGATTTCGTTAACAAGATCGGCTCGCTTTATGCCGAGCAGGAGCTCTTGCTGGAAGTCGCCTTGCGCAAAGACGCCAAGACACTGCAGGACAAGCTGAAATATGAAGACAAATTGTCCGAGATCACCAAAAAGCGGGCGACCCTCGAGCGCGATGCGCAGCAATCCAATGTCGAGCGATTGATTCGCCAACCCACAGAAACCCTCAAAGACCTGCAGGAACAAGCACAACGTGGCCAGATGGAATTGGCTTCGGTGGAAGAGCAGATTAAGACCCAACGCGAATCGCGCGCGATCTCTGAGGTAGCTTCCTTAGGCTTGCTGTCTGAAGCTCGCCGACGCAGTGCGGAAGAACTATCGAAACTGGCCGCCCAAGCCGAGGAGATCGCTCTAGCCTCCCCGGGTAACGAAAAATTCGCCGACACCTTCAAAAATATCGCTGAGGCGGCGCAAAGAGCAGCCACCGCTTCAGAGCAGCTGGCCCAGCGTGCCCGGGAACTCTCTGATCCTTCAGCAGGGATCGGCAAGGCCTTAAACGATGTTGCCGAAGAAGCCTCCCAGGTAGGGCGACAGATGGAAAACGCAACCCGCAGTGCGTTTACCGGAATGACTGACGCGCTGACACAATTTGTGATGACGGGCAAGCTCAGCTTCAGAAACCTTGCCCAATCCATCATCCAGGATTTGATTCGCATACAGATTCAAAGCGCCATCACCGGACCTCTTGCCAAGGCAATCGGCTCGATGTTTCCGTTCGCTAATGGCGGTGTCATGACGGCTAGCGGCCCGGTGCCACTGCGCGCGTACGCCTCCGGCGGTATTGCCACCTCACCGCAGCTAGCGCTCTTTGGGGAAGGATCCCGGCCTGAAGCTTATGTGCCGCTGCCGGATGGTCGAACTATTCCAGTGTCATTACAGGGAAGTGGGACAGGCACTGCCGGTGGTGATGTGTTCAACATTTCCGTGAACGTGACCGATGCAGGCACGGCTACTCGTGGTGATGAAATGGGCGGACGTGACCTGGGTCGAGCTATTGCCAGCGCTGTCAGGCAAGAGTTACTCGCGCAAAAGCGCGCTGGGGGCCTACTCGATCCACGTCGAGCCATCTAACTAGCGACCTGTACATGACGACCTTCACCTGGGTTCCTTCGATCGGAGCGAGTCTGACGATTCGGCCGAACGTCAAAAGAGTCGCTTTTGGGGATGGCTACGAGCAGCGATTGGCCTTTGGGCTGAACACCCAGCCAGAAGTCTGGTCGCTGGAATTCCGGAGCCGCACTTCCGCGGATGCGGCTGCCATTGATGGATTTTTTCGGGAAAGAGGCGCAGTACAGCCGTTTGTATGGACAAGCCCCTCAGGCCTTACGGGTAAGTTCACCTGCGAAGAATGGAGCCGCTCGGTGGATGAACCCAACGTCGAGACTGTACGCGCGACGTTTAAACAAGTATTTGATTGGTAGTTCACACAGCTGCAATGAATACCGCTATTCGTTCAGAGATCCAGAAGCTTGCACCCAGTGTGGTGATCGAGCTTTTTGTGCTGGATCTATCGCTGTTTTCGCAAGGCTCGGTGTACTTCCATGCGGGGACGAACTCGCTGCAGCAGCGATTGACGTGGCAAGGTAAAACATACGAGGCATTCCCGATTCAAGTCGAAGGGTTTGAGTTCAATGGGAATGGCCAGATTCCACGACCCAAACTGAAGGTTGCCAATGTCACGGGTGCCATTACTGCGATGGTGTTGATCTATCAGGATCTGGTGGGCGCAAAAATCACCCGTAAGCGAACACTGGCCAAATATCTGGATGCAGTCAATTTCCCGGGTGGAGTTAATCCGACTGCAGACCCGACGGCTGAATTTGCAGACGACATTTATTACGTCGATCGCAAATCTCGCGAGACGCGCGATGTGATCGAATTCGAGCTCGCTGCGTCCTTTGACTTAGAGGGCGTCAATCTTCCGCGCCGCCAGATTGTTCAGAACGTTTGTCCCTGGCGTTATCGCAGCAGCGAATGCGGATACACGGGAACCAGCTACTTTGATGCCAATGACCAGTCTGTTCCCAGTAGCACGCAAGACATCTGCGGTAAACGGCTCTCGTCCTGCCAGGCTAGGTTTGGTCAGAACGCCGAATTGCCCTTTGGGGGATTTCCAGCAGCGGGACTGTTCCGATAGTGCTCGACGTAAACCAGAAGTTGGCCAGAGAACATGGCTCGGAGGCTTTCCCACGCGAAGCGTGTGGACTCTTAATCATCCGTAAAGGTCGGGAAGTCTACGTCCGCTGCCGCAACATCGCCATGGGTACTGATCAATTCGTCATTCATCCCGAGGACTACGCAGCAGCGGACGCTGAAGGTGAAATCGTTGCCGTCGTTCATAGCCATCCGGGATTGCCTCCTGAATCCAGTCAAGCTGACCGCGTGGCGTGTGAGGCCAGTGGCCTGCCTTGGTACATCGTTAGCATTCCAAGCCAAACATGGTCTCGCATCGAGCCGTCGGGCTACGTTGCCCCGTTGGTCGGCCGGGAGTGGTCCCACGGTGTCTTGGACTGCTACGCGCTGGTACGTGATTGGTTCCAGCACGAGCGAGGCGTCACTCTGCCGGACTTTGTACGATTTGATGAATGGTGGAAGCGGGGTGAGAACCTGTATCTGGAGAACTTTGCTGCTGCGGGCTTTTCCGTCATCGATTCAGCCGATCTGCAAGCGGGTGACTGTTTCTTGATGCAAGTCGCTTCACCCGTTCCCAATCACGCTGCTGTGTATCTAGGAGACGACATGATCCTGCATCACTTGCAGGGACGCCTCTCGAGTCGGGATGTCTATGGCGGCTACTGGCAAAAAAACACGACCCACATCCTTCGATATGGTCACAGTCATTCTTCTTGGTGAGCTTGGGAAAACCTATGGCCGCAGGCATCGCTTGGCAATTACATCTGCGGCTGAGGCCATTCGCGCACTGGTGGCCAATTTTCCATCCCTTGAGCGCGAACTGGTCGCTTCTGGCGAGCGTGGCGTGGGATACCGGGTTCTGGCAGGCCGCGATGCTTTGAAGATCGAGCAGCTGCATGATCCCGTTGGTCTGCAAAACGTCACGATCGCCCCGGTCATCTCAGGAGCTGGTGGGGATGGATTGGGACAGATTCTTCTGGGCGTCGCACTCCTGGCAGTCGCCTGGTGGAACCCGATGGGTTGGGCCGCCTCCGGAGCTTTCTTGTCCCAATCAACGCTTTATTCCGTAGGTACGGCAATGATTCTGGGCGGCGTATCACAAATGATTGCGCCGACCCCTAAGGCTGCCGAGCCCTATGAGCAACCTGAGAACAAGCCCAGCTACAGCTTTAATGGTGCTGTCAACACGACCGCACAAGGTCATCCGGTACCGGTGGGCTATGGCCGGCTGATTGTAGGATCAGCAGTGATCAGTGCCGGCATTGATGTCGATGAGGTGGCGGCATGACCTCACCTATCATTGGCGCCGGTGGTGGTGGCAAGAGCGGCGGTGGTGCCGCTCGGGTCGCTCAAGAAGCACCGGATAGTCTGCGCTCCAAAGCCTATGCCCGTGTGGTTGATCTGATTTCTGAAGGTGAGATCGAAGGCTTGGTCGCTGGATTGAAGTCAGTGTATCTGGACGACACACCGATTCAAAATGCGGATGGCACGACTAATTTTACGGGGATCACCCTTGAGAGCCGCAATGGCACCCAGCAGCAAAACTATGTGCCAGGCTTTTCCTCAGTCGAAAACGAGATCTCGGTCGGCGTGGAGGTCAAGGCCAATCAATCGGTGGTGCGCTCAATCATAGACGCCGATGTGGATGCAGTGCGTGTAAAGGTGAGCGTTCCGCAGCTGACCAATCAGAACACCACCAATGGCGACTTAAATGGCAGCGAGGTGAGTTTTGCAATCGACCGTCAGAGCAATGGCGGTGGATTTGTAGAAGTCATCAAGGATACGATTTCCGGCAAGACTACGACCAAGTACCAGCGCAGCTACTACGTTCCACTGACGGGATCTGCGCCATGGGAGATTCGGGTTCGTCGGATCACCGCGGACTCAACATCCACGGCCATCCAGAATAAAATTTTCCTGGAGTCGTATACCGAAGTCATCGAAAGTAAACTCAGGTATCCGAACAGTGCGCTGGTTGCCCTTCGGGTCGATGCGGCACAGTTCTCCTCGATTCCCCGCCGCAGCTACGACATGAAGCTCCTGCGGATGCGCATTCCGGTCAACTATGACCCGACGACTCGCTCGTATAGCGGCGTGTGGAACGGCAATTTTAAGATCGCATGGTCGGATAACCCGGCATGGTGTTTTTATGATCTGTTGATCAGCACCCGCTATGGTTTAGGCAGCTATATACCCGAAGCACAGATTGATAAGTGGGCGCTGTATCGGGTCGCCAAATATTGTGACGAGCAGGTCCCTGACGGATTCGGTGGCTTCGAGCCACGCTTTACCTGCAATCTTTACCTGCAGACTCGAGAGCAAGCGTACAAAGTCGTGCAGGACATGGCCTCAATATTTCGAGGTATGGTGTATTGGTCGGGTGGTGCTATTACGGTCACTCAAGATGCTCCGACCGATCCTGTCTACCAGTTTGCGCCAGCCAATGTCATCGATGGCGAGTTTGCCTATCAAGGGTCTTCAGCTAAAGCGCGCCATACGGTGGTACTCGTTAGCTGGAATGATCCCGAAGACTTCTATCGCCAGAAGGTCGAATACGTCGAAGATGCCGCAGGCATTGCCCGCTACGGGATCGTGCAGAGCGATATTGTGGCGCTGGGCTGCACCTCACGTGGCCAGGCCCATCGGGTCGGCAAGTGGCTCTTGTATTCCGAGCAGTCTGAATCCGAGATCATCAGCTTTAGAACGGGTCTTGAGGGTGCGGTTGTCCGACCCGGCGACGTTATCAAGGTAGCTGACCCGGTACGCGGTGGACTACGCTTGGGTGGTCGGGTGGCTTCAGCCACGACAACCACCATTGTGCTCGACCAGGATGTGCCAAGCCCTCGTGCCTGGCGGCTGTCTGTCCTGCTGCCCAATGGCCAGATTGAGGAGCGCAGTGTAGGACCTGCTTCGGGCCGCACTGTCACTGTGACCAGTCCGTTTAGCGTCGCACCAGAGCCGAATGCGATCTGGGTGCTAGCCTCTGTTGAGGTTGAACCACAACTCTTTCGGGTGGTTGCGGTCGCCGAGCAAGATCCGGGCATTCATGAAGTCACCGCTCTGGCCCACAACCCGGGCAAGTACGCAGCGATTGAACAAGGTCTGGCGCTCCAACCTCGGTCAATCACGGTGCTCTCGGATCAGCCTGCAGCGCCGACCGGCCTGTCGATGAAAGAGAGTCTTTACCGGGTCAAGGATCAGGCCAAGGTGCTGGTGCAAGTCTCTTGGCAAGAGGTCCAGGCCGCAATTGCCTACCGGCTGTCGTACCGGGTCAACGGTGGAAATTTTATAAACCTACCGCTGACCAGTGCCAACTACGTAGAAATTCGAGATGCGGCTGAGGGCCCGTATGAATTCAGCCTCAGAGCCATTGGTGTTACGCGCAAGGAAAGTTCGGCAGCCACCTTGAGCAGTACGGTGCTGGGTAAGACGCTGCCACCCTCGGACGTCTCAGGCTTTACGGTTCAGCGGCGATTGACAGATTTGTTGATCACTTGGGATGAAGTGACCGACGCAGATCTCTCGGGCTATGAAGTGCGGGTCGGAGCTAACTGGGATGACGGTCAACTAGTCGCTAAAACAGCAGCAACCCAGATGGTCCACGACCAGTCAACAGCTGGACGCTATGCGTATCACATCCGAGCCTTTGACACGTTGGGGAACTTCAGCACCAATGTGACGACCTTCGTCCTTGATCTGCAAGCACCGATGACGGTGACGCAATTCGATGTGGTGCAGTCAGCCAACCGGCTTGAGTTTCGTTGGCAACCCAATCCGGAGCCTGAGGTTGTCGGCTACGAGCTTCGAGAAGGATCGGCATGGGACGCGTCATTGTTTGTCGCCGAAATTAAATCCACCAGCTACACCTTACCCTCTGGCTTTGATGGTGAGCGCAAATTCTGGATCAAGGCGATTGCCTCGCCCGGTATTTACAGCCACACTCCAACGTTCGTCTCAACCATCGTCGCCCAACCGCAAAACGCCAACCTGATTCTTGAGCGTGATGAGCAAGCGGCAGGCTTTCCGGGGATTCGACACTTCGCAACCATGGTCTCGGTCAACGGCCGGGATGCGCTAAGGATGGACAGTGATGCAGCCACGGCCGAGTACCTGTTTGAAGTGGACCTGGTTTCACCTACGCGTGCTCAAAACACCTTGCAGAACAGTCTGGGGGCATCCGTTGATGACCGAACAACCTGGCTTGAGGTGAACTACCCCTGGAAAAGTGATGCAGCCAAACGGCAGTGGACTTATGACGGGTCGCTTGCCAACGTGGATGCGCGATTTCAAATCTCACGGAAAGACACCCTTCAGGATGGCGAGATCTATGGGTGGCGCCTGAACGGCTCGCTAGATGGCTTTGGTAATCCTATCACCAGTCTCTCGGCGGGTCTGAACTACGACGCCGGCAGGTATGGTGATGGCCTGATGGTCAAAGACACGACCAGAGCAGCATGGAGCGTAAGTATCCCGGCCACATTTCATACGAGTTTCTGGTTTATCCCGTCGGAGGTCACTACCTGCGTAATCTGGTCTGCAACTGGTGCAGGAACGCTTCTAGTTGGCTATGACGCAAATACAGCCGTCTTCTTCTTGGAGGATCAGCTCTCGCATCGAATTCAGGTGCCATTTGAAATCACCCTGATGGACCGAATCTGCATCGGAGTCTGCCAGACCGCCGACGATCGCCGGCTATTTGTTGGACGCATGGGTGGTGAGGTTCAATCTGCAAGCCTCGCGCTTTCTCCTGTTGGGCCATTAACCACCGTACGTCTGTACTAAATTTTATTTCCTCAATGATGGCGTTGCACTCACCAGTGCAGCGCCATTTTTTTATCAAGGACTTCCATGATCGACGAATCCATGCAACTTCATGGTGCAATGACCTTAATCATTCACCGCGCAAACGGCGACACCGAGACCTTCCATAAAGACAATCTGATCGTCAATGTGGGCTTCGATTTCATTGCCGATGCGATTGGCAAATCCGCAAGCCGCCCATCGGTGATGGGATACATCGCCCTTGGAACGGGAACTACGGCCGCCGCAGCCACACAGTCTGCTCTGGTCACCGAAATTGACCGTAATACCGCCACCTACGCCCACACGGCCGGAACCAAGACGTTTACCTTCACAGCGGATTTTCTTGCCGGAGACGCCACCGGAGCGATCACTGAGGCTGGTGTTTTTAACGCGGCAAGTGCTGGAATCATGTTTGACCGCGTGGTCTTCCCGGTCGTGAACAAAGGCGCAGACGATAGCTTGACCGCCGTCTTCACCTTCACGATGAGCTGATTGCCATGCCCGATGTGGTGACGGTTACTGAATCTCAAGGGCAACGATATACCTGGGGTTCGGGAGGCTTTACATGGTCCAGCGCCAGTGCCGGCAAAAGCTGGGATACGGCTTACCCGGCCGTCTATGCCTTTGGCGTGGCGGTCAGTCTCAGCTTTTTGGAGGTGGCAGTACGCCAGACGACTAAACCATCCAATGAAGCGTTTGGCATGCAAGAAGCCGCACGTAGGCTTTTCTCAATAGCAAAGGCTGAATCGTTCGGTATGGTCGAAACCTACTCGGACCTGATTGCCTATGTGCTCAGGTGGGTGGAATCGATCGGATTTTCTGAAAATCTGACCAAGGCCAACCGAAAGGAAATCGGCGAAACACTGGAAACGGCAGATCAGCTGGAAAAGTTGCTGGATAAAGCTTTCAGCTCACCGATCAATTTTGTTGAAGGTCTGTCTCGACAGAGCACCTTGCAATCTTCTGAATCTTTGCCCCTGTCAGACGTTCCTTCTCGGAAGGTGACGAAGGTGGCTGCTGAAAGCTTTAGCCACAGTGATCAGCTAACTCGTCGATTTGGTAAGGAGGTCGCAGAAGCGATCAGTCTTGCAGAGACCTACGCTGACTTAATCGCCTACATCATCCGCATCAGCGAAAGCTTGAATCTGGCTGAAACCGCAGCCAAACAAACGGTTAAACCCTTGTTGGAGAGCTTCGGCACAACCGATTCCTCAGCACGAAAACTGATCAAACGCGTTGCAGAAGCGATAGCTGTGGCAGAGCTTTTCGGCAGGACAGTCGCTTACCGAAAATACCTGAATGAAGGCTTGTCAGTCTCCGAGGCGATCAAGCACATCTCACGCCTGACTCTGAAAGAGGCACTGGCACTTGCCGAGCAGTACCGACGTCATGCCAATGGCGTAATCAGTGACATGATCATCTCGACCTTGGCAATTACCGAGGACGATTTTAAAAACATCGTGGAAAACGGCCATCCCCCGGGCTACACGAATTTCCGCGACTTCATTCAAGGGGACTACACCTACCAGCGGGCATTGTTTCGAGCGATCCTGAAATCCAGCAACGCCGACCGAGGCTACATCGATGCACTGCGCTTAACCGTCGATGTGCCGGACATATTCGATCGGGGTGTTGCCGAGGTCACAAACGCCACATCAGGCGTCGCGGTGCAGTTTTCCAGAACATTTCGGTTTACTCCCCAAGTGACCATCACGCACAAGGGCGGAACGACCACGGCCATCCCACGAATCCTCGGCTCCTCCTCAACCAGCGGCTTCACGGCCGTGTTGGAGGATCAAACCGGTGCTCGTGTGACGGGCTCATTTTCTTGGCTGGCTCAAGGGTGCTAGATGCAAAATTTCACGACCATATCGTCTAGCGAGACGCTGACCAACTCACTCTCGCCCTTACTGAATAACGACAGAACGGCATTATCGAATTCCAGTGGGTCAGCGTTTCCAACCACGGAGCTTCAGATCGGGATGAAATGCTGGCGCACAGACCAGCAAAAGCTTTACCTGTTGACCAGCGCCTCACCAGCTACCTGGGTCTTACTGGCTGACCTCAGTAGTGGCAGTGTGAGTGTGGCGCTGGCTACCTTGGCACAAAGCGCCAATGACGCTGCGGCCTTGAATGGCCAGCTGCCAAGCTACTACACGGATATTCCCGCTCGACTTGGTTTCACGCCGTTAAATAAGGCGGGTGACACCGCCACAGGTCTGCAGTACCAAGTGCGAGCTACCGGGGCCTTCAATTATTGGGGACTTACGGCCGCCAACTATCTTTTAGTCGGACAAAGCTCAACTGGCGATGCATACGTCAAGAATGCCTATCCTGGTAAGAGCCTAATTTTAGGGGCGGGTAATACTGATCATCTTGTTGTCAATTCAACAGGTGCAGTGGGTGCTGGCGGCGCCAACTTCGGCACTGCTGGCCAGGTGCTGACATCTGCCGGTAGTACAGCGCCGCCTAGTTGGCAGGCGCCGCCTGAGGAATTTGCCAGTGGCACGAGACTGCTATTTCAACAGACTGCTGCCCCCACTGGATGGACTAAAGACTCAACGCATAACGATAAAGCACTCCGGGTCATCAATGGCACGGTCACTTCTGGAGGATCGGTTGCCTTTACAACTGCCTTTGCCCAACAAACAGTCAACGGCACCGTCGGTGCTACGACGCTGACCGAAGCCCAGATTCCCAGCCACACTCACAGCTATGGCTGGTACCAATCAGTATCCAAAGGGAGCACCGGAACACGTCCAGTCGGTGCAGCTAATGGTGGATCGTCTGCAACAGTGGCCCTTAATCAAGTGGTTTCGGCAACAGGTGGAGGTGGTTCGCACAACCATACCTTTACTGGTACCGCCATCAATCTGGCCGTTCAGTACGTCGACGTCATCATCGCTACCAAGAACTGATCATGGAAATAAAGCCAGGAAATTTCTGTCCTCTTTTGAAAAAAGATTGCATCGGACTCCAGTGCGCTTGGTTTACCCAAGTGCGTGGCCATAACCCCAATACCGGTAAAGAAGTGGATGAATGGTCGTGTGCCATCACGTGGCTTCCGGTACTCCTTATAGAAAACAGTCAACAACAACGATCGACCGGTGCTGCAGTTGAGAGCTTCAGAAATGAGATGGTCAAGGCCAATGAATGCTCGCAGCATGTCCTGCTGGCCATGGTCGCTAAGCCTACCGTTATGGAGATCACTGAATGACCACACCAAACAGGCTAACGATCATTCCGGCCGATTGTTACTGCGCAGTGGATGGCATTGGATATCAAGGGATCGATATCACCAGCCTAGCCCCAGAAGTCCACGCCTTGCAGTGGCATGGAGAGCGTGGAGAGGAAGAGATCAAAGATTTGTCTACCGGCAGGATTGTGCTTAATAAAGAGATAACCAGTTTGAATGACTATCAAGCAGTACTTGATTCGTACTGGTCAATCCGACAGGCAGCAGAAATTTTGGCTGTTGAGCAGCAGCTGGCTGACGAAATACTGGAGGTCTGATGGTGAATTATGAACAGAAGCTTGTCCGTGCATTCGGAACGATTGCTTTACTGCTAGACATTCCGGCCGGAACCTTATTGGACGATGCGGATGTGCGAAAAGGCTGCTTCGTCGTGCAGCCGGATGGGACATACAACGAGACCCAAGACAAGTTCATTTGGATGGTTTTTAGTGGCCATATGCGCCACACCCATCTGGAGACCGGCGAAGTGACAGAACGCCAGGCAGGCTATTGCTCACTAGGGATCTATGACAAGCCGGGAGTCACGCGCGTTGATGTCATCGAGAACACCAAGATGATGTGCATTCCGCCTCAGTTGAGGAATAGCGTTCCTTTGGGTGATATCGCTCCGTGGCGGCTATCAGCAGGGGAATCAGTCGTACTGCCCAAAGGCACAAAATTATTTATAGCTAGCGGCACTGCACAGATCGGCAATGTTCAGATCGCTGGCCCACGACAAATCAGCGTCACAAGCGGAGACAGAAATATCGAGGC
>JACCDX010560089.1_pt1 | contig 13946 bp, 15 predicted proteins | sample 7449681 | NCBI WGS metagenome assembly JACCDX01 (sample SAMN15323450, study PRJNA562643) | freshwater metagenome | isolation source: river surface water | place: USA:Blue River Watershed | collected 2017-08-18
GCAATACCGATGCTTCTCTTAACTAATGACATTCTTCCTCTTTCTTGTTTTTCCCTAGGGCACAGAAATACATGATGAATGCATACATCAATCTGTGTTTCCTTTGAGGATACCTGAGGTTCATTTTTCGTTCAAATTTGGATGTGACCCCTGACACTTAAGGGCGTAAAGCCTCCACAAATGCTCACCTATAGATATTGTCTGTTCCATGGAAACAGTGATTCTGGACCATCCGCTGGTCTCGGCCAAATTGACTCTATTGAGGGATAAGAATACTGACTCTTTGATTTTTAGACACCTAGTTGAGGAATTAGTAACACTTCTTTCTTACGAAGCTACAAGAAATTTAAACATTTCAGAAAAAATTGTTGAAACTCCAATAACAAAAACAAAAGGTTATGAAATATCAGAACCAAAACCGCTTGTAATTCCAATTTTAAGAGCTGGTCTTGGAATGCTAGAAGGAATGATGCGCATTTTGCCAGCTGCTGAGGTTGGTTTCTTAGGGATGGTTAGAAACGAAGAAACCCTTTTACCTACGACTTATGCAGAACGTATACCAGGAGAAATTAAAAATAGACAAGTATTTGTTCTAGACCCAATGCTTGCAACGGGTGGAACATTAGTTGCTGCAATTAAATTATTAATTGAACGAGGCGCTAAGGATGTTGTAGCAATTTGTCTTTTGGCTGCCCCTGAAGGAATTAAAAAAATAGAAGAATCATTTGGAAAAAATGTAAATATAAAAGTAGTTTGCGCAGGTTTAGACGAAAAATTAAACGAGCAAGGCTATATTGTTCCAGGTCTGGGAGATGCAGGAGATCGTCTATTTGGAACTGCTGATTAGCGGTTTTTGTATTCCTCTATAACAAGAGTTGCTACATCAAGCATTGATCTTCTTTTATCCATGGCTGTTTTTTGCATCCACTTAAATGCTTCCGGTTCTGATAATTTTAAATGTCTAATTAATAAAGCTTTTGCTTGATCAATAGCTTTTCTTGCCTTTAATTGTTCTTGTAAATCTTTAATTTCACTATCCAGTTGCTTGATCTCTTGAAATCTTGAAACGGCTAACTCAATTGCTGGCATTAATTCATCCATTGAAAAAGGTTTCGTTAAATAAGCCATAGCACCAGCATCTCTTGCTTTTTCAACCAAATCTTTTTGAGAAAAAGCTGTCAAGATAACTACGGGACATAAACGATTAGAAGCAATTTTTTCCGCCGCTGAAATTCCATCCAATTTTGGCATTTTTATATCCATGATTACTAAATCAGGATTTAAAGACTCGGTAAGTTCAATGGCTTTTAGTCCATCTCCTGCTTGACCAATAACTTCGTAACCTGACTCATTAAGCATTTCAACTAAATCAAGACGAATTAAAGCTTCGTCTTCTGCTACGACAACTCTTAACTTTGTACTCATAATTGTGGTTATAGCCTAGGCGAGAGAACTTTTTCTAAATAAAGTGTCGTAGAGTTAAATAGTTAAATTGTTATTTTTAACGCCCCGGTAGCCCAACTGGCAGAGGCATACGACTCAAACTCGTACCGGTGTGAGTTCGAATCTCACCCGGGGCACAATTTAAAGTTTCTTACTTATATTGGCTAAAGTCCCATTCACAAATGATGCCGAATCATCAGTTGAAAGATCTTCAGCTAGTTTTACTGCTTCACTAATGACCACATTTACTGGAACATCTTTTTGGAAAAGTAATTCATAAACTGCCACTCGTAAAATATTTCTATCAACTCTTGGAATTCGATCAATTGTCCAATTTGTTAAAGATTCTGAAATCAGAGTATCTATTTGGGCCTTATTCTCTCTGATTCCATTAATTAAAATATCGGAATATTTTTTATCATCGATTTCTGATTCATCTTCTACATCAACAATTGGCTTGTTATTTAAATCGGCTTGAAAAATTGCATCGAGAGCTCTTTTTCTTGCTTTACTTCTAGCACTCATTCAAATACTTTTTAAGCTCTACCAAGATAAGAACCGTCGCGAGTGTCTACTCGAACTTTTTCTCCTTGGTTGATGAAAAGTGGCACTTGAATCTCAAATCCGGTTTCTAATTTTGCTGATTTACTTCCAGCACTTGATCTATCACCTTGTAAACCTGGTTCCGTGTATTCAATTGTTAATTCCACATTTGCAGGCATTTCTATATATAAAGGGTTTCCTTCATGCATGGCAACCATTACTTCTTGATTTTCAAGCATGTAATTTGCGGCATCACCAACGGTTGAATTGCTAATTGTTATTTGGTCATAACTTGAAGTGTCCATGAATACCCAGCCATCGCCATCTCGATATAGATATTGCATATCTCTTTTATCTACTTGAGCAGTTTCAACTTTTACTCCAGCATTAAAAGTTCTATCCACGACTTTCCCACTTAAAATATTTTTTAATTTAGTTCTTACGAAAGCTCCACCTTTGCCTGGTTTTACGTGTTGAAAATCAATCACATTCCATAATTGACCATCGATATTTAAAACCATGCCATTTTTTAAATCATTTGTTGTTGCCACGTTAAATTACTCCTAATTACTTTCTTTTATGCCACACAAATTATTTCGTGAGATCCTGGGGTTAAAACTTCTGCTTCACCATCTGTGACCAAGCACGTGTCTTCAATTCTGACTCCACCTTTTTGAGGTAGATAAATTCCTGGTTCAACGGTTATGCAATTTCCAATAGAAAGTTTAGTCTTAACCTCTTTTGCTAAAAACATGGGTTCATGTATTTCTAATCCAACACCGTGGCCCGTGCCATGAACAAAATATGAACCAAAGTTTGCATTATCAATGTAATTTCTACATTCAAGATCTACTTCTTCAGCACTTACCCCAACTCTTAATTTTTTTCTTCCTAAATTTTGAGCATGCATCACTGCATCATAAATTTCCTTCTGCCAATCTGCACAAGTTCCTATAAATACTGTTCTTGTCATGTCAGCGTGGTAACCATTAACTAGTGCTCCGCAATCAATAGTGACCATGTCGCCTCGTTCTAAAATACGACTAGTTGGTTCATGATGCGGAGTAGCACTGTTTACTCCACTTGCCACAATAGAGGAAAAGGCAAGACCATCTGCTCCTCTTTTTAAAAATCCTTCTTGTAAAAGTCTTGCTATTTGTTTTTCATTTATTCCAGGTCTTAAATCATTAATCAGAAACCATAAAGTATCAGCTGTTATAGCACAGGCTTTTTTGATTTGTTTTATTTCATATTCATCTTTTATCATTCGCAATGGACTTAAAAAATCTTTAAATTTTACTAATTCAAGGTTTAGTTCTTTTTGTAAATATTCAGCAGTTGAAAAATTTATAAGCTTTGGATCTATTGCGATTTTTCCTAATTTCAAATTAGTTACTTGCTTATTGATTACCTTAAAAAAATCTCTATCAATTTCAATTCTTATATCTGATGCCTCATCTTTAGCCCGTTTTGTGTATCTTTCATCAGTAAGCAACAAATCATCTTTTGAATCAGTTCCAATTAATATTGCAGCACTTGAACCAGAAAAACCACTTAAATAACGAATGCTTACGGCATCAAAAAACAATGCAGCATTAGCAGTTTGGGGAAATAAAAGTCTTAATCGATTTCTACGCTCAAGAAAATTAGGCATTATCTAATTTATTTTTTAATGCTGTTAAAGCAAGGTGATAACTATCTATGCCAAAACCTGCTATTGCACCATCAGCAACTCCAGCAAGAACTGAAAAATGTCGAAATTCTTCTCTTGCGTTGGGATTTGAAATGTGGACTTCAATTAAAGGTGCGGTATGCATACTTGCTGCATCTCTCATCGCATAACTGTAATGGGTAAATGCGGCAGGATTAATTACCACAGGAGATTTATTATCAGCCGCTTCGTGCAACCATTTAATAATCGTTGCTTCATCATCTGTTTGACGAAAATCAATATCAAAACCAAGATTCTTACCAAAACTTATACAAGAATTTTTTAAATCTTCAAAAGTATCAGTTCCATAAATTTCTGGCTCCCTTGTGCCAAGTCTTTGTAAATTTGGGCCATTAAGTATTAAGACTTTCATTTTGAAATCTTCTCCCATGCTTGGTTAAGAACTTTAAAGGTAGGATTTTCAAGTCTAGTTGGTTTAGCTATATCTTCTAACACTACAAATCGTAATCTTCCTGATCTTGATTTTTTATCAACAGCCATTATTTCAATCAGTTTCTTGAAATTCTTTTTCTTATAAGTAGTCGGTAATTTAAATATATTTACAATATCCCTATGTCGTTGCACCACATTTTGTTTTAGTATTCCCTGCGCTAGTGCAAGCTCTGCGGCATAAATCATTCCTATTGATACTGCATCACCGTGGCGCCATTTATAGTTTTCAATTTTTTCAATGGCATGGCCCAAGGTGTGTCCGTAGTTAAGAATTTCTCTTCCTGTATTTGAACTTGAAGTTTCTTTAAAATCTTTACCTACAACATCTGCTTTAACTTGAATTGAGCGTGTAATTAATTCAGGTATTTCTATACCTTCAAAATTTTTACACTCATCAGGGTACTTTTCGATGATTTCTAATATTTGTGGATCTTGGATAAAACCACATTTAATGACTTCGGCCATCCCTGTTGAAAAATCATGTTTTTTTAAAGTTTTCAAGGAATCGATATCACACAGAACAAATGAAGGATTGTGAAATGATCCGATTAGATTTTTGCCTGCTTGAGAATTTATCCCTGTTTTTCCACCTACAGCTGCATCAACCATCCCTAACAAAGTGGTTGGAATGCTTACGAATTTTATTCCTCTTAGCCAAGTAGCTGCTACAAATCCTGCAAGATCTGTTGTGGCTCCTCCGCCTATGCCGATTATTAAATCATTTCTTGAAAACTTATTTTTTCCTAAAAGTTCCCAACATTTTTCAACAGTCTTGATGTTTTTCGCATTTTCTGAACTTGGAATTTTTATTTCTAAAACTTTGTATGAAAGCTTAGATAATTGCTTTTGAACTTTTTTCGCAATTTTTGAAACTTCTTTAGGAAATATCAAAGCGACTTTGTCTATGTTTTGAGGTAAATTTTCATTTAAATTATCCAGTAAGTCAAACCCTACTTGTACTTGATAATCTAAATCACCTTTTACGATTATTGTTTTATGCAAACTCATTTAATTGACCTCGCTAGTTTGCAACAACACTTCATTAACAACCTCTTCAATACTTTTATTGGTGGTATCGATTTGCCAGTCTGCCACTTCTTCATACATTGGAGTGCGCTCTTCTAATAGTTTCACCAATTTAGATCTAACATTTCCCATCAAAACTGGTCTGGATGCACCAAGTCCCACTCGATTACTTGCCTCTTGAGCAGAAACAGTCAGCCAAACTACTGGTGCAATTGATAAGGCTTGTCTTGTTTCTGGGTTTAAAACCGCTCCTCCCCCTAAAGACAAAACACCATCAAATTCGTTAAGAAGTTTAGAAATTTTTTCTTTTTCAAGTTTTCTAAAATATTCTTCACCTTTTTGGACAAAAATTTCGGAAATACTAGTTTTTTCATCCATCTCAATTTCATGATCTATATCAATAAAATTGATTCCTAGTTTTTCAGATACTTTTTTACCTATGGTTGTTTTCCCTGAACCGGGAGCTCCCACAAAAATTAACTGGGGAGACATATTTAGTAGACCTTTAAATTTTCTAAATAAGTTTTAATATTTCTTTTTGTTTCATTAACGCTATCTCCACCAAACTTATCTAAGAAAGCCTCAGCTACAACTAAAGCAACCATTGATTCAGCAATAACACCTGCTGCAGGAACCGCACAAACATCAGAGCGTTGATTATGTGCTTTGGCTACTTCACCTGTTTTGGTATCAATTGTTTGTAAAGCTTTTGGAACTGTTGAAATTGGTTTCATTGCAGCCCTTACTCTTAACAATTCGCCAGTTGTCATACCACCTTCTGTGCCACCAGAACGATGAGTTAAACGTTTAATTCCATTTTCAGTTTTTACTATTTCGTCATGGGCTTTTGCACCACGTCTTGAAGCAGTTGTAAATCCATCTCCAATTTCCACACCTTTTATAGCTTGAATACTCATTAGAGCTTGAGCAAGTTTGGCATCAATTTTTCGATCATGTTGTACATATGAACCAAGTCCTGGTGGCAAGTTGTAAACCAAAACTTCTACAACTCCACCTAAGGTGTCTCCGTCTTTATGTGCAGATTCAACTTCTGCTTGCATTTTTTTACTTGTTTCGGAATCAAAACAACGAGCTGGATCTTCGTCAATTTTATTTAAACTACCTGGTTGTGGATATAAATCCTCTGGTGTTTTAACTAAACCAAGTTGAACTACATGGCTTAATATTTCTACATTTGAAATTTGCTTAAGAAATTTTTTAGCAACAGAGCCAAGTGCAACTCTTGCTGCAGTTTCTCTTGCGCTTGCTCTTTCTAAAACTGGTCTTGCATCTTCAAAGTCATATTTTTGCATTCCGACTAAATCTGCATGACCTGGTCTTGGTTTTGTTAAAGGAGCATTTCTTGCTAAATCTTTTAAAATTTCTTCATCCACAGGATCTGCCGACATTACTTCTTGCCATTTAGGCCATTCAGAGTTATTAATTTTTATTGCAATTGGGGCTCCAATTGAAACTCCATGCCTGATACCACCCAATATTTCTAATTCATCTTTTTCAAACTTTTGTCTTGCTCCCCTACCAACTCCCAGTATTCTTCTTGCTAGTTCATCTTGAATTTCTTGAGAAGTTATTTCAATACCTGCAGGAAGCCCATCAATAGTGGCAATCAGTGCAGGGCCATGTGATTCACCTGCAGTTAACCAACGAAGCATACATTTATTGTTTCATTAATATAAATATTGGTTAGACATCCCCCTACAAATTAAGCACAAGAAATAAAAAATATGCAAGTGTCATAAAGGGTCCAAAAGCAATTGAGTGATTTGACTTAAATGATCTAAAAATAATTAAATAGATTGAAAAAATGCCCCCTAAGATAAAAGCCCACATATGAAGAGAAATTATTTGAAAAAAGTTATAAAAATATAATAGAGGCAAGCTTAAAGCAAAACTATATTTCACATCGCCTAAACCAAATGTTCTTTTCGAGAGATAGTAAATGAGCAAATAAAAGAGAAAAACTAAAAAGGATTGAAATATTGCCAGGATCAATCGAGAGATAGAAAAACTGTCAGTAAAAATAATTAAAAATAAATTACTTAATAGTAGAATTAAAATTAATTTATTAGGTAGAAGCTGAGTCTTATAATCAATGATTGCAAGAATTAGAGCAAAAATTAAAGTGTTGAAAAGGATCAAATATTGCCAAATCAATTTGATCCTCAATTCTTAAATAAAGCCTGCCTCATTTGGGTTATGGGGGCTTTAAAACCCGTCATTAGTTCAAATTGCATACAAGCTTGATGCAAGAGCATCTCTAAACCTGAGACGACAAAACCTCGTCGAAAGATCCATTCCATGGCAACTTTTGATGGCCAAGGATCATAAGCAATATCTAAAAGTGTTCCAGGATTTTCAGGTCCAAGTGCTGCGAACTTATCCATGGCTTGACTTGGCAAGGTTGAAATTAAGGTTGAAGCATTCATTGCTTTAGCTAGGTCATTCCAATTAATAATTTGACAAGTAATTTCTAGAGAATTAGCCAGATCACTTATTTCATTTAATGTTGATTCATTTCTGGCACATACCATAACACTTTTTGCCTCAAGATTTTTTAATGCTAAAACCGCAGATCGTGCAGTTGCTCCACTACCAATTATTGCAGGATTTGATAAATCTAATTTTTTATTAGTTTTTAAAGCTTGCACAATTCCATATATATCGGTATTACCTGAATAAATTTTTCCGTCTTTAAAAATTAAAGTGTTTGCACTTTTTGCCTTTTTTGCTAATTCAGTTACCACATCTGAAATTTCAATTGCTTTTTCCTTTAGCGGCATAGTTAAGGACAATCCCACAAGATTTTTATCTCGGTTATTTACAAAATGAAATAATTCATCTTCCTTAAGTAAATACTTTTCATAATTCCAATCAAGACCTAACGCTTTATAACCTGCTTTATGTATTAGTGGCGATAAAGAGTGTTCTATTGGATATCCAGCTACTCCTGCATGTTTCATAATTTATTGATTCTGGTTATACCAGCGTAAAAATTCTTGTTTATCTCTTAAGAATTGTTCGTTATTATTTGAAAACTTTGTTTCCTTGGTATCAAGATTTACCGTCACCCAATAAATCCAATCTCCTTCTTCTGGATTTAACACCGCATTAATTGCTGCTTCTGAAGGATTAGAAATAGGACCTGGCGGTAAACCATCATTTGTATAAGTATTGTAAGGAGAATCTTGTTGTAATTGTTCGGAAGATAAAATAATTGTGTTTGAATTTAGTTCATAATTTAATGTGCTATCAAGTTGAAGTCTCATAGGTTTGGCTAATCGATTTAGAATTGTTTGAGCTGCTTTTGGTTGATCTATTGGCGCAACTTCTTTTTCAATAATGCTGGCAATTATTATTACGTCATATGGTTTTAAACCATTTGCTTTTGCTGTAGCTTCTAGTTGTTGCTCTTCTGCTGCTTGAAGAAATCTTTTAACCATTTCTTGCAGTACTTGTTTAGGTGTAATACCTTCATCAAAACGATAGGTTGCAGGATATAAAAATCCTTCAACATTATTGTTCGCATATTCAGGAAGTCCTAAATCTTTAGGATCTTTTGCAATACTTTCAAAATCACCAACAGAAACCCCTAAAGCTTGAGCTGCGGCTGCAAATACATAACTTGATCTTGAACCTTCAGGAATAACTATTTTTATACTTACTTTGCTCTCGGGATCAAGTAATGCAAAGATCGCCTCTTTTGCGCCCATACTTTTTACAAGGTTGTATTTTCCTGGACCAATTGCACTTGATTGAGGAATATCTTCTGCAGCGCTAACAAATTCAATATAATTTTTTACAACACCTGCATCTGCTAAAACTTTTCCAATTTCAGTTAAAGATGCTCCCGGATTAATAGTGACTTGAACTGGACCTGTTCCACCAGGACCATCAAGAATTTTTACACTCCCACTGGGAATGAATGAATAAATTACAATTCCTAAAAGTACGGTAAAAATAATTAGGCCAATTTTTAAATAAGGAGCAGGTTGCAATTCAGATTTATAAGTTTCTTCTTCTCGTTTAAATTCATCTAAAATAGAAGGCACTTTAAACCTCCTTAAAATTTACGCCTGGAACCTTATTATTTCTCTTTTCAAAATCTAGCGCAATTTCTAATATTTCTACTGCAGCTTGTTGATCAATAACACCTTTTTGTTCTTTTGCCTTCAAGCCACTCTCACGCAATGCCGATGCGGCTGTGGTGGTGGTGAGTCTTTCGTCAATGAACCTAATATCTGAAAATCCAGTATTTGAAAATAGTTCAAAGGCAAAACTTAAAACTTTTGAAACACTTCTTCCTTTATTACCGGATAAAAGCTTAGGAAAACCTATATAAATTTCTATACAGTTAGTTTCAGAGATTATATTTGAGATTTCAAAAAAAACCTCTTTTGAATTTTTTAAAGTTGCTACAGGAAAACTTAGAATTCCATCCACATCAGATTTTGCAACGCCAATTCTTCTGTCGCCATAATCTAAAGCTAATCTAATACCTTTTCTCACAATAGTTATTTAATAAACCCATCAATATTTTCGATTACAGATTTAGCATCCGATATTTTTGTCCCTGCTCCTTGCGCAAGATCTGCCTTTCCTCCGCCTTTGCCATCAAGTTTGGACAAAACATCTTTCAAAATGTTTCCGGCATTTAAGTTTTGGCTTTGCCCTGCTTCATTAACAGCTATCACTACATTTACTTTTTCATCTAAGACAGAACCTGCGACTACCACTGTTGGGTTAGTTCCTGATTGACCTTTAACATTTGATACTAAATCCCTTAAATCACTGGCATTTAGTTCTTCTGCAACAAAGAAGTTAATTACTTTTAACCCATTTAAATCATGGCTTTTTTGTAAATATTTTGAAACATTTGCAAGTATTTGATTTTTTCTATATTTTTCTATTTCTTTTTCTGTCTCTTTAAGTTTTTGCATTAAAGTTGATATTTTTTCTGGCAGCTCTTCTGATCTTCCTTTTAACATTTCTTGTAAATTTGAAACTATTAAATGTTCTCGAGCTAAAAATTGATAAGCATCTGCTCCAACTAATGCTTCCACTCTTCTTGTTCCAGCACCAATACTTGATTCACTTAAAAATTTAACCAGGCCTAGTTGAGCAGATCTTCTGGCATGAGTTCCGCCGCATAATTCGTGAGCCCAATCTCCAACACTGATTACGCGTACAACATCGCCATATTTTTCTCCAAATAAAGCCATAGCTCCCATTGCTTTGGCTTCGTTTTGACTCATCAAATTTGCACTAACAGATAAATCATTGAGCAAAACTTCATTTACCCTTTGTTCCACATCTTGCAATACTTTTTGATCAACTGGTTTTGGAGATGGAAAATCAAAACGTAATCTTCCAGGTGAGTTCTCACTACCTAATTGCGTAGCAGTTTCGCCTAAGAATTCACGAAAAGCTTTATGAATTAAATGTGTTGCAGTGTGTGCTCTTGAAATCGCTTTTCTTCTTAATAAATCAACTTCTCCAATTGCTTTAGAACCAGTGATCGCTTCGCCTTTTTTTACAACACCTCGATGGACAAATAATCCAGGTACAGGTTGTTGCACATCTTCAACATAAATCTCGCAACCATTAGAAAGGACTAATTTTCCAGCATCTGCTAACTGACCGCCCCCCTCTGCATAAAAAGGAGTTCTATCCAAAACAAATTCAATACTTGAACCTTCATTTGCAACTTTTGAAACTTCACCATTATTTAATAAACCCTTTAAAGTTACTTCACTACTAGTTTGGCTATAACCAATAAAATCCGTAACACCAGCTAAATCTGCTAGGACTCTATATTGTTGTGCATCTGCTAAACCTTGTTTTCTTTCTTTGGCATCTTGCTTTGCTCTATTTTTTTGTTCTTGCATTAATTTTTTAAATCCATCAGCATCAATTTCAACATTATTTTCTGCGGCCATTTCCAATGTTAAATCAAATGGAAAACCGTAAGTATCGTGCAATTCAAAAACTTTATCCCCAGCAAGTGTGTTTGATTTAGACTTCTTTAGTTCATTTAGTGATTCTTCGAATAATTGTGTGCCTGTTTTCAGAGTTTGACTAAAAGTGGATTCCTCACCAATTGCTATTTCTAAGATTCTTGACTTGTCGCTATTTAACTCAGGATATTGAGGTCCCATAGCTTTAATACTTGCTTCAATTAAATCTTTTATTACAGGTTTTTCTGCTCCCAAAATGCGCATATTTCTTATAACTCTTCGCATCATGCGGCGAAGCACATATCCTCTTCCTTCATTTCCAGGAATAACACCATCAGCTATTAAAAACGCTGCTGTTCTAGTGTGATCAGCTACAACTCTTAAACGAACATCAGAACTTAAATCTTTACCGTAATTAATTCCTACAATTTCTGAAGCTTTATCCAAAATAATTTTTGTGGTATCAATTTCATAAATATTGTCTACACCTTGCAAAATGGCTGCCATTCTTTCAAGACCCATTCCTGTGTCAATATTTTTTGCTGGCAACTCTCCTAAAATTGGAAATTTTTCTTTAGTCCCGCCTTCACCTCGGTTATATTGCATGAAAACTAAATTCCAAACTTCTAAATATCTTTCTTCATCAGCAATTGGTCCACCTTCTTTTCCATAAGATGGTCCTCTATCAAAATAAATTTCAGAACATGGGCCACATGGTCCAGGAACTCCCATAGACCAGTAGTTATCTGCCATGCCTCTTCTTTGGATTTTATTTTCTGGAAGCCCTACTTTGTTTTTCCATATCTCAAATGCTTCTTCGTCATCCAAATAAATTGTGACCCATAATCTTTCTGGATCAAATCCATAACCACCATCGTTTACAGAAGAAGTTAATAATTTCCAAGCAAGAGTGATAGCGCCTTCTTTAAAATAATCTCCGAAAGAAAAATTTCCTGCCATTTGAAAAAAAGAGCCATGTCTTGTGGTTTTTCCAACTTCTTCAATGTCTAAAGTTCTGACACATTTTTGAACAGAGGTTGCTCTTTTATAAGGAGCTGGTGCTTCACCTAAAAAGTATGGTTTAAATGGAACCATACCTGCGTTAACTAAAAGTAAAGTCGGATCATTTGCAATTAAAGAAGCAGATGGCACAACTGTGTGCCCATTTTTTTCAAAGAAATCTAAGAATCTGCGTCTAATTTCTGCCGAATCCATTTTCTTTCCTCTACTTGTTTTAGTTACTTAACTGACCTTAGTACTTGCCGAATTCTTTCCCATAATTCGCTAAAGCGTTGTTCTGCTCCACGAATTCCTGGTTTGTAGTAAGTCTTATTCTTCAAGTTATCTGGCAAAAATTGCTGACTTGCCACACCTTCTTCAAAATCATGCGCATATTTATAGCCAATTCCTGCACCAGTTTGGCGAGATGCACTCAAGGAACCATCTTTTAAGTGAGATGGAACTTGACCAAAATCACCTTTTCTCACATCTTCTATCGCCTCATTTATTGCGTTATAAACAGAATTTGATTTTGGAGCAAGAGATAAATACGTGGCAGCTTGGGCAAGAATTATTCTCGCTTCAGGCCAACCAACTAATTGACTTGCTTGCATTGCCGAAACTGCAACTGTTAAAGCATTTGGATCGGCCATACCAATATCTTCACTTGCAAGTATTACTAATCGCCTTGCAATAAATTTAGGATCTTCACCAGATTCGACCATTCGTGCAAGGTAATGAATTGCCGCATCAACATCGCTTCCTCGAACGCTTTTAATAAAAGCACTTATTACGTTGTAATGCTCATCTCCTGATTTGTCATATCTAAGAGCTGCTCTTTGTACAGCAGTTTCAGCATCTTTAATCGTAATTCCATTTCGATTTTCACTATCTGCTACTAAAGCCGCTGTTTCTAATGAAATTAGAGCTCTTCTTGCATCTCCACCACTTGAATTGGATAAATGTTCAACTGCTAAATCTTCAATTTGGTATTTATCTGCCAAACCTCTGTCACTTAAAATAGCTCTATTGATTAATTCTTTAATGTCTTCATTTGTAAGTGGATTTAGTGGTAAAACTAAAGATCTACTCATTAATGCAGAATTTATTGAAACTGAAGGATTTTCTGTTGTAGCAGCAACTAAAGTCACCCAACCTTCTTCTACACCTGCTAAAAGTGAATCTTGTTGGGATTTTGAAAATCTATGAATTTCATCAATAAATAAAACAGTTCCAACCCCTCTTGAAAATCTTCTTCTGGCTAAATCGATTACTTCTCTTACTTCCTTTACCCCGCTTGAGGTTGCAGAAAGTTCAATAAAAGATCTACCAGTTGAATGAGAAACCACATGAGCCAAAGTTGTTTTACCACTTCCTGGTGGTCCCCATAAAATTAATGAAGTTGCTGCCAATTTATTTTCATCACTTGGATTGAGTAATGCTCTTAATGGAGAATCTTTTTTAGTGATTTGAGATTGCCCAACTACTTCATCTAAATTTCTTGGTCGCATTCTTGCGGCAAGTGGAGCTTTTACTTGTTTATTATTCGCAGGTATTTCAATGGGTTCTGCGTCAAAGAGCGCATCGTCCATGATTATTTTTCCGGTTTGAAGTCAACACCAGCTTCTTTTCTTTGTGCAGGTGTTATTGGAGTTGGTGCACCAGTAAGTGGGTCTTGACCTCCACCACTTTTTGGAAATGCAATTACATCTCTAATACTTAACGAATTAGTTAATAGCATTACTACCCGATCCCAGCCAAATGCAATACCAGCATGAGGCGGTGGTCCATATTTA
>JACCDX010156256.1_pt1 | contig 13945 bp, 13 predicted proteins | sample 7449681 | NCBI WGS metagenome assembly JACCDX01 (sample SAMN15323450, study PRJNA562643) | freshwater metagenome | isolation source: river surface water | place: USA:Blue River Watershed | collected 2017-08-18
CCAGGCGCGCCATGTCGGGCAGGCCGGAGGCTTCGCCAGCCCGCTCGGCCAGAAAGGCCGCCAGCGCCCCGCCCCATTGCCCCAGGTCACCGGCCTCGGGCGGGTGGGTGCGCCAGAACGTCCAGGCCAGCGCGGCGAAGTCCACCTCGCCCAGCGCCTCGCGCACCCGGCCGAAGGGCACGGCCAGCGCCTGCGCCGACAGCGCCCGCAGGTTGTTGCGGTACACCTCCAACCCCGGCGCGGCACCCGTCAAGCCGTCGGGCGCTGCGCCACGGCCCAGCAGCGCATCGACGAAAGCCTGCTGTGCGGCCTTCATGGCAGGCAGGCCCTGGCGCGGCCCGCTTCGGCGAGCAACACCGCCAGCGGCGGGACGGCCGTGTCCCATTCGATCAGCGTCGGCACCGGGCCCAGACGCCGCACCGCATGGCGGTAGACCTGCCAGACCTCCTCGCGCACGGCACTGCCGTGGTCGTCGATGACCAGGCCGTCGTCGCGCTCGGCGTGGCCGGCCAGGTGGATCTCGCCGACGCTGCCCGGCCGGATGGCGTCCACCCAGCGCATGGCTTCTTGCGCCGCCGCCGCCGGTGCATGGCCGGCGTTGCGCGCGTTGACGACCAGGTTGTTGACATCCAGCAGCAGGCCGCAGCCGCTGCGCTCGGTCAGCTGGTTGAAGAATTCGGGCTCGGCCAGCGTGTCGCCCGCCCAGCCGACATAGGCGCTGATGTTCTCGATGAGCAGCGGCCGGCGCAGCCGGTCCTGCACGCGGCCGATGTGCTCGACCATCAGCGCGAGCGACTCGTCATTGAAAGGAATGGGCAGCAGGTCGGCCGCATGCAGGCCCGAGCCGACGCGCGCAAAGCAGGCGTGGTCGGACACCCAGCGCGGCTGCACGCGCTCGACCAGCCGAGCCAGTTGCTCGACGTGCGTCGCGTCCAGCCCGGCGGCCGAACCCAGCGCGAGGCCCACACCGTGCAGGCTGATGTCGTAGGCCTCGCGGCCGGCCGCCAGCACGGCCTGCGTGATGCCGCCGTCGGCGAAGAAGTTCTCGGAATGGACTTCGAGAAAGCCGAGCGCGGGGCGCTCGGCGAGCAACTGCTCGTAATGCGGCTGCCGCCAGCCGATGCCCACGCAGGGCTCGGCCGGCAAGGGTTGCGTGGCGGTCAAGCCGTCACTTCTTGGCCGGGGCCTTGGTCGAGCCGCCTTCCTTCTCGCAGCTGCCCTTGGCGACGTACTTCCATTCGTCGGGGGCCTTGTCCGTCTTGGCCTGGCCGGCGCAGGAATGGCTGCCGCTGGCGGAGGCGCAGTCGTTCTGGCCGGCCTTGGCGATGCCGAAGCACTTTTCCTTGGCGGCATCGGCGGCCTGGGCCTGGGCGACGAGGCCGAGGGACAGCGCGGCAGCCAGGGCCGAGGACACGAGGGCGGGATTTTTCATGGGACAGAACTCCGTGGGGGTTGAGGAAAAAGCTGCCGATCATGCGGCGGCAGCGATGAAGTCGCAAGCCGACGCCGAATCCTTACACTGCGCGCCGCCATGACCGCCACCGCCGACCCATCCCCGAACGCCGCGCCCGACCTGGGCCGGCAGATCGAAGCGCTGCGCCCGGTGCTGATGAAGTACGCCCGGCTGCAGCTGCGCAACCCGGCCTGGGCCGAGGACGCCGTGTCGGAGACCGTGCTCGCTGCGCTCGAGAAGCCCCAGGCCTTTGCCGGCGCGAGCCAGCTCAAGACCTGGCTCATCGGCATCCTCAAGCACAAGCTCATCGACCAGATCCGCAAGAACAGCCGCGAGCTGTCCACCACGGCGACGGCCGATGACGGCGCTGACCTGGACGACCTGCTGTTCGCCGCCGACGGCCACTGGCGCGAGACGCAGCACGACTGGGGCAACCCCGAGGATGCGCTGCGGCAGATGGACTTCATGAAGGTGCTGGAAGCCTGCGTCGACAAGCTGCCGGGCCAGCAGGGCCGGCTCTTCATGATGCGCGAATGGCTGGAGCTGGAGTCCGACGAGATCTGTAAGGAACTCGCCATCACGCCGACCAACCTGTGGGTCATGCTGCACCGGGCCCGGTTGAGGCTGCGGGAGTGCCTGCAGACGGGCTGGTTCGGCAACGCAGCGATGGGAGGAGCGACTTGATCAAGCTGAAGATCACCTGCCGCGAAGCGACGCGGATCGTGCTGCAGGCCGAGGACCGCCGGCTGCCGCTGGCCGAACGCCTGTCGCTGCAACTGCACCAGCGCGTGTGCAGCAACTGCCAGCGCTTTTCCCGCCAGGTCTCGCTGATGCGCCAGGCCAGCGCGCGCTGGCGGCACGACGGCACGGACTGATCAACTGGTCGGCGCGCCCTCGTCGGGCCCGCTCCGCGCGGGCGCCTCATCGCCCAGGGCGACGGCCAACGCCAGCCGGATCGCGTCGATCTGCGCCGCCAGTCCCATGCTGGGCACACAGGGTTGCGTGCGCGCAGCCTGCTCCGGCAGCGCCGGCAGGTGGACGAACCCACTGCGCACGCCCTGCCCCGCCAGCCGGTGCTGCAGTTCGAAGAAGAGCTGGTTGCAGACGAAGGCACCGGCCGACAGCGACAACCCAGCCGGGTGGCCGGCCGCACGCAAGGCATCGCGCATCGCCTTGATGGGCAGCGTCGAGAAGTAGGCCGCCGGCCCATCGGCGCGAACGGGCACGTCCTGCGGGCGCTCGCCCGCGTTGTCGGCGATGCGGGCATCGATGAGGTTGACGGCCACCCGCTCGATGGACACCTCGGCGCGGCCGCTGGCCTGGCCCAGCGCGATGACGAGGCCGGGCCGCAGCGCCGCCAGCGCCTCGCCGAGCGCTACCGGCGCACCGGCAAAGGTGGTGGGCAGGCAGCGGGCGTGCACCATGGCGCCGGCGATGAGCTGGCCGTCCAGCGCTCGCGCCACCTCCCAGGACGGGTTGATGGCCTCGCCGCCGAAAGGCTCGAAGCCGGTGAGCAGGATGTTCATGCCGCGATTGTCGGGATTGCCGGCCGATGTGCTGCGGATGGGCTGCCAATGTGTCGCTTTTGCACGGTCGTGAAATTGCCGGCGACCTCCATAATGGTTCGCAACCGCTGCGACCCCCGCCATGTCCGACGACGTTGCTGCCCCCCGCCCCAAGCTGCGCCTCGGCGACGTGCTCGTCGAGCAGCAGCTGATTTCGGCTGAACAGCTGGGGCAAGCGCTGGAGTTGCAGCGCGCCACGGGCAAGAAGCTGGGCCGCCTCCTCATCGAGGCCAACCTCATCACCGAGGAAGCGCTGGCCCATGTGCTGGCCCGCCAGCTGCGCGCGCCTTTCGTCAACCTCAAGACCTTCCCGCTGAAGACCGAGCTGGTGCGGCTGCTGCCCGAGACCCCCGCGCGACGGTTTCGCGCGCTGGTGCTGGAGGAGCGTGGGGACACGCTGCTCGTCGCGATGGCCGACCCGCTGGACCTGTTCGCCTTCGACGAGCTGGCCAAGATCCTGAAGCGCCGGCTGGCGATGGCCGTCGTCGCGGACAGCCAGCTCCCCGCCGTCTACGACCGGCACTACCGGCGCAGCGACGAGATCTCCGGCCTGGCCAAGGCGCTGGAGAAGGACATCGGCGACGCGGTGGACTTCGGCACGCTGCAGGCGACGGTCGGCCAGGAAGGTGCGCCGGTCGTGCGGCTGCTGCAGTCGGTGTTCGAGGATGCGACGCGGGCCGGCGCGTCGGACGTGCACATCGAGCCGCAGGAAGGCGAGCTGCTCATCCGCAGCCGCATCGACGGCCTGCTGCAGACGCTCACGCAGGCCGACAAGCGCATCGCGCCGGCGCTGGCGCAGCGGCTCAAGCTGATGGCGGGCCTCGACATCGCCGAAAAGCGCCTGCCGCAGGATGGCCGCTTCACGCTGCGGCTTTCCGACCGCACGCTGGACGTGCGGCTGTCCACCATGCCCAGCCAGTACGGCGAATCCGTCGTCATGCGGCTGCTGGGCCAGGGCGCGGCGCTGCGCCGGCTGGGCGACATCGGTATGCCCGACGACATGCTCAAGCGCTTTCGCGAGCTGCTGGCGCGCGACGCCGGCATGATCCTCGTCACCGGCCCCACCGGCTCCGGCAAGACCTCCACGCTCTATGCCGCGCTGGCCGAGCTGGACGCCGAGAAGCTCAAGATCATCACGGCCGAGGATCCGATCGAATACCGGCTGCCCGGGCTGACGCAGGTGCAGGTCAACGACCGCATCGACCTCGATTTCGCCAAGGTGCTGCGCGCCGCGCTGCGCCAGGACCCCGACGTCATCCTCGTCGGCGAAATGCGCGACGCCGAAACTGCCGAGATCGGCCTGCGCGCAGCCATCACCGGCCACCTGCTGCTCAGCACGCTGCACACCAAGGACACCGTGTCCACGCCCTTCCGGCTGCTGGACATGGGCGCGCCGCCCTTCATGGTGGCCACGTCGCTGCAGGCCGTGCTCGCCCAGCGGCTGCTGCGCGGCGTCTGCAAGCATTGCGCGGAGCCGCATCCGGCCACGCCGCAGGAGCAGGCCTGGCTGAACGAGGTGCTGACGCTCAACGGCGAGCCGCCGGGGCCGATCGCCAGCGTCAGGGGCCATGGCTGTTCGGAGTGCCACGGCACGGGCTACCAGGGGCGGCGCGGCATCTACGAGATGCTGGAGCTGGACCCCGACATGGCGCTGGCCATCCAGCGCAGCGATGCCGGCGCCTTCCTGAGCGCCGCGCGCCGCGCGCTCAAGGGCCGCACGCTGGCCGACCGCGCCCTGGCGCTGGTGCGCGGCGGCAAGACCTCGCTGGCCGAGGCCATGCGCATCGGCGTGGACACGGAATGAGGACGCGGGCCGAACGCCGGGCCGACTTTGGAGATCATCCGACGTACCCGTCGGATGAGGGGCTGACATGAACTTCGCGTTCAAAGGCCGCAATGGCCGCGGTGAACTCGTCGAAGGCATCGTCGACGCCGTGACCAGCGACGCCGTCGCGGCCCAGCTGATGGCGGGCGGCGTCGTGCCGGTCAGCATCGAGCCGACGCAGGAGGCCGTCAGCGTGGCGGACGACGGTGGCTGGCTGCAGGCGCTGCTGGCGCGGCCGGTCACGCAGGAAGACGCGCTGGTGCTGACGCGCCAGTTCTACACGCTGCAGAAGGCCGGCGTGCCCATCCTGCGCTCGCTCGCCGGCCTGGAGGCGTCCACCAGCCATCCCGGCATCGTCAGCCTGCTGCAGGACGTGCGCGCCAGCCTGGACCAGGGCCGTGAACTGGCCACCGCCTTCGCCCGCCACCCGGCCGTGTTCAGCCCGTTCTTCGTCGCGATGACCCGCGTGGGCGAGCTGACCGGCCGGCTGACCGAGGTGTTCCAGCGCCTGGCCGAGCACCTCGAGTTCGAGCTCGACATCCGCGCGCGCATCAAGCAGGCGCTGCGCTACCCGACGATGGTGGTGATCGCGATGGCCATCGCGCTGGTCATCATCAACCTGTTCGTTTTGCCGAAGTTCGCCGCCGTCTTCGCGCACTTCCACGCCGAGTTGCCGCTGATGACGCGCGTGCTGCTGGGCTTCTCGGGCTGGACGGTGCAGTGGTGGCCGCTGGTCGTGGCCGTGGGCATCGGCGCAGCGCTGGCCTGGCGCAACTGGATCGCGACGACGCGCGGCCGCTACACCTGGGACCGCTTCAAGCTGCGGCTGCCGATTGCCGGCGACATCGTGCTCAAGGCCACGCTGGCCCGCTTCGCGCGCAGCTTCGCGCTGGCCAGCAGTTCAGGGGTGCCCATCAGCCAGGCCATGACGGTGGTGGCGCAGACGGTGGACAACGCCTACATCGGCGCGCGCATCGAGCAGATGCGCGACGGCGTGGAGCGCGGCGAGAGCATCTCGCGCTGCGCCACGGCGGCCGGCGTGTTCACGCCCATCGTGCTGCAAATGATTGCCGTCGGCGAGGAGACCGGCGAGCTGGACACGCTGATGACCGAGATCGCGCAGATGTACGAGCGCGAGACCGACTACGCCATCAAAGGCCTCTCCGCGGCCATCGAACCCATCCTGCTGGTCATCATCGGCGCTCTCGTGCTGGTGCTGGCGCTGGGCGTGTTCCTGCCGCTGTGGAACCTCGGCCAGGCCGCGCAGGGTCGCGCCTGACGCTGCTGCACCGCGTGCGGCGCGTGAAGCCTGCAACGGTTTGCAGACCTGGCCGCAGACGGCCGCGAACGTGTGCGCAATTCACTTCCCCCGCAGCTGCGGCTGCCGGATAGTTCATGCACCCCCGACGACAGCGCCCAGCGCAAGAAGGAGCTTCCATGAACAAGTCCCGCCAATCCGGCTTCACGCTCATCGAACTCGTGATGGTCATCGTGATCCTGGGTGTGCTGGCTGCGGTCGCGCTGCCGAAGTTCGTCGGCGTCGACGACGACGCCAAGCTCGCCGCGGTTCAGGGCGTCGCAGGCGCACTCAGTTCGAGCTCCGCCATCAACTACGCCTCGCGCAAGGCCAACAGCGCGAAGGGCGTGGCGATTGCCAACTGCACCGACGTCGAGAAGACCATGCAGAGCTACACCGGTACCGCAGGCACCGGCGTGCCGTCGGGCTACACCATCACGGCCGCCGCCATCACCGCCGAATCCACGGTCACCAACTGCGTCGTCACCGGCAACGGCAAGACGGCCAACTTCACTGCCACCGGCATCAACTGATGCCCCGGCCACGCAGCGCGCGTGGTTCGCCTGACCGCGGCTGCCGCCGCGGTTCATCGAACCGGAGTACCGGTTTCACGTTGATCGAGCTCGTGCTCGTCATCGTCATCACAGCCGCCCTGGCGGTGTTCGCCCTGCCCAAGGTGCTGGACACGACGCTGTGGCGGCTGCGTTCGTTTGGCGACGACCTGATGGCGCGCCACCAGGCGATGTTGCGGCTGGCGCTGCAGCAGCGTCGCCCCATCGTCGCCACGATCACCGGCTCCGGCGTCAGCTGGGCCTACGCCAGCGGCGCCGGCCTGGGCAGCCTGAGCTGCCCCGCTGCCGAGTCGCCGTGCATCGCCGAGGGCGGCAGCCGCACGGTCACCTTCAACAGCGGCAACACCGGCGCCACGGCCACCAGCACTGCCGCGAGCCTGGCCATCACGGTGGCCTCGGGCAGCTACAGCCAGGGCTACCGCGTCGAGGTCGACACGGGGCTGATTCACCCCGTTCCTTGACGCTTGCATGCTGGCAACGCCGCACTAGCATGACCCGCATGCGCCGCCACCACCCGGCCCGGGGCCTCACGCTGATCGAGCTGCTGCTGTTCATCGCCGTCGTCGGCATCGCGCTGGCGGCCATGCTGCGGGTCTTCGTGACGGCCACTGCAGCGAGCGCCGACCCGATGATCCGCCGCCAGCAGCTCGCCATCGCCGAGTCACTGCTGCGCGAGGTGCAGCTGATGCCCTTCACCTGGTGCGACCCGGACGACGCCAACGTGCTGACCGCCACGGCGGCCGTCGTGTCGGCCAGCGGCTGCGCGGCGCAGGTGGAAGGCCCGGGCCCCGAGCCCGGCGAAAGCCGCTACGGCCCGGCCTACTTCGACAACGTCAGCGACTACCAAGGCTTCTCGATGACCGGCATCAGCGACCTCACCGGCACCGCCGTGCCCGGGCTGTCCGGCTACAGCGCGCGCGTGACGGTGGCCGCTGCGACGCTGGACACGCTCACCGCCGCCAGTGGCGACGCGCTGCAGATCACCGTCACCGTCTCCGGCCCCGACAGCAGCAGCGTGGTGCTGCAAGGCTGGCGAACCCGCTATGCGCCGCAGGCCCCGTTCTGAGCGCGGCTTCACGCTGATCGAGGCGGTCATGGTGATCGCCATTGCCGGCATCGTCATGGCCCTCGCCGCCATCTTCATCGTGCCGGCCATCACCGCCTATTTCGCGACGGCCGCGCGGGCCCGGCTGGGCGACGAAGCCGACACCGCGCTGCGCCGCATCGGCCGCGACCTGACCGGCGCACTGCCCAACAGCGTGCGCATCAGCGGCATGAGTGTGGAGCTCATCCCGGTCAGCAGCGCCGCGCGCTACGCGGTGGGCACCGAGGCCGGTGACCCGCTGCTGTTCGGCACGCCGGACACCAGCTTCGCCGTCGTGGGCCCGCCGCTGCAGCTGAGCAGCGGCAACCAGCGGCTGGCCTGGTACAACCTGGGCAGCGGCGTGCCCGATGCCGATGCCTACACGCTGGCCAATGTGCGCGTGGCGTCCAACGCGGCGGGCAGCACGAACAGCGTGACGATCTCGGGCGCCGCGCTGCCCAACGCCCTGCAGGCGCCGCCCTACCGCGTCTACGCCATCGAGCAGCCGGTCACCTACCGCTGCGACACCGCGGCCCAGACGCTGACGCGCTACAGCGGCTACGGCTTTGCCAGCGTCCAGCCCGACCCGCCGATCGGCGGCAGCGCGGCCGTGCTGGCCCAGCACGTGACCGGCTGCAGCTTCAGCTACAGCACGGCCGCGCTCAGCGCCCGCTACGCACTCGTCACGCTGAACCTGCAGCTCAGCGCCACGGCCGGCGGCGGGCCTGAGACCGTCTCGCTCTATCACGCGGTCCACGTGGACAACCTGCCATGACGGCCCACCCCCTGCCGCCTTCGCCGGCCCCCTTGAGGGCGCGCCGCTGGTGGCCCGGCAAGGCCGGTTCCACGCCGGCCGCGCAGCAGGGCACGACGGCGTCGCGGGGCTTCACGATGATGTCCATGCTGTTCATCCTCGTCGCGCTGGCCGCCCTCGGCCTGGCGCTGGCTTCGCTGAGCCAGCGCCAGCAGCTGGGCTCGGCCGGTGAACTGGCCGCCGCCAAGGCCTACCAGGCCGCCTTCGCCGGGCTGGAGCTGGGCAGCCAGCAGATCCTGCGGGCCAGCGGGCAGCCGGCCTGCCCGTTCACCACCCGCAGCCTCGTGCTGCCCGATCAGCTGTCGGACTTCACCGTCACGCTGACCTGCACGCGCACGCCGGCGGCCGGCACCGTGACCGATGACGGCCAGGCGCTGGCCTTCTACACACTGCTGGCCACGGCCTGCAACATACCGGCCAGTGGCGCCTGCCCCAACACCGCCACGGCGGAGCCCGCCTACGCCGAACGGCAACTGAGCCGGAGCCTGGGTAAATGACGCGTCGGGCCAAAGCTCTGCTCTGCCGGCTGCTCGCCATGGCCGCACTGGCGCTGCCGGCCGCGGCCCTTGCGGCCAGCTACACCTTCCCCGGCAACATGCCCGGCGCCTGCAGCGGCAGCAATGGCAGCTACACCTGCTCGGGCTTCAACCTGGGCTATGGCGACACCGTCACGATCAGTGGCACCCGGCCGGCGACGATCACGATCAACGGCAACTTCGGCACCAACACCTCGCAGATCAACAGCGCCGGCAGCGCGGCCGACCTGTCGCTCGTCGTGAACGGCACGCTGACGCTGGGCTATCAGGCCCGCATCACGGCCAACATCACGGCGGCCAGCGTCATCGACGGCGGCGGCGGCAATGTCACGCTCAACGGCAACGTCACGGCCACCGGCGGCAACATCTCGCTGGCCTACGTGACCACGGTGTCCGGCAACGTGTCCACCAGCGGCACCGGCACCATCACGACGCCGCAAAGCGGCAGCATCGGCGGCAACGTGTCGGCGGGCAGCGGCAGCATCACCATCAGCGACAGCGGCAACGTGGCCGGCAGCGTGACGGGCAGCGGCAACATCAGCGTGGGCTTCAACGCCGCCGTGGCCGGCAACGTGAGCACCGGCAGTGGCGCCGTGAGCCTGGGCTACCTGGGCACGGTGAACGGCAACGTCACCACCAACGGCGCCGTGACGCTCTCGCAGGCCAGCCAGGTCGGCGGCAACATCGCCGGCGGCGCGGGCAACGTGTCGGTCGCCTTCCTCGCCAATGTCGGCGGTACGACCACCACCAGCACCGGCACCATCAACTTCGCGCAATGGGCGTCGGCCCAGGCCTGCGTCAGGTCCACGGGCAGCGCCAGCATCACGCTGGGCTTTCAGAGCAACGTCGACAGCGTCTGCTGCGGCAGCAGTTGCAGCAGCAGTTGCGTCATCAACAACTCCTTCTACGCGATGCCGCCACTGTGCGCGGCGACCACGTCGCTGCTGGCGGACTACCGCATGGATGAAACGGCCGGGTGGAGCGGCAGCAGCGGCGAGGTCAGGGACAGCAGCGGCAACGGCTACAACGCCACCGCCGCCACGGCCTCGGCCGGCACGCCGCTGGCCACGACGGCCAGCGTCTCGCCCGCCTACGGCACGACCACCGCGGGCAGCTGCGGCTACGGCGTGTTCAACCGCACGCCGCCCGCCAACGCCGCCTACACCTACGTCCAGCTGCCCGGCAACTTTCCGGCGCTCACGGGCAGCTTCACGCTGCTGGCGTGGATACGCAGCACCAACGCCGACCTGGCCGGCCAGCGCGTGGTGGCCCACGACGACAACCAGAACGGCTGGGCGCTCAGCCTGGGCGACGCGAGCAGCCCGCGGCTGCGGCTCTTCAACCGCAACGTCAGCCCCAGCGGCAGCGTGACCATCACCGGCAGCAGCGGCACCGGCGCGACCACCGCGAACTGCACCCACCTGTGCCTGGACAGCGCCGCCGTGCTGGCCGACAACACCTGGTACTACGTGGCCGCGTCAGTCGACACCGCGACCCGGCGCGTCAACCTGCAGGTCTACAACACCAGCGGCACGCTGCTGTCCGGCGCCAGCGTGGCCTACAGCGGCACCTGGGCCGTCGGCACCGGCGGCACGGTCGTGGGCGGCGAGTCCATCAGCTCCAGCGAGGGCCAGAGCAGCGCCTTCCACTTCAACGGCAACATCGACGAGCTGCAGTTCTACAGCGGCGTGCTGACGAGCACCGCCATCACGACCCAGCTCAGCCGCTCGCGCACCTGCCCGCTGCCGGCCATCGGCAGCTTCGCCATCACCGGCACCGGCAGCGCGTCCACCTGCTCGCCCCAGACCCTGACCATCACCGCGCGCGACAGCACGGGCGCCACGCTGACCGGCTACACCGGCACCATCAACCTCAGCACCAGTTCGGGCCGCGGCGTCTGGTCCGCGGGCACCGGCCCCGCGCCAGCAGGCACGCTCAATCTCGGAGCCGCCAACAGCGGGCTGGCGAGCTACACGTTCGCCGCTGCAGACAACGGCGTCGTCAAGCTCCAGCTGGCCCACAGCCTGGCGCAGAACGTCACGGTGACCGTCGTCGACAGCGCCGTGTCCGCGTCGAGCAGCACGTCGGCCCCCATCAACTACCGCGACAACGCCTTCGTCTGGACGGAGGACGCCGCCGACCTCGTCACCGGGAGCTTCGTCGCCGTGGCCGGGCGCCCGCATGACCTGCGCGTGTCGCTGTGGAAGAAAGACCCCGCCACCGGCAACTGCGGCGTCGCGACCGACTTCACGGGCAGCCGCTCGCTCAAGCTCTGGCGCACCGACGCCGGCGGCGCGTGGACGGCGCCGACCGTGGTCAGCCCGGCGCTGACCGTTCCTGCCAGCCGCCCCGCGACGAACAACCTGACGCTCGCCTTCGCGGCCGGCGTGGCCAATTTCAACCTGGGCAGCACCGACATCGGCCGCTACGCCTTCAACCTCGACGACGACTCGCTCGCCTATGCCGCCACCACCATCAGCGGCGCCAGCACGGAGCTGGTCGTGCGGCCCTTCGCGCTCGCCATCTCCGGGCTGACGGCCGGCAGCACCGCCAACCCCGGCGGCAGCGCGGCGACGGACAACGTCTTCACCAAGGCCGGCGCCAGCTTCTCGGCCACCATCGCCGCGTATCGCTGGAGCAGCGGCGCCGACGCCAACAACGACGGCGTGCCGGACAGCGGCGCCACGCTGGCCCAGGTTGCGGCCGGCGGCACGGCGCCGGGCTACGGCGCGGCCGTCACGCTGACGCCCGTTGCCGGCTCGCAAACGCCCGCCGGCGTGCTGGGCACGCTCGGCAACAACGTCGTCGGTGGCTTCGCCAACGGCAGCGCGACGGCCACGACGCTGAACTACAGCGAGGTCGGCAGCTTCCAGCTCAACACGGCGGCCGTCGTGAAGAACTTCCTGGGCTCCACGCTGAGCCTGGATGCCGTCGTGTTCAACGGCGCCGGTGCGCAGTTCCCGGCGGCGCGCGTGGGCCGCTTCATCCCGGCGGGATTCGCACTCAGCAACGCCGGCTACACGCACCGGGTTGCCCAGAGCCCGGCCTGCTCGCCCGCCGCCAGCTTCACCTACATGGATGAAGACTTCGGCCTCGCCTTCACGCTGACGGCCCAGAACGCGAGCGGCGCGACCACGCAGAACTACATCGGCAGCTTCGCCAAGCTGGGCCTCACCGCGCCGGCCAACTTCAACCTCGCGGGCATCGCCGGGTCTACCGCCTTCCGCGCGGGCGGCCGGCTGAGCACGGCCGCCACCGGCACCGGCAGCTGGCTCACCGGCGCGAGAGCCGGCACGGCCGACATCACGTTCAGCGCCCGCGCCCTGCGCACGGCCACGCCCGACGGCCCGTTCGACATCGACTTCGGCATCGCGCCCGTCGACGCCGATGGGGTCGGCATGATGTCTTTCGACCTCGACACCATCGCGCCGACGGGTGCGGACGTGACCAAGGTCGGCACAATCCCTGTGCGCTTCGGCCGCCTGCGCCTCCAGAATGGCATGGCCCCGGCGAACCGGGCGCTCAACCTGCCGCTGGAAGCGCAGTACTGGTCCGGCACGGCCTACAGCACCAACATGTTGGATTCCTGTTCCCGCATCAGTGCCAGCAACCTCAGCTTCGGCAATTTGCGCAGGTCCTTGGCGGCTGGCGATGCGGCCATGGCCGGCACGTCCGTGACGCTGGCCGCCGGCAAGGCCAGCCTCGTCCTGGCCGCGCCGGCCGCCGGCCATGTCGGCACGCTGGACGTCGCCATCGCGCTGGACACTGCCGCCGACCTCTCCTGCCTCGCCAAGCCGCCGGCCTGGGTGCCCGCCAAGGCGGCCACCGCCGGGGCCAACCTCGCGGCGCTGCGCGGCCTGTGGTGCGGCAGTGGCAGCGCGAGCGACTTCCGCGACCCCAGCGCCCGCGCCACCTGGGGACTCACACGCGGCGCGGACGGCGTCATCTATCAGCGGGAGAACTACTGATGCGCTGGCCCTGGTCTCCCCGCCGCAGCGCCCACCGCCTGCTGCTGCGCACGCTCGGCACGCAACACGCGTTCGTGCTGACCGACGGCCCGCCTGGCCACCCACCCGGCGAGCAAGCCGGCGCCAGGCCCGTGCGGCTGCTGCGCTGGGGCTTGCTGCCCGAGGCCCACAGCATTGCCGCCGGCGAGGCCATCGCGCTGCTGGACCCGTCGGACTACCAGGTCCTCAAGGTCGACACGCCGCCGGTGCCAACGGAGGAGCTCAAGGCCGCGGCACGCTGGCAGATCAAGGAGCTGGTGGACGTCGACGTCACCGCGCTGACGCTGGATGTCATGCATGTGGGCGGCGATGTGGACGTCCCGCACCGCCAGCTGTTCGTCGTCGCCGCGCGCAACGAAGCCATCCAGTCGCTCACGCGGGCGTCGGCGGCCGTGCACGCCCAGATCGGCATCGTCGACGTGTGGGAAACCGCGCTGCGCAATCTGCTGGCCGCCCAGGCCCGGGCCGACGACCTCGCCAGCCGCGCCTGCGCGGCCGTCTTCATCGATGACGAGCACTGCCTGCTGGTGGTCTGCAGCGGCGGCGAGCTGTACTACACACGCCGGCTCGAACGCGATGAGCAGCTGCTGGCGCGTGCCAAGGGCGAAGCCGTGCAGACGCCCGCTGCCGAGATGCCGCTGGGCTTCGAGTACCAGCCGGGTGACAGTTTCGACGGCGGCGCGCTGCAGGAGTCGCCGCTGGTCGTCGAACTGCAGCGCTCCATCGACGTCTGGGAGCGCAGCTGGCCGTCGCTGCCGCTGGCCCGGCTGTACGTCGTCATGGCCGAGCACG
>JACCDX010911871.1_pt1 | contig 13941 bp, 12 predicted proteins | sample 7449681 | NCBI WGS metagenome assembly JACCDX01 (sample SAMN15323450, study PRJNA562643) | freshwater metagenome | isolation source: river surface water | place: USA:Blue River Watershed | collected 2017-08-18
GACATAATTGGCAGAAACTCCTCCAGCAGTTGAAAAATATCCTCCAGCATATAAATTATTACTTAAATCTAATGCTAAAGAGATAACATCACTATTAAATCCAGAACCTAATGGAGACCAAGATGTTCCATTCCATTTTGCAATATAATTGGCAGAAACTCCTCCAGCATTTGAAAAAGGTCCTCCAGCATATAAATTATTACTTAAATCTACTGCTAAAGTAATAACACGCTCATTACATCCAGAACCTAAACTATTAAATGTATTGTTCAATGTATTATTATAAATAGTGACATTAGATGTAGTTGTTATTGGTATATTAACAGAAGATTGAATGAGAAATTCACTTAAAAAACCACCAGATCCACCAGATCCAGCAGGTCCAGTAGGTCCAGTCGGACCAATTCCTAAATCATTATTAACATAAAGTTTACCGCCTTCATTTTGTAAAGTTAAAAAACTCATATATATATATAATATATATTTATAATTCTATTTTCTTAATTTCTTAATCTCTTCTTTAAGTGTCTGGACTTCTTTTACAAGAAGAGATATCAGTCCAATATAATTTAATGATTGCATTTGTTCTCCATCTTTCTCTCCATTTACTAAAAAGGGATAGTATTCCTGAACTTCATGTGCAAGAAATCCCATGTCATGTTTATTATTTATATCATACTCTACTGGTTTTAAATGGTCTATTGTATAAGATTGATCTATTGATTTTATATTTGATTTAAGTCGATAATCTGACGATGATTGAAATGAGGATGCTGTCACTTGATTAGTTACATTAACACTTCCATCGACATCCAATTTTACAGATGGAGTTGTAGTACCTATACCGACATTTCCAGTAATATAATAAATATTCGATCCAGAAGTTGACCATTGGGTTGAACCGGAAAATAGCGATCCGTTTTGGTATAGCGAACCTGTAAAATTAATATTTCCAGACACATCTAATGCATATGATGAACTTGTATTTGTTTTACAAATTCCAATAGTTCCTCCATCTGGATTTAATAATAATGGTCTTAATGGATTACTTGTTTTACTACTGTTATATGATCCATCAACATTACTCCACGATTGTATATAACCATAATTATAATCAGTTGGTGAAATTGTAATATAATTACCAGGTGAATTAACATTATTATAATTATTAGTTTGAATAACTAATCCATATCTTTCATAATATTGAGATGCTTCAATATTACCATAAGAACATATTTGTGTATTTCCAGAACCAGATCCAATAAAAAAATTTCCACCATTAGTGCATAAATAGGCACTAGATGTAGTTGTAAATTCTCCAGTTAAATATGTATTACCTTTAATATAATTTTTATCATTTCCAATGCTTTGAAAATAAAGAGTAGGAGTTGATGTTGTACCTCCTGCACCCAATGTTACCGAATTTGATGTTATTCGTAATCCTGAATTTATTCCACCAGAACTAACTTGAGAGGTTAATGTCAATACTTCTGAATTAGGTGTTCCTGATGCAACAATGACTTGATCTCCGTCAATAGTTATTGGATTATAACTAGAGTTAATTGAATTTGGTAAAAATTTAATAATATTAGAACTAATTGAATCGGTTATTGTCAAGGATGGATTTGACGATAAACCGTAATTTGTTGTTATATTTACATTTCCGGCAACATCTAATTTTGTTGATGGAGTTGTAGTGCCTATGCCAACATTTCCAGTAGTATAATAAATATTCGATCCTGAAGTTGACCATTGTGTTGAACCAGAGAAAGGCGATCCGTTCTGATATAATGAACCTGATAAATTGATATTACCATTTACGTCTAAGTTATATGAAGGTTTTTTACCGATTCCCAAATATCCACCTGGAATAGTGACATAAGGATAAATATTTGATGCGTTCTTACCACCTAGTGTGATTTGATTTGAATCACTAATAATAGCGTTTGCTCCTATAGCAGTTGAATATGTATATATATTGTTATCAGACGATGGTTGACCTGTAGTAGCCCCTAAATAAGTATTATAATTACCACTAATATCGTATTGTGCAGAATGATATCCAACTGCTGTATTATAAGTTATCATTGTTCCATATTGTAAACTTCCAGAACCAATTGCAATATTATATGATTGATCACATAAATTTAATGAATATGAACCAATTGCTATATTCGAATTTCCTGAATTATTTTGATTTAATGAATAAGCACCGATTGATATATTAAAACTTCCTGATATATTATTAATCAAACAATTATATCCACCAATAGCAACATTATATCCTCCGGTTACATTATTTTGCATTGTTGAACGACCAATGGCAACATTTTCACTACCTGTTGTATTATAATATAATGCATTATAACCTAATGATGTATTATCATTACCATTATTAGAATATAATGCACCTCTACCTATCGCAGTATTATTATATCCTATAGAATTTATATATAAAGAACTTGATCCTAAGGCAGTATTTCCATCAGTAGTAGTATTATTATATAATGCATAATAACCTATAGCAGTATTTTCTTTTCCAATTGTATTAGAATGTAAAGAGTTTGATCCTAATGCAGTATTATTAGATATATTCCCTCCTCCTTTTCCAATAATAAGTCCATTAATGTAACTATCATTACTAATATTTACATTACCACTTACATCCAGTGTATAATTGGACGGTTTCTTTCCAATTCCAACATTTCCATTCATTTGAGTCAATCCATTAACACCTAGGTCACCAGCAATATCTGCATTTTCTCTCACAATTAGATTACCACTAATATCAACATTTCCGAATATTTTGATGTTTCCACTAATATCACTTTGAAAATTAATATACGAATTTGGTTGACCTACATTTTGGGTTACTTGTAAATTATTAGATGTGTTATAATTACTAGATACTATATTATGTTTTGGTGCATACTGTATTCCTCCAAATTGTCTAAACGACATATATATATTTAATAAAAAATTGAAATAATTGTTTAATAATATGTATTATGAATAAAATAAAATCAATTATGTCAACATTTAACATTACACATTATATCAAAAATTTACCAGAAGATATTGAAATGATTAATGTCTCGTTCAAAAATCTTACTTATATTCCTTCATTAAAACGTTTTTATAAACTTAAAATATTGTACTGTAATAATAATAAATTAACAAAATTACCTAAACTCAATAACAACTTAACATATTTAGATTGTTCATATAATAAATTAACTGGTTTATTTAAACTCAATGACAACTTAAAAGAATTAAATTGTTCAAGTAATAATTTAATTTGTTTACCTGAATTAAATAACTTAAACATTTTAGATTGTTCATATAACAATTTAAATTGTTTGCCTGAATTAAATAACTTAACACATTTAAATTGTTCAAGTAATAATTTAACTTATTTACCTGAATTAAATAACTTAAACCATTTAAATTGTAAAAATAATAAATTACAAAAATTACCTAAACTCAATAACAACTTAAAATATTTAGATTGTTCATATAATAAATTAACATGTTTGCCTAAAAAAATCAATAAAAACTTAGAACATTTAAATTGTGCAGTTAATCAATTAAATTGTTTGCCTAATCTCAATAATAATTTAGAAGAACTAGACTTTTCTGAAAATCAATTAAAACATTTGCCTAAACTTAGTAATAATCTAGAATATTTATATTGTTTTGAAAATCAATTAACAGAATTACCTAAACTCAAAAATAATTTATTTTATTTAAACTGTTCTCGTAATCAATTAAAATATTTGCCTAAACTAAACAAATTTTTAAAAGTATTAGTTTGTGATACAAATGAATTAACAATTTTACCTGAAATTAATTATGCAGAAGAATTAGAAATATTATCTTGTTATAATAATCCATTGCCATTATTTATGTTAAATAAGGGTTTTATAACTCCAGAGAAAAAAAATATAATTGATAATGCTACTAAATATATTTATCGTTGCAAATTAATATTTTGGTCTTTAAAATTCAAAACAAAATTCAGAGATTGGTTATGGTTGAAAGTGAGATTACCAAAGATAGAAAAAGCATACCATCCAAATAAACTAAATGAATTATTAAATGTAGAAGATATGAATGATGAAGAATTAGATAATGCAATTGGAAATTGGATATAATATATCGAGAGAATTAAAGTAATTCTAAAATTGAGTGTATTTTATTCGTTTTTGGTTGTTTAGATTTCTTTGTTTTTTTTGATTTCGACTTTTTATGTTTCTTCTTTTTTAATGTCTTTTTTAGTAATATATATTTATTCATTAGTTTTTTGATTGAACGACTTTTGGGTTCTTTTATTATAGGTTTACGTGGTTTTAGTTTAGGTGGTTGTAGTTCAATATAATAAGGTCGGTATTCAGATGAGGGGTGTTGGAAATCTATTAATAATCTTTCATCAATCGGCATATCAACTTGCTCTATAGTTAACATATTTGCTAAATCATCGTTATCTAATTTAATGTCATAATGTTGTTCTTTACCATTTGAATCTGAATCTATTGATATATTTGCATTTTTACCATCATAATTCGCATTCCATTTTACTTCATTTATGTAATTATGATTATTTTTTTGAACTACCGTTTTAGAAGTTCCTGTATTTTTTATAAAAGTATTAAGCATTTCTTATATTATCATAAGATAATTTATCAAAGTGGGTTGTTTTGGGCAAAAATTTACCATTAAAATATTATATATATTATGGAACTGAATATAACAGAATTAGATCGTGTAAATACATTAAACCCTTATAATATAGATAATAATCCACCTAATGACATAAATTATTGGCAAGATATTCAAACATCTGATGAACAATCACATAAAGAAAAACGTAAAAAAGTATCTTTCACTGATATTTTATCCAATATGAATTTAGTTGTCAATAGTAAAGGCGTTTTACAATTTATTACTCCAAAACGTGTAGAACAACAATCACATAATATTGAACAATATAATCAAACACAATATTATCCTGAACCAGTACAAGAATATCAGCAACAGTATACACATCAAATACCACAAGAACCGGTTGATCCATCTGTTAAACATAGTTATATTTATAATAAGTATTTTAAAGATTATACTGATATATATTCTGAAAAACCTATTATAAGAGTTCCAAAAACAATGGAAGAATATCGACAAATGTTATTAGAAGATAGAATAAAAGCAATTGAAAATAAAAAAAGAATTGAAGAAATTAAATCTAGAAAATTATTATTTACAACTACACCGAATTCTGGATACTCATATTCTAATAGTTCGTCCAATTCAAATCCAAGAAATATCATTGCTACCAAAAATAATTTAAGGATGATGAATTTCAGATAAATATATTTTAGATTCCATATTTTGTACATTTATTTCTTTAACATATATTCTGCATAGAGGACATAGTTTATTTCGTTGTAAATGTTGATTAATACAATTTACACAAAATATATGATTACAATTTACACGACACATATTATTTATTTCATTATCTTCTAAACAAATACAGCAATGTTGATCCTCTTTTTCCATATTAAATGGATTTATTTTAATATCTATATTAGTTAGATTTGGTTCAGATATATAGTCACATAAATAAGATAATATATTTTCAACACCTCTAATACCAATTTCACCTCTAATACCAATTTCACCTCTAATACTACTATCACTTATAATACCAAATGAAGACATTTATACTTACATTATGTTTTTGATAATATAAAATAATCAATTTTTTTGTTAATTAAATATGAATATTCGTTTTTTATTTATTTATCAGTTTTTGTTTTAATTTTTCAATTCTAGAAGATGCTTTATATTGATCAACTATTTGTTGTTCCCTTTCTTTTTCTCTTTCAATATATTCTTTTTTTGCCTCTTCGATTTTCATTTTATACTTTCTCTCTTTGATTTCTTCCAGAGTTGGAAAATGTATTTTTCTTACATATTTTGCATATTGATCTAAATGTTCATCGGATAATCCTTCTGCTTTAAGCCATCTGTAAATTACATCACCACTTATTATCTCTGTATTTCCATTTTTAAAACAAACTGAATGTTTACACGGATAACTTTCTAAACACATATTAGATATTTTATAATTACCAACTTTTCTATAACTATTATCCATTATTAAATATGATATTATTACCTTTATATTAATTTAAATAATAATTATTATAAATTATAATAATGGTTTATAATAAATTTTTAATTTATACGATTAATTTATCACTCAAATAAATTATATAATCGTTATATTTTCTCTCAAAATCGCAAATTAAAATGTTATATTCATTTTGGTTTTCATTTATTATATAACTACTATAAATTACATACATATTTTCTGGTTTCATAATAAAATATATATCATTATCTATATATTTTTTTATGAAAACTTTGAAATGTCCCATTAAATTTATAGGTATATTTTTATGATATTTATTTCTTATGACAATATACATTTTTGTTTGTTTTATTTTCATACATAATTATTAAATCAATTTTTTAGAATTCTATAATCTTACATAAAACAATCTATTATTATTTTAATGGATAATTAAGAAATACATTATATTTTTTAATATATTTATTAATTATGTCATCATATGTTTATTTATTAGTATCAACCAATGGTAATACTTATATTGGTGCTACAGTAGATTTAAATCGACGTCTTAGACAGCATAATAAAGAAATTAAAGGAGGTGCGCATGCAACAGGTGCAAAAGTCAGTCAAGGTGAAATTTGGGTAAGGGCTGCACATGTTTCAGGATTTCCAGATTGGCAAGCTGCATTACAATTTGAATGGCGTTGGAAACAATTATCTCGTAAATTACCTATTCGTATAATTCCATTAGAGAGAAGATTTATTGCACTGAAAATGTTATTAGAATTACCTCAATCTACTTCTAAAGCAATACCTTATTCAGAATGGGAAATACCTCCAGAAGTTCATATAGAAACAAATGATGCTAGTATATATTATGAAAAACTATTTGATGTGACAAATTCTAAACTATAATATAAAATAAACAATATAAATATTTATGTTGTTTATGTATAATGCTGGCATCATTAAAAAGAACCGAAAAACTAATATCTATTGTTGGATTTACAACATTAGTTATTATTCCTATTGAATGTGTAAGAGTTTTTTCTATAGGTGCTTCTATATTTCTATTATTATTATTTTCTGGTGGAGAATATATTATAACCGGTGAATCTACAAATACTGAAATATTTGCAAATAATATTGAAAATTATGGAAAAGAACAAATTGAAAAATTAGCAAAAAAAATGGGTATTGATGGTAAGATTTACTAAAAAATTATATAACTAAATATTTATATATAAATTTATTTAACTATATTTTATAACTGTAAAAGAGAATATATTTAATTTAATGTAGATTCTGAGTATTGTTCTATAGTTGTTGTATTATTTTGAAGAACAGGTGTTTGTATGGATGGATATAAATTAACAACACGAGTCTTAACTAATGGTGCAGTTATACTTCCGTCCCATGCAACAGATGATACTGTAACACCAAATTGATTTCTATAAGACATAAATGGTTCAAGTGTGATATATGTCCATTTTTGTTGTGTATCTTGAACACCTAATAATTCTATTAACATATTTTTTGCAGTTGTGCTATTACCAAACGACCAACCAACATAAGATGTTGTTCCTACAAAACTAGCATCAGTAGTCCATACAATTGGAGTATTTCCTATATTTGTGTCTCTCAATATTGTACTATAATTCCATATACCACTAGTTCCAAAAGTTCCTCCTGAAATATCAATATCGCAATATTGTCGTGTATTTAAAGGTATGGTCAATGTTTGAATATCAGATAACGAAGATTCAGATAAATCAATATCAATTATAGCAGGTGATGTATATTTATATATACGCCTGTAATTTGTTTGTGTTAATGGATCATTCATATCAACAACAGTATAAAGTGTTGGGAAAATACCAGTTGCATTTAGATTGAAAAAGGTAACACCAGAGTTATCATTATACCATGATGGATTGCCCATTGTAAAATCAATATTATACCATTCTGATTGATTTGTAGTATGTAAAATATGTATATATCCTTCACTTCCTGATGAATATCCAATATCTGCTGGATATTGTAAAACTGAAAAGTGAATACCTCCTGATGCATCTCTGTCTCTAAATATAATGGATGTATTGTTAATATCTGGTGTAGATGGTATACTAGTAATTGGACCATTATATATTGGATTTGTATGACCATCACCAGGTGTAATAGAAGGATAATTTCCTAAGTATAAAGCAATGCTTATATTTGTTCCAGGAACAATTGCTGATATACGAGTTGGACTTGATTCCATAAAAAGTGTTGTTAATGTTGGCAATGGATTTTGTAAAGTAAAAGTTACATTATTTAAAAAAGATTGATTATTTATTACAGTAGTTGTATTACCGAATATATCTATAAATGGTACTGTTGCAGCAAATGGATTAAATATACTAGTTAGTCCAGTATATGGATAAAATCTAGTTGTCTGATTACTTAAATAATCACTTGTATAATCATATGGAATTAAAGGACAATTATCAGTTGAGATTTGTTCATAAATATAATATGGTGGAACAGATACAAAATATTTAATAAAACCTGTGAGAGTTGTATCACTTGGTAAATAAATTGTTTTAACACCTAGACTTAATCCAGATAAAATCTGTGATTGTGATAATGTTCTTATAAATACCCAATTTGTATTACTTGGTACAACATTGTTATTTTGTGATCCATATTGTGATGGATTTCCTAACCAATTATATGAAATATCACTTGATAGTTGAATTGCCTTGTATAATTCAATAAGTGGATCTACATATTTGATTTGATAACTTGTTGTTGTAGCATTAAATGCACTATTGGTTAGTTTTACACGACTTGGACGTATTGCCATCAATTGGTTGGTTAGATACCAATTTCCTGAAAATGTATACATATCATCACGACCAAAATTCTTTAATGTCATTGTATCAGTATATGATATTGGATTAACAACTGGTGTAGCATCTGTTGGAACAGGAATATTTGTTAAACCACCATTATAGTTTGGATTGGTTATTGTAACAGTTACATTATCACCTGTAACTGTAATTGGATAACTTTGATCAATTCCATTAGGCAAAATGGAATATGTGAAATTTCCAGTTATTCCTAGATTAGCACATGAATTTGAACTTAAATCTACCAAATTATTTACTATAAATGGTTCGTTATAATACATATTGCCTGTTAGTTGGTCAGACAGAATAGTATATGATCCAGATCCATCAACTTTGAAAAATACTGATGATGATGTTCTATCTATAGTATAATATTGGTTAGCAAGTAGAGTTATATATCCGCGGTAATATGGCATTGTAAATGTAGCAGAATATTGTGGTCCGCTATTGTAAATAAAAGATAAAGATCCATTATTATATGATGGTATACCCAATTCATTTGAACTAGTTGGAACAGATGCTAAACCAACTGGATTAACAGATGCGTAATCACCAATTACTCTAAATGATTGAAGTGAACCTAATACTGGACGATTTGATGGAGTTGTATATGAACTAGAACCTTGAATATAAACACCTGGTATACCTGTTAAACCAAATTGCTGACCATTAATATCTGTATAATTAGTAAATCCAAAATTTTCTTGGAAAGTTGGAGAAGTATTAGAACCTAATAATCTATCTGCTCTATAAGTATCAAATGGAATATAAGATATAATGATGGTTCCTAAGAAAACAGTTGTATCTTGTGCAGTTATAGAAAATACTGTATTATTTGATAAATCATTTACTGTTAGAATTACATCCATTCCATTTCTAGTAATAATTGAGTTATATTCACTTGTTAACCAACTTCCAACATTTGTTGATGAATAATTATTTTGAACAGTCAGATAATTTGTGTTATTTGAAAAGGTATTAGATTGTTGCCATTCAGTAGCACTAATATTTGTATTATTAGACAATTGACTTGGAGTATAATTAAATGAGGATAATGTATATGCATTATTACTTAAATCTAATGTAAACGGTATATAGTAGTTTGATTGATCTAGAACAACTGTAACTGAATCAGTCGTAGATGGAAATGGTGTGTATTCAATATTAGAAATAACATTTCCAGTAATTACTGCCAATTGATCATTATTATCTAAACCATAGTATGTATCAGTATTTAATGGTGGATTTGTTGTAATTTGTGTCCAATTAATATTATCATATGTAGCTTCGATAATAGAAGTAAATGGTTTCAAGTCAGTTGATTTAAATAATCCACTAATACTTAAAGAATTTCCTGGGCTTGCCTGAATAGTTTCTAAAACAGTTTTTAATTCAAGTTCTGATATTGTTGTTGTTGTTACTGAATTAAGTGCAGATTGTGGGGCAAATCCACCTGTAAGTTTATTTCTAACTGCATAGTATCTATTTGTTTGTAAAATATTATTTACACCTAATGTAATATTGTTGAAAGGTCCAAAATGTGGAGAGAAAGTTGCATTATATGAACTATCAGTTATAACATAAACAAGTTCCCAATATGTTTTATTAAATGTACCACCAATAAAAGAATATGATGCATCAGCAACTGGCGTTGTTGTAGTATTTCCACTAGTATATGTTCTAGTAATTTCAGATTGTGGGATAATAAATGATTTAGTATAATTTCCTCTAGGATCTGATGTAGGATTAGCAGCAGCATAACTTACTTGCACATAATCAACTAAACCTCCAGGACGTGTTGAGTCTTCAATTGTTTCATATGAGTAATTAAAACTTAAATCATTATTATCATTAATAAATTGAATAATAGGAGTAACATAATTAGGTAAATTTTCAGCAGTTGCAAATGCACTATCCGAAGAAGATGTTACATAAGATCCTGTTGAAGATATAGTCCAACCTGGAGTAGAAGAAACTGAACTATATAATGATATATCAATTATTGTTTTAGCAGTTAATTTCATTCTGTAATTATTATAAGTTAATCCTTCTGTTATATTAGTTATTTTTCCAAGTGTTGATATACCTTGAACCAAGTTATTATATGAAACGTCAGAATAAAAAGATTCAGGATTTATTATAATATTATTTGCAATTTCAATACGCCATAAATTTAATTTATCTGTTCCAGCAACAATATTATTAAATGATAAGTCAAAGTCACTTACATTATATGAACTATCCACTATTCCATCTGCATAAAGTGTTAATATGGCATTATTATTAGTTACTAAATAATCTTCAGATGGTGAATATTGTGTTTGTTGTGCAACTTTTTGCCACTCAACTCTAAAATATGGATTAGTTTGTTCTTCTAAATCAATTGCATTTGATGGAACATCAATAGAATAGTATACAAATGGATTTGCACCAGTTACAATTATATTTGAGGCATCTGTGCTTCTAGTATTTGCTCCATTGGTAAATAATATAATTTGACCATCTACACCTGCGTATGTTGAATCTAATATTTCACCATTGGATAAATCAATATTTATAGAATTAGCAGTATCAATAAACCCATTAGTGCTTTCACTAATAATTATATTTCCTGAATTAATATCTAGATGATGTTGATTAGAAACATAGTTTTGCATATAATATGGATTATCCAATAAATTAGAATTATCTAAATCGGATACACCAACATGCGAAAGATCTGTAAATGAATATCCACCTCCATTTGATGAAATATCAATTGAAAATGTCCAGTCATTTCTTACAGTGTCAAAAACGTCTGCATTAACTAATGTTTCAAATTGAGTAATATTCATTTCACCTGGAATTAATAAATTAGTTTTAAGAGAATTTGGAACTAGTGGAATTGTGCCATTACCATCAAAAAGAGGAATATTTTGTAAATCTGTTACAATTATACCTGAACCATTAGATATAGTAGTTTGTATTTCTGGATCCGCTTTTTGTAATCTAAATACTCCAACATCATTATCCAAATTCAATGTAATACCTGACATATCTCTATCTTTAACATATAATAATGATGGACCAGTTATTAATTGATTTGATACATCTATTAAATTCCATTCTATTGAACCATTACTTGGATCAACAGATGCCCAGTATCCAGTATAATCAGATCCAGATGGGTCTACTCCTGTACCTTTTTGTCCAAAAGCTTCCAATGTGTTAAACAAAACATCTTGTGTTATTGCTAATGGATCAGGACCAACAGTATTTAATCCATCAGTATATGGACCAGTTGTAGTATTCCATCTAGATTGCATAGCATATTGTATTTTTAGATTGGCATTACTTGCATCAAATGTATATAATACGGATGACGAATCATCATTGCAATTTGGCAAAATACTTTGAGTAACAACATAATTACAATCATAGTAAGGAGTACTTGTAGAATCATTTGAAAATGTATATGTATTATTTGCACATGATAAAGATGATATATTAGTAGTATAAGAGTTGAAAGAAGAATCATTATTAGATGAATCTACATAGATTACAGAGTTTTCAGTAACAGTTCCTGCAGGGTAATTAAATATTGCACTAGTATTAATATAATTACTACTTAAGTCAACATAATTCCACGATGAGTCGTTTGCAGGCGATGTATAAATATTACCCACTACATTAGAACTGACATCTAAGCTTGATTCAACTAATGATTGAACAATTGCCCTTTCCGTTTGACTAAATGTATTTGTATAAGAAGACAATGTTTGATAATTGTCAGTGTCATAATTACGAATAGGTATTTGAGACATTTATAATATAGGAAAATAAAAAATTTATTTACATATTTTTTATTTTACATAATTGTTCCTTTTGTTAAAATAATTCCTTTTTTTATTATATTTTTGCCTAAATTATCGAATGGTTTAATATTATCAACTGACTCTACTATTTTTGTTTCAATATGTTGTTTATCTAAATTATCAACATCTTTAACTGTTAATTTATCTAAATTATCAACATCTTTAACTGTTGATTTATCTAAATTATCAATAGGATTAATATTATGAATATTATCTCTTAATTTAGTTATTAATTTATTTTGATATTGTATTATTTCTTGATTGCGACGATAATTTATTTTGTTATATTTATCAGACATCAATTTATTATGGTATTTGTTCATAAAATCCATTATATATTTAAATAATATTTTATTTTTTAACGAATTCTATCATAGTCCTCAATTCATCTTTTTGTTGTGATATAATATCTTTCGCCAATTTAGCAACATAATAGTTATCTGTTTTTTTAAGTATTTCTTCGCTTGTATGTAATGCCATCGAATGATGTTCTATCATTCCTGCTAAATATTGCTTATCATTAATGCCTTTTTGGTATCTATATAAATATATAAATAAACTTAATAAACTAATCAATATAATATACCAATTTACACTTAAAGTATGGTATTGATGATCTCTCATCACAACGGTTAACAGTACCATATAAATACCCATAATAGTGGATAAGTATAGTTTACCTAAATTATTAGTAATATATGCAGTATTATTGACCATAATAGGTGGCATTAACAAATATTGAATAATAAAACTACCAAAAAACATCATAATCATTAAATAAGTGATTTTCATAATATATTATAATAATTTATTTTGATATGGTGCTAATCTAAACGTGTTTTACACGACGTGTTCTTTTTCTTTTATTAATATTATTTCTTGTTTTATTACGCTTAATAAGAGTATGTTTATGTGTATTATTATGCGACTTTTGTATAAATGTTTTTATACTATTTTGCTGGGATAAAATCATATCAATAATATTTTGAAAATAGGATCGAAATTGAGAACGCATTTTTTTCAGATGGTCAACAGGTATCCATTTAATTTCAGC
>JACCDX010406609.1_pt1 | contig 13939 bp, 13 predicted proteins | sample 7449681 | NCBI WGS metagenome assembly JACCDX01 (sample SAMN15323450, study PRJNA562643) | freshwater metagenome | isolation source: river surface water | place: USA:Blue River Watershed | collected 2017-08-18
TTTCACGCCAAGCGAGAATCAAAAATGTAAGGCCAATTAAGGCAGCACTGGGTACCCAAAAATCTAAGGAAATGTGTAGAAACAAGGTGTAGATAAAAAAGGGCATGTTGCCTAACGGACCCATTAACTCATAGCGATTAATGGTGCGTTGAAAAACAATTGCTTGAAACAATATGATGCTGGTAGCCCAGTAAGCATTCCAGGAGATCGGGAAGTTTAAGAACTCAATTAATTGGAAAAATCCGGCAGCTAATGGTCCCGAGTTGTCGCGAATATCTTGATACATGCGAAAACCCTCATTTAATTTCTGACCAAGTAAATAGTTTTTCAATTCCCAGCCAAGCGGTGAAATATCTGCTTGAACAAACGCAAAGGTCGCAATCGCCCACATACCCACGAGTAGGATAAAGGTAATCGATGCGTTTGATCGTATAAATTGAAACATAATTACATTTTGAATTTGCTAAATTACGGTGATTCCAATTATTATTCTGAAATTTGTTGGATTTTTGAGTAGAAATGAATCGGAGCAATTATGGAAAGTAAGCGTCAGCAGAAGTTTGGGAGACAAATCCAAAAGGATTTAAGTGATATTTTTCAAAAGGAGTTTAAGGAGATTTTTGGCAAGGCGATGGTCACCATCACCGATGTGAAAATGAGTCCAGATCTTTCCGCTGCTCGTTGCTATTTAAGCTTTTTATTAGCAGACGATATCGACCAAATCATGGAAGAATTGGATGTGCGCAACAAAGCAATTCGTAATGCATTAGCTATTCGAATCCGTAAACAAGCGCGAATCATTCCTCATTTAGCATTTTATTTAGATGATACAGCTGCTTACGCGGCTAAAATCGAAGCTTTATTTGAAGGGCTCGTCATTCCTCCATCGGACGGAATTCCCTCTGAAGAACTTTAACGTGTTGACCCCGTGAATTTTTCCTTATTTATTGCAAAAAGGTATTTTTTTTCAAAAAGTAAGGCGAGCTTTATCTCCTTAATTTCACGCATTGCCATGATTAGTGTAGGCGTCGAAGTGATGGCGCTCGTGCTGATTCTTTCTGTCTTTAATGGCCTAGAAGAGTTTCAAAAAGGGCTTTTCAATACGTTCGATCCGGATCTTAAAATTGTACAAGCGAAAGGCGACCGTTTTCAGTTGACCGCCACCCAAGTCAAATCCATTGGTCAGTTATCAGGAGTAAAATTTGTTAACCCCATTCTAGAGGATCAAGGTCTTATCCGTTTCGAACAAAAACAATTAGTCGTTCGGATGAAAGGAGTAGATCCGTCATATTTGGCGGCAGGCCGACTGAAAAATCAGGTCGTTGAGGGAGATTATTTTATTGAATCGGGGGAACACCCCTTTGCTTTAGTAGGTATCGGTGTGTTTTTAGCGATGGGCATGAGTTTTGATAATGTATTTGAGCCCATCGAAGCTTGGTACCCAAATCATTCGCAATTGAAACGCGCCACTCTGAACGAAAATGCCATCCGTCGCAATTTCTTTTTTCCCTCCGGCGTGCTCGAAGTGGAGCAAAATTTTGATAACCAAACGGTCATCGTTCCCTTAGATTGGATGGAAGAATTAGTGGGTGTGCCCGGTTACCGTTCTGCCTACGAAATCATGTTGGCCCCCAATTCCGACGACCAAGCAATCAAAAATCAAATTCAAACGATTCTTGGCTCACCATATAATGTTCAAACACGTAATGAGCAACATGCCATTTTGCTCAAAGCCATTAAAATTGAAAAGCTATTTGTTTTTTTAATTATGGCCTTCGTGATGGGAATCGCCTCATTTACACTCTTTTACGCGCTATCACTATTAGTCTTAGAAAAACGAAAGGATTTGTACACACTGATGGCGATGGGGATTTCGCGCCAACAAGTTTTTCGGGCTTTTCTATGGGTAGGTGCGTTGATTAGCTTCTCGGGAGCCGCGATAGGGATGTTGCTGGGATTTGTATTGGCAACGATCCAGCAACAATTTGGGGTCATCTCCTTGGGTATCCCCAATGCCTTAATTGAAGCCTATCCCATAAAAATGGATCCTTGGGATTTTATCTGGACAGCTTTGGTGGTTATTCTCATCACGGGATTAGCCGCTTTGTTTCCTGCACGCAAAGCTGTCCAAATGACCTTTAATTCGTTTAAGTAGTTGGGTTAAATTCCCCTTCCCACTTCGATACCACGCAAGTTGCCACGCCATTTCCAGCCACCGAAGTAACGGTGCGGCCCATATCCAAGAATGGATCTACGCCTAACAATAAGGCAATTCCTTCTACAGGTAAATTAAACATAGTCAGCGTTCCGGCAATGATGACCAAAGAGGCTCTTGGCACACCTGCAATTCCTTTGGACGTAATCATCAAGGTTAACAACATCGTGATTTGTTGCTCTAGGCTTAATTGAACACCATAAGCTTGGGCAATGAAGCCGGTCGCAAACGTCATGTACAACATAGAACCGTCTAAATTAAAGCTATAGCCTAATGGCAATACAAACCCTACAATTCTACGGCTACATCCAAATTTCTCCAGAGCAGCAATTGTTTGAGGAAACGAAGCCTCCGAACTAGCTGTTGAAAAAGAAATCAATAAGGCTTCTTTTAATGCTTTCAGCAGCTTCCAATAATTAATGCCATTCACAGCGGCAATAATCCATAAAATTACTACGGTAAAAAATAGCAGGCCACCCATAAAGCAAATCATGAGGTAACCATAACTAATTAAGATACTTAATCCTTTATTAGCAACCACCGTTGTCATAGCCGCAAAAACAGCGTAAGGTGCTACTTCCATGACATAATTCACCATTTTAAATACGACTTCTGCTAAGTTCTCAATGACATGAATAAGCTTCTTTCCTGTTTCTCCGATCGACCCCAAGGCCACTCCAAAAAACAAGGAGAAAATAACAATTTGCAGAATCTCATTTTCCGCTAGTGCTTTGAAAAAGCTATCTGGAAAGATATGTAAGATAAAATCTTCCAATGACTTCGTTTTGCTTGCGTCAATTCCCGTTTCCGTTCCTGCTGCGGGTTTAGGCCAACTTTGCAAACTGCCTGGTTTGGTCACATTAACTACGACTAATCCAGTTACTAAGGATAAAATTGTTGCAAAATAAAAGTAGCCTATGGTTTTAACACCGATTCGGCCTACTGCCTTGAAATCACCTAATTTGGCAATGCCGACCACCAAGGTGCAGAATACCAGTGGGCCAACAATCATTTTGATTAGACGCAAGAATACTTTTGAAACCACCTGAACATATCCAGCCCATTGATGAGCTACTTCTGGACTCAGACTTAAATAAAAAAATTCTCCTAAGGCGAGGCCCAAGACAAATCCAACGATGATTTTTTGAGTTAATGTTAATTTCATACGTGTGCTTATTTATTTAAGTACAATTTGTAGAATGGAATTCGGTATACAATCATTCCCCAAAACAAAGGAAGTAAAAGATAGTCTAAAAGCCAATTCTTCGATTTGAAGGTAATGTAGTCTACGATGTAGGTGGATTCCGCATCTCTTTTTTCCATACGATGCACATGCCGCCAGGCTGTGAGTCCTAAGGGCATTTCGACTCCTTCGTCTACAAAGTAACATGCTTGTTCGCCCTGAACGGAATCCGTAATATTAGACGTCCACAAGGGCTTTGCTACCAGTAGATTTAACTCCAATGTGACAATGTCTCCCGTCTGGCAGCCATCAAAACGTACAATATGAACTTGGGGAAATGGGGGAGAAAGCTTTTTTAATAATGCCGCATCGAACTGAGTCCAAACGTCTTGCATAGGGGCATTAACCCGTGTTCGAACTCGAAATGATGGCATTATAGAATGGAAGTAATGATTTTGAGCAACATCGCAGTCATATATTTAAACCCCGACCAGATCACTTCAGAAATAGAAAGCCGACTTTCTTCTTGCTGCTGCTCTGCTTCACGAACCACGGCCATTTCTTTGCTAGGGGCATAAATCGTTTTCTTTCGGGTACTATCAGCCTGTGTTGTTTTTTCAATCTGTGGATGCAAAGAGGCATATTCTACCATCCCAAAATTGCAATTGAGTAGGCAAAATGCTCCTGCCAACAGCCAAATTTTTACTAATCTCATTTGATTTTTTGTTTCGCAGTTTCTAGTTTTTGAGCCTGTTGCAAGATCGCATCTTCATTGGATTTCAAATCCAATCTGTTTTGTTCTTGGTTAGCTAAAATCTTTTCTTTCTCTACCTTCGCTTCTTCTAATTTCTTTGTCAAAAGTTCAGCTTGGCGTTTATTTGAATCCAATTCACGTACAAAACGATCTGCAAGCTTCTGTTGTTTCGCCTTATTGCTGATTAATTCATTCAACTTTTTCTCTTCCACACGCACATCTTCCTCTAAGTTGATCAATCGAACAAACTCTTCCACCCAGTTACTCGCCTCTCTAAATGATTCATGCCCGGTTTGAATGTACATATCTGGGCCTGTGCTGATGGAAACAAACAATTTGGTCTTATTTTTCTCCTCGGTTACCTTAGATAATAAGCTTACAGGCTTATCCGATATTTCCTTGATTTTGGCTGAATATACGTTCAACGTACCGCCATTGCGGCCATTCTCTACAGAACCTACTTGCTTTAAATATTTCTTCCAAGCTTCAATCACGTATTTCTCCTCAGAATTGATATACGTGTAAAAACCTTCTTTTTTCGCTTTGTCAATTTCCTCTAAACCCGAAAAAACTTGTGCGTACACGGTACTCGACGCCAAGGTGCATAATAGACCGAATAATATGCCTTTCATCATGAGATAATGAGTTGATGTGTTAATTTGAATGAGCAAAGGTAATTTTTTTGGTGAGAATCAGCTCATTTTTTTTACTCGAATTTTGAATTCCAAAGAGCGTATAGGCGCCTCCGTCTTTCAACTTTAACTTTTTCCGTAAGGCCTCTGGGCTCATCGGGAAATTACGCGTACTAATATTCGCCTGATTAACCGAAAGCCAATTTGCCTGAACCGGTCCCGATTCAATAACCTCATATATTTTGCCAGGAAAATTCTCTAGAATACTTTCCGAACTGTAGAGATGCGTATGTTGGCCTAATTGAATGAGGTCTTTTTGTAGCACCGACTTGAAAAATCCAGCCTTCATCACGCCGGGGTGTGCTTCGTAAACATAACGTTTTAAGCTTCCAATGGCATTATTTGATTCACGTTCCTGAATAGCTGTGCCTTCGAAAATGGTTTGACCTTCTTCAACAATAGTAATTTTCGGGTCCAGCGATTCATTTCCCGCTTTCATAAACAACAACTCCTTGACTTCTTGTTTGGTGCTCACCACATAAACTTGGCTGACGCCGCCTAATTCGTGTACGGCCCGACTGATATCTAACACCGGACTCGTTTTAATGAGTATCTTTTTAGTGGGATGCTGTGCTATGACATCCAGCACGTTCGGCTGACAATCCTTAAACAAAATCACCTTTTCCCCCTGTGCATTGCGTCGTGCCGGATCCACATAAATCCAGTCTATATCCACTTGATTTAACACATCAAGGCCGTTTTTAGCGTAATATGTGATGTTTTTAACACCGAGTACCTGGTGGTTATATTCCGTAATTGAGGCTAATTCCTCCTGCATTTCTACATACGTCACGTGTGAACATGTCTGCGCAAACGCCCAGGAGTCTACACCCATTCCTCCGGTGATATCTATCAGCCGACCAGAAACCAACGATGCCTTGTATTGGGCAGTGCTTTCAGACGAGGATTGTTCAAGTGAAATAGAGGCAGGGAAAAATACCTTTTTTTCAACCACCCAGCTCGGTAATTTATCTGCTAATTTCTGGCGCGCCTGAATCTGATGCGCCATTTTTTTGATATCAAGCTCCGGGTATTTACGCGCATCTAAGGCGATGTCCGACGGGGACCTCTGACCGTTATTCGCGATAAACTCAATTTCGTTCGGTTGGAGCATTTGGCAAAAATAGAACCCTAAGTGGATAAATTAAATTTTATTGTAAATTTATGGGTATTAAAAAATGGACTATGCCTACTTACCAGCTAACGATTAATGCCAAGAAGCATCGCGTCGATGTGGATTCAGATACCCCACTTTTATGGGTCATTCGTGACGAAATAGGATACACAGGAACTAAGTTCGGTTGCGGCATGGGTTTGTGTGGCGCGTGTACGGTCCTGTTAAATGGCCAACCGATTCGTTCGTGTTCAACGCCCGTATCGACGGTTAAATTAACAGACAAAGTAACAACCATCGAAGGTTTAGCTGCCGGTAATGCGGTCCAAGAAGCTTGGATCGAAGCTCAGGTCCCACAATGCGGCTATTGTCAGTCTGGCCAAATACTTGCCGCTTCAGCTCTATTAGCTTCTAATGCTAATCCAAGCGATGAAGATATTGATAACGCGATGGCCGGAAATATTTGTCGGTGCGGCACCTATCCTCGCATGCGCAAAGCCATCCATTCAGCGGCTGCTAAAATTCAAAAATCTAAAAAAGCCTAAGGACATGAACACATCAAGACGTGATTTTATTCGCATCGGAGGGCAGTCGGCCTTCATCCTAGCCCTAGGTTTTTCCGTTTCAGGTAAAGCAAAAACCTTACATAAAGTAACCGCACTAGGCATAGAGATCAATCCATACATCATTATTAATGAAGTGGGCAAGGTGACGATTTTTAATCCGCGGCCCGATATGGGACAAGGTACCTATCAATCCTTGCCGATGTTGATTGCTGAGGAATTAGAGATTCCATTAGATAAGATAGATATTCAAATGACAGACGGATCCGCGCGTTTTGGATCCCAAATGTCGGGAGGGTCCTCTTCCGTGCGTACCCGTTGGATTCCCATGCGAACTGCCGGGGCAGCGGTAAAAGAAATGCTTTTACAAGCCGGTGCGAACCGTTGGAAAGTTTCCATCACAGATTGTTTTGCTAAAGACGGGTATATCATTAACCGTGTTTCAAATGCCAAGCTTTCCTATGGCGAGTTAGTGGAAGAGGCATCTAAATTGCCGGTCCCACAAAAGCCGCGATTAAAAACATGGAGTGAGTTTACGCAATTGGGCAAGAAATCATTCCGTCCGGATGTTACCTCCAAGGTTAACGGAACAGCCATTTTTGGTATGGACGTCAAATTGCCCGGGATGTTGTATGCGAGCATTGTGCATTCGCCTACGATTTATGGAAAGGTGAAAAGCTTCAGTGCCGACAAAGCCATGGGAGTTCAAGGGGTTCGCTTCGTATTGAAGACTGAGCGTAATTTTTACCATGGTCCATTTTCGCCCGATGTTGAATTAAATCAAAAGGCTCGTGCGAAGTCGGAAGCTATTGCCGTAGTAGCTGAATCCTATTGGTCAGCTTTGAAGGGAAAGAAACTGGTACAAGCTGCTTGGTCTTCTGAGGGAGCTGCGGAAAGTGCCACATCGCAATATTTTAATGCTGCCAAAGCCAAGGCGCAATCTGAAGGTGCGACGTATAAAGACGCAGCCGTAGGAGATTTTGCCAAAGCCCTGCAGTTATCAGATTATAAAATTCAGGCAACCTATCAAACGCCCTTTATGGCACATGCTCCCATGGAACCTTGCAATGCAACGGTTTATGTGCAGGATGGTAAAGTAGAAGTTTGGGCTCCTGTTCAGGGTCCTGATGGTTTGGTAGCTGAATTGGCAGGGTATTTGGGAATGAAGCCTGAACATGTAAAAATCAATGTGACCTTTTTAGGTGGAGCATTTGGTCGGAAGGCATATTACGATTATGTATTAGAAGCAGCGCATATTTCACGTCAGGTGAATGCGCCAGTTAAGGTAATTTGGACGCGGGAGGAAGATATCCAACAAGGACCATTCCGTCCGGGAATGATTTCGGCTATGCAAGGCGGAATCGATAATCAAGGAAATGTATTGGCTTTTGAACATCGGTTGAATGGAGCATCCATTATGGCCAATGTGTTCAAGGCAGATATGCGTGGTAAAATAGACCCGTGGGCAGGAGAGGGAATTAGTATTGAGGATAGTCCGTATGCTTTTCCTGCACGTCGGAATTCATTTAATTGGGTTGATCCGCAGATGCCTATTTTATGGTGGCGTTCTGTGTATGCATCGACTAATGTTTTTGCTCAGGAGTGTTTCATGGATGAATTAGCCCATGAAGGCGAGAAGGATCCGCTTGATCTACGATTACATTTATTGAAAGACTCACCTCGTTTTGTGGCCGTACTGAATAAGTTGGCAGAAATTTCTGATTATCGGGCCAAACGCAAATCGGGTAAATCCATTGGTATTGCGATTGCGCGTTCTTTTGCCAGTATCGCTGCCCATGCATTTGAGGTTGAAAAGCAAGGGACAGGAGTTAAGATTAATCAAATCTATGCGGTGATCGATTGTGGTTTTGCTGTTAACCCTGATAATATCGTTGCCCAAATGCAAAGTAATTTGGTCTATGGACTTTCGGCTACCATTAAAAATGAAATTACCCGGAATCATGGGGTGATTGAGCAAAGTAATTTTCATGACTTTGCGGTGCTCCGACAAGGCGAAATTCCAGATGCGGTTATTCATGTCATGCAAAATGAGGAAGAGCCTGGAGGTGTAGGGGAACCTGGATTACCTCCTGTGGCACCTGCTTTGTGCAATGCGATTTTCTTAGCGACTGGTAAACGTGTCCGTACGTTGCCATTAGATTTAAGTTCGATTTAAATGGTAGGATTAATTCTGGCCGCAGGGGCCTCGTCTCGTTTAGGGGAAGCGAAACAATTATTAGTTTATCAAGGCCAAAGCTTGCTAGAGCGCTCTATACGCCTCGCGTTTTCGGTTTGCCAGGAGGTTTTGGTTTGTCTTGGGGCTGAAGTGGAGCAGTCTAGTGCTATTATTGAAAATTTACAAAAGGAGTTTCCCAACTTGACTTTTGTTCAGGTACCGCAATGGGAAAAGGGGATGGGAGAGTCGTTAGCCGTAGGACTTAAAGCGGTGGATATCTCGCGTGATGTATTGGTTTTATTATGCGATTTGCCATTTCTGACCTCTTCTCATCTGAAGAACATAACGTCGTTGGCCAATCCAGATCGAGCCATTGTTGCCTCATTTCAAGGAGTTAATTCTCCCCCAGTATTGATTCCGCAAGCTTTACGACCACTCTTTAATCATTGGAGTGGGGATCAAGGCTTAGGTAAATTTTGGCGCCAGAATCCCATGCTCTGTGAGATCGTTCACTTTTCAGATAAATTCAGGGATGTGGATGTTCCAGAGGATAGGAAGTATTGGGGGATATGATTATTAGACGTTAGACGCTGGACGTCAGACGTTGGACTTTTTTCTTTGGCAAACCTTTCTGGATTGCCAAAGTTTGAGGCGTTTTCACGCCGATTCCTTTTTTAGACATCAGACACCGGACGTTAGACGTTGGTCTTTACGCCTCTCTCCATCCCACTATTTTTACCGAATATTTTTTCGGGTCTCTCCTCTAAATTTATTACCTTTGTGCCTTCTTGCGTCGATGCAAGTGCATTTCTTACTATAACAATTTATTGTGGAATCGATCGAAAGCTTACCTACCGTAGAAACAGCCAAAAAATTAGGTTTATTGCCAGAAGAATATGACCGTATTCAGGAAATTTTAGGCCGCAAGCCAAACTTTACGGAGTTGTCTATTTTCTCTGTCATGTGGTCTGAACACTGTAGCTATAAAAACTCTATTGTTTGGTTGAAGACATTACCGAAAGATTCGCCACGTATGTTGGCCAAAGCCGGTGAAGAAAATGCCGGTTTGGTAGACCTAGGCGACGGTTTAGGCTGTGCCTTCAAAATTGAATCCCACAATCACCCTTCAGCATTAGAACCTTATCAAGGTGCGGCGACAGGGGTAGGCGGTATCAACCGAGATATTTTCACGATGGGTGCGCGGCCAATTGCTCAATTAAATTCTTTGCGTTTTGGTAACATCGATTTGGCAAAGACTAAATGGTTAGTGAAAGGTGTGGTGAAGGGTATTGGTGATTACGGAAATGCGTTTGGTATTCCAACGGTCGGTGGAGAAGTGCAATTTGACGATTGTTATAATGTAAATCCGCTCGTAAATGCCTTTTCTGCAGGTATTTTGAAGGTGGGTACCCAAGCATCTGCTATTTCATACGGAGTAGGTAATGGTGTATTTATCGTAGGATCTGCGACAGGAAAAGACGGAATTGGTGGGGCAAGTTTTGCATCCGAAGATATTACCTCCAAATCATCAGAAAAATTGCCTGCGGTTCAAGTGGGTGATCCTTTTCAAGAGAAATTATTATTAGAGGCTTCGTTGGAAATCATTGAAGCGGGTTGTGTGATTGGTATTCAAGACATGGGTGCTGCAGGTATTATCTGTTCGACATCTGAAATGTCTGCCAAAGGAGAGCACGGAATGATTATTGATCTTTCTAAAGTTCCTACGCGCCAGGCGAACATGAAGCCATTTGAGATTTTATTATCCGAGTCCCAAGAGCGTATGTTGATCGTCGTGGAAAAAGGACGTGAAGCGGAGGCGAAAAAGATTTTTGATAAGTGGGATTTGAATTGCGAGCAAATTGGTACCGTAACCGATACCAAACGTTTGCAATTCTACCAAGATGGCGTATTAGTAGCGGACGTTCCTGCGGATGATTTGGTATTGGGCGGAGGCGCACCGGTTTATCACCGCGAGTATAAGGAGCCTGCTTACTTTCAAGAGTTCAAGAAATTTGACATTAATTCAGTACAAGATATTCCAGCGGCAGAATTGCCCAAGGCATTTGATTTCTTAATGAATCATCCCAACATCGCTTCGAAGAAGTGGGTAGCAGAACAATATGATTCATCAATCGGCCGAGCGAATCGTAATACGAATGCACCTTCGGATGCAGGTGTGGTGAAGGTTCACGGATCCGATAAGTCGATTGTGATTACCGTGGATTGTAATTCACGCTACGTGAATGCAGATCCTGAGGAAGGTTGTGCGATGGCGGTTGCGGAGGCAGCCCGTAACATTGTTTGTTCGGGAGGTTTGCCGGTGGCAATCACCAACTGTCTGAATTTTGGTAATCCGTACGTTCCAGAAGTTTACTGGCAATTCGTCGGTGCAATCAAAGGAATGAAGAAAGCTTGTGAAGCGTTTGAAACACCGGTAACGGGTGGTAACGTAAGTTTCTACAACCAATCATCGGATGAAGGTCCGGTGTTCCCGACGCCAACTATTGGTATGTTGGGTATTTTGGAAAAAGCGGAAAACAAGATGACTTTGGATTTCAAGGCTGAGGGAGATTTAGTTTACTTAGTAGGGGAGTCCGTGAATGACATTGCTTCTTCTGAGTTTTTATATTCATACCGCAAGGTGAAGGCATCGCCGGCACCGCATTTTGATTTACCTACGGAGCAATTGGTTCAAAAAGGTATCTCAGAATTAATTGAAGCGAAATTAATCCAATCAGCACATGACGTGTCCGACGGAGGTGTTTTAGTAACAATGGCGGAATCAGCTTTCCCTCGTGGTTTAGGATTTGATGTGCAATCAGATGCAGGTATTCGTCAGGATGCGATGTGGTTTGGTGAGGCTCAATCGCGTGTGATTGTATCGGTTGCTCCAGCGAAGAAAGCTGCTTTTGAAGCTCATTTAGCAGGATTGGGCGTTAAGTCTTCGCAATTGGGTACCGTAAAAGGTACGGATATGGTGGTCGATGGCCAAGTGGTAAGTTCATTAGCGAAGGCTTCTGGTTCTTACTTCACGGCATTGGAAACTGCCTTAACAAAATAATTTCAAGATGAGCCGCTATGCACTGCAATTCGCTTATGATGGCGGCTCGTTTCATGGATATCAGATCCAGCCGAATGCACCCAGTGTGCAGGCGGAATTAGAGGAAAAATTAAGTCTTTTATTGGGAGAAACAGTTGGGATTACGGGAAGCGGTCGGACGGATACAGGTGTGCATGCCGCGCATCAAATTGCGCATTTCGATACTTCAGTTTCAATCGATGAAAATTTAATTTACCGCCTAAATCGCATGCTATCACCGGCATTAACAGCGCAAGCCATGTATGCAGTTTCAGCTGATTTTCATGCCCGTTTTGATGCAACTTCACGTACCTATGAATACCGCATCACGCGGCATAAGGATCCATTTTTGCGTGATTTCGCCTATTGGTACGAAGCAGATTTAGATTTATCAGCGATGAATGAGGCTGCCCAATTACTCTTGTCTCACACGGATTTCCAGTGTTTTTCGAAAGTAAAAACAGAGGTAAACACCTTTGAGTGTACGATTTTGCGTGCATTTTGGGAGGTAAATGGCGATAACTTGGTATTTAGAATCGAAGGAAATCGCTTTTTACGCGGGATGGTTCGCGCCATCGTGGGTACACTGATGGAAATCGGTATGGGTAAATGGACGGCAGCCGATTTGAAACGGATATTGGAATCAAAAAGCCGACAAGAAGCTGGTCGAGCAGTTCCTGCCCATGGGTTACACTTAGTGAAAGTAACTTATCCGGAGGCTAGTTTCGGCGCCAGATGTTCATGATGACATCCATTAAGCTGGCCGCAGATTTAATCTGAATGCTTTTCGGTTTGTAATTCAAGCCTTTCAAATTGTATTTTGAAATCCAGATTTCTTTGAATCCCAATTTTTCAGCCTCAGCGATTCGTTGGTCTATACGCGTGACCGAACGCAATTCACCACCTAATCCCACTTCAGCTGCAAAACATTTAGATGAATCAATAATCTTGTCTTCGTAAGAAGAAACCACGGATAGACAAGTGGCCAAATCCAATGCCGGATCATCCACGCGAATTCCTCCCGTCACATTCAAGAATACATCCTGCGTACCTAATTTATATCCACCGCGCTTCTCGATAACTGCCAAAAGCATATTCAAACGTTTTCCATCATATCCGTTGGCCGTCCGTTGCGCAGTTCCATAGGATGTGGTGGAAACCAAAGACTGTATTTCAACTAATAGGGGACGATTTCCTTCCATTAATGTCCCGATAGCTACACCAGAAGCCGGTTCATCCCGTTGAGATAATAAAATTTCCGAGGGATTTGTGACAGCGCGTAAGCCAGATCCTAGCATTTCGTAGATACCTAATTCAGATGTGCTACCAAAGCGGTTCTTTGTAGTACGAAGAATGCGGTAGATCATGTGACGGTCCCCTTCGAATTGAAGGACGGTATCCACTAGGTGTTCGAGCACTTTAGGTCCGGCGATGGATCCTTCTTTGGTGATGTGGCCAACTAAAAATATCGGGGTATTGGACTCTTTAGCGAAGCGCATCAGTTCCAATGCGCATTCGCGTATTTGAGAAACGGAACCAGGTCCTGATTCGATTTGGTCTGAAAATAGGGTTTGAATGGAATCTACGATGATTAATTCCGGTTCAAGATCCACCAAATGTTTAAAAATGGCTTGTGTATTTGTTTCCGTTAGTATATATAAGCTATCTGATTTTTTCTCTAGACGGTCTGCACGAAGTTTAATTTGTTGCTCGGATTCTTCTCCGGTGACATATAAAACTTTTGTGCCACTTAACGAAAGGGCAACTTGCAATAGGAGCGTCGACTTTCCGATTCCCGGTTCACCGCCAATTAACACTAAGCTTCCGGGTACAATTCCGCCGCCTAATACCCGACTGAATTCCGTATCTGAACAGGGTATTTTGGGTGTATTTTCGAAGTCGACTTCTTGAAGTAATTTCGGTTGTGGCTTAGATCGGGAGGAGGTTTTTGTTTTCCAAACTTCCGCTGGGTGAGAGCTAACTTCCACTAATTCCTCCACGAATGTATTCCATTCTCCGCAAGAGGGACATTTGCCTAACCATTTGGGTGCATTATGTCCGCAGGATTGACAGAAAAAGGAAGTTTTAGCTTTAGCCACGTGTGATTTTATTTGGTTTCAAAATTACGCTTTTCGTTGGTTTTTCCTTTTTTTTTGGATGAAA
>JACCDX011558143.1_pt1 | contig 13939 bp, 10 predicted proteins | sample 7449681 | NCBI WGS metagenome assembly JACCDX01 (sample SAMN15323450, study PRJNA562643) | freshwater metagenome | isolation source: river surface water | place: USA:Blue River Watershed | collected 2017-08-18
ACTCGAATACATTGAAATTGATTTATATTTTTGAACGTATATCCCGACAAAGAGTCTTTATTTAAAATTCCGTTGATAAAAACACTATCAATAGAATAGCCTTTATTGGCTTGGTACGTTATTCTTACAGCATCACCCTTTTTAACGAAAACACTATTACTTATTGTTCCATTTACAACACTTGTTGTTACTGCCAATTTATAAATTGCAAAACTATGGTTTGCACTAGATCCAGAAGTTATGTGTAAAACATTATTTAAACAATGGGGTATATTTGTTTGATCATTATCATTAATTCCCCAAGCTAATACAGACCTGTCAGATTTTAAGGCAATGCTATGATGAGGACCAGTCGCAACTTGGACTACATTGTTTAAGCCAATTGGAACATTTGATTGACCGAAATCGTTTCTACCCCAGGCTATTAAAGATCCATCAGATTTTAAAGCAAGGTTATGCTGGGCACCTGCCGCAACCTGTATTATATTACTTAATCCAACTGGTAAAGTAGTTTCTCCGAATTCATTTCTACCCCAAACTACTAAAGATTTATCATATTTTAAGGCAACATTATGCCAATGTCCCGTAGCAACTTGTACTACATTGCTTAAGCCAGCAGGTATAATGGTTTGTCCATAATCATTTGCTCCCCATCCTATAACTGTCCCATCAGATTTTAAAGCTACACTATTAGATCCCCCTGTTGTAATATAAACGACATCACTTAATCCAAATGGAATATTGGTTTGTCCTTCCACATTTCTACCCCAAGCTACTATTGTGCCGTCCGATTTTAAAGCAAGGTTATGCCAATATCCAGCCGCAATTTGTACTACATTTGTTAATCCAGCAGGAATATTTAATTGTCCTTCGTTATTATTTCCCCAAGCTGCTATTGTCCCATCTGATTTTAAGGCGAGGCTATAATCAAAACCAGTTCCAAATTGAACTATATTGTTTAAGCCTAAAGGAATATTGGTTTGACCATTGGTATTTCTACCCCATCCAATAAAGCCAACACTATCAAGATCAAAATTATATACACGAATAAGTTTTAAATTAGAAATTTTATTTTCGTTACTAATTCCATGTAGTTGATAGACTTTATTATCAAAATTAGCAGGGATAATATAATAATATGCGGTATCTAAAGAATTAGGCAATGCTTTTTTTAATATAAAATTCATTTTACCAGAATCTGGAAAAGATTTATATTTTAAAAATGATATATTATTGCTTGTAACAATTAAGGTATCATTGGTTTGTATGATGGATTTATTAATATCTATTAAAAATTGATTTACTTTATAAATAACATTTATACATTGAAATTGGTTTATATTTTTAAATGTATAACTCGACAGTGAGTCCTTATTTAAAACTCCATTGATAAAAACACTGTCAATAGAATAGCCTTTATTGGCTTTGTAAGTTATTCTTAAAGCATCACCTTTTTTAACTAAAACACTACTACTTATTGTTCCATTTACAACACTTGTTGTTACTGCCAATTTATAAGTGGCAAAACTATGGTGGGCACCACCTGCAATATTAATCACATTATTTAAACACATTGGTATGTTGGTTTGACCTTCAGTATTTAAACCCCAAGCTACAATATTTCCATCTCCTTTTAAAGCAAGGTTGTGTAAACCACCCGCTGCAATCTTAACCACATTACTTAATCCAGTAGGTATATTAGTTTGCCCATCTGTATTGCTACCCCAAGCTACTACAGTGCCATCAGATTTTAAAGCAAGACTATGATAATATCCTCCTGAAACCTGTAAAACATTGCTTAATCCAACTGGTATAGTTGCTTGTCCCCCATTACCATTATTTCCCCAACCTACAACTAAGCTATCGGATTTTAAGGCTAGATTATGTCCATCACCTGCCGAAATTTGTATAACATTACTTAATCCAGCAGGTATCGATGCTTGACCATCATCATTTCTGCCCCAAGCTATTACTGTCCCATCAGATTTTAAAGCAATGCAATGCCATCTTCCCACTGAAATCTCGACGACATCACTTAATCCTGAAGCTGGTATAGTAGTTTGTCCATAATCATTACTTCCCCATGCTATTAAAGAACCATCCGATTTTAAAGCAAGGCTATGAAGATCTCCGGCCGCAACCTGTACCACATTGCCTAATCCTACGGGTATCGTGGCTTGACCATTTGGATTATATCCCCAACCAATTACAGTCCCGTCAGCTTTTAAAACTAGGTTATGAAATCTTCCGGTTACAAGCTGCACAATATTATATAATCCAGCAGGTAAATTGCTTTGTCCAAATGCATTATGTCCCCAACCAATAAAATTAATGCTATCGAAATTAATATTGTTTACACGTATTAAAAAAGTATTGGTGCTGGTACCAATGCTATTTAAAGCCCTAATTTTATAAACAATATTTTGCAAATTAGCGGGTAATTGAAAACTAAATAAACTATCCGTACTACCGCTAATACTCGTTCCTAAGTTTTGCTTTGTGATATATTGAAGATTTTGATTGGCAATGGTTTGTAACTCAATTTGATAAATATTTCTACCGCGTAATACTAAAGTGTCGTTGTTTTTTAAAATTGACTTAGTTATAGAAATCAAAGTAGGTTGTTGAGTGATTCCCCGAAAAATATTTAATACTAAAAATACCAACAAAAGTGATTTTAATTTACTCATAAAAAATACTAACGATTTTTGTTTTACAAATGTAGGGATTTTTATACAAATGATTACATATTTTTTTATCAATAAATGCAAAGTATCAATATAAACTTACAGTTGTTCAAATTTACAGATACTTTTTCAAATTTACAGATACAAAATATTTTGTATATTTGTACCAATTTTCATTATGTTAGCACCTTTAGATAACGAAATCGTCTTTACAATAGCTTTTCAAAATAAGATTGTCTTTACCCAATTTGTCAAAAATATTATCGGTATTGATTTTGAAGGCAAATTTGAAATAGCTAAAAACTTAACAGCAAAGGGTATGAGCATGGATTTTATTCAAGAGGTTACTGGATTTAGTTTTGAAGAAATTGAAAAACTATAAAATTATAATCAAAAATAATATTTATGAAACAAGTTAATCGTCGATGTTTTATTCAGAAAACAAGTACCATGGTGGGTTCTTCATTGGTGGCTTATTCATCTATGGCAGCTTTATCTAATTTGAATTCGACATCGCCCAAAAATACCACTACTAAACAAAGTTCTACGTCGAGAATTTTAGGGACAGGTAAACATAGCCTTACTGTTAATTACGGTTTGGGTTTAGGTTGTATGGGTATGAGTTGGAACAGAACTTTTATTCCTAACCGCGAACCTATGATAGACCTTATTCGAAACGCTTATGATAAAGGTGTAAATCTTTTTGATACCGCCGAAGCCTACGGTCCTTGGAGAAACGAAGAGTTGGTAGGCGAAGCAATTCAACCATTTCGAAAAAAAATTATTCTATGTAGCAAATTCGGATTTAATATCGTAAATGGACAATTGTCTGGATTAAACAGCCAGCCAAAACACGTCAGAGAAGTAGTAGAACAATCGTTAAAAAGATTAAAAACCGATTATATTGATTTATTATACCAACATCGAGTTGACCCTAACGTACCCATTGAAGATGTTGCTGGAACTGTAAAAGATTTGATTCAAGAAGGCAAGGTTTTACATTTTGGACTCAGTGAAGCCGATGTAGTTAATATACGTAAAGCCCATGCTGTTCAACCATTAACAGCTTTACAAAGTGAATATTCACTCATTTCGCGAGACGTGGAAGGCGATATTTTAAACACTTGCGAGTCGTTAGGAATAGGATTTGTTTCCTACAGTCCACTCTCACGAGCCTTACTCACAGGATATATTAATCCACTTACCAAATACGACCCCGATAATGACAATCGAGATACCCTGCCTCGATACACCCCAGAAGCTATAAAAGCTAATTGGCCACTTATAGAACTTATCCAAGATTTTGGGAATAAACGCGGTATCACTGCAGCTCAAGTTTCCTTAGCTTGGTTATTAGCCCAGAAACCTTGGATAGTAGCTATTCCAGGAACTACCAAACAAGCCCATTTGCAAGAAAATCTTTGGTCGAATAATTACACATTTACAGCCGAAGAATTAGACACATTTACGGCTGCCGTTTCCAAAATAAAAATCCAAGGCGCTCGATATTAATACTTTAATTTAACCCCCAAATTCAGCCCTCCTTCAGCAACATATTTTTAAACTCTTCCTCACCCGCAGCTTCTCCCACAACTAAATAATTAAGTTTGCTACTAACCGAACTTAGTATTTTACCACCATAAGTTTCTACCAAAGCTTAGCTAAACTGGAAAAATCCATTGAATCTTTACAGGCAAACTGTATCAAACGGATAATAATTTGTATATTGCATTGAGGGTTAGTGCAGCAATGGCGGCTTTGTCGAAAAATTTTAACAAATACAACCCTAAAAATGATAATAGGGAAACGCTTTAATGATAGAATTTAGTAATAACTAATATCGTGCGTGTTTATTTCTTTTTATTAAAAATTTTAATCCCGAATTTAGCTGTTAATCCAATGTTTTCATTGAAACGATAAAAATCAGAGGTTGGCAAATAAGGTTGATAATATAGTTTTAAACCAACAATAAATTGTTCATTTATGGTATAACTATCTTCAATAATAAAATTTGCAGTTAATACATTTTCTTTTATATATGTTTGTATTTCTGGGGCTTTGAAAAATTGACATTTACTACAGTAATTAGACTCACCATCCACATTTATATAACCTGTAATCCAAACTGGACCAACACCCACCCTAAAATCGTTGTTTTTATTATTTTTAAAAGGAGAGTAAAAAATAGCACTACTTATTTGAAAAAAATTAGCATTAAATTGACTAAACCCATTGCTGAAGTCATATCTTTTAGGAATTCCAAACAAATAATTTAGCGAACCAGATATAGCAAAATATTTACTAAGCTTATAATTTATTTCACTTTCGATAGCAACAGTTGAAATTTCGGGATAAGACAAATTATTCAATTGTGAAGTTCCTATTCCAAATCTAATATCAAGCTTAGATATTTTATCTTGAGAAAAACTTAGAAATATTCCTAAAAAAAATAGAAATATACTGGTTAAAAATATTTTTTTTGTTTTATGAATTAGTTTAATCATTCGCTTAAATTTAAAATTAGATTATCAATGTTGAACAAGAAACTTTTTACGACTGATGTTTTTACCAATAACTTCGATATAATAAACCCCATTTTCTAAATCATTAACATTTAATTGAAATTTATTTGTATTCACATCGAAAGTTTTAATTAATTGTCCCAAATTCAGCCCTCATTCGGCAACATATTTTTAAACTCTTCCTCAGTTAAAATTTGGACGGTATTCAATTTTTTTGCTTTCTCTAATTTAGAGCCTGCAGCTTCTCCCACAACTAAATAATTAAGTTTGCTACTAACCGAACTTAGTATTTTACCACCATAAGTTTCAACCAAGCCTTCGGCTTCGGTACGCGGCATGGTAAGGCTTCCAGTAAATACAAATGTTTTTCCACTTAAAAAATCATTTTGGCTATTTTCAATCTTTTGTTGGTTCGAGGTATTCACGCCTAATTGTTGCAACTCGTTTAGCATACTTATATTGGTATCAGAGCTAAAAAAATTAGCCACACTTTGTGCCGTCTTGGTACCAATGTCTTCAAATTCTGCTAATTGTTCTAAACTAAAATTTTTAAAATCGAAAATAGAACTCACTTTTTTAGCCAATGATTTTGCCGTAATTTCACCAATAAAGCGAATGCAAAGTCCGTATATTAAACGATGTAAAGGTTGTTGTTTAGATGTTTCTATGGCTTGTTGAAGTTTATCCACACTTTTTTTGCCAAAGCCTTCTAATAAAGCAATATCGTTATATGGCAAGCGGTAAATATCGGGAATGGAGGTTAAGAAACCGGCGTCGTAAAATCTTTGGACATTGGCTTCGCCTAAGCTGGCAATATCCATAGCATCTTTACTGGCAAAGTGAATTAAACGGTTAATAATTTGAATACTACATTGGGGGTTGGTGCAACGTATAGCGGCTTCATCGGAAAACCTTATGGTTGGCTTATGACAATTAGGGCAGTTCTCAGGAAACTGAATTATCATTTCTGTACCCGTACGTTTTTCTGTAACTACCCGTACAATTTGAGGAATAACTTCTCCTGCTCGTTCTACCATAACCGTATCGCCAATTCGAATGTCTTTTTCCGTAATATAATCGGCATTATGCATAGAAATGCTGGAAATTGTAACGCCTGAAAGATTGACTGGTTCTAACTTTGCAACCGGCGTAATAACACCTGTTTTGCCAATTTGAAATTCAACCGATTTCAATAGGGTAGCAGCTTGAGGGGCTTTGAATTTAAAAGCCGTTGCCCAGCGTGGATGGTGCGAAGTCATTCCCAACTTATCTTGTTGAGCTAAATCATTCATTTTTATTACCAAACCATCCGTTTCAAAAGGTAAATGATAACGCAAACTATCCCATTTCTCAATTTCAAGATAGACTTCCTCAATGCCCTGTCCAATTCTAATGTAGGGTTCCGTAGTTTTAAAACCTAATTTTTTTAATAATAAAATACTGTCGGAATATGTATAGTAGGGTAAGGTAGCATGATGTTGAAGAAGTTGAACATAACTAATATGATAAAAAAATCCGTCTAATTTTCTACGGGCTACTTCCTTAGGATCCTTTATTCTTAAGCTTCCTGAAGCGGCATTACGCGGATTGGCAAGCGGTGCTAAGCCTTCATTTTCTAAAAATTCATTATAAGATTTAAATACCGATTTAAACATTAAAATTTCACCCCTGATTTCAATTTGTTGAATCCCACATTCACTTAAAGGAATATATATGGGAATACTTTTAATTTGACGAATACTCTGGGTTACGTCTTCTCCTTGAACACCATCACCACGCGTTACAGCCCTTATTAAATAATCGTTTTCATACACTAACGAAATGCTTACTCCATCAAATTTTGGTTCGATACAATATTCTATAACATTCGTTTGTAAACCATCTTTTATTCGCTGGTCGAACTCTACTAATTCGTTGATATTATAGGTGTTGTTCAAACTCAACATAGGAATTAAATGAGGCGTGGTCTCTTGAAAAATATTAGCCAAATTACTACCCACTCGTTGAGTTGGTGAATAAGGTTTAATGTGCTGTGGATGTTGTTCTTCCCAATGTTTTAAATGATGATATAAAGTATCAAATTCATAATCGCTGATAACCGAGTTGTGTTCTACATAATATTGATGTTGAAAATATAATAAACAAGCTATGAGTTGGTCAATATTGTGGGTTGAAATATTTTCAGAATTACTAAAAAAAGTAGCTTTTTCTAATTGATATTCACGATTAAAATTGATAGAAACCATACCTATATTTAATTCCAGCTTGCCAAAGGCGTTATGGCACCTTTTACCACTTGATTGATATGAACTAATGGTTTGCAGGATAGCGGTAATAAAACATCTACCCGACTGCCAAATTTGATAAAACCAAACTCTTTATTTTGTAAGCAGTTATCATTAACTTTGGTATAATTTACAATTCTTCGTGCTACAAAACCCGCAATTTGTTTGGTAAGGACGACCCCATTTTGGTGTTGAATAACGATACTCCAATGTTCGTTTAATTCCGAAGATTTTTCATGCCAAGCAACCAAATATTTACCAGGGTGGTATTGGCTATAGACAATTTTGCCACTGATTGGAAATAAGTTTTGATGAACATTAAAAGGACTCATAAAAACACTGATCTGTAAGCATTTCCCAAGATTATATTCTTTACAATCAACTTCTTTAATCAAAACAACTTTGCCATCAGCCGGGCTAAATATTAATTGGTCGTTATTTACATTTGGTCTTTCTGGAATTCTAAAAAAAGAAATGATGAATAATAAAATAACAAGTGATAAAATTGAAATGATATACGTAAATGTTAGGGGTAGTTTAATAATTTTGAAATATAATAAAATATTGATTATTAGAAAAAATAATCCGACTATAATAATGGATGGGTAGCCTTCTTTGTGAATGTACATATTAAATAAATTAGAAAATAAACGGGTTGTTGTTCAGGGTTGGGAGTAGGGCATCTTTTGCCGAAATGATGAATTCGTTTGAAGGGAGTTTCCAATCAATATTCAAGTCGGAATCGTTATAAATGATACCGCTATCGGCGCTGGGGTGATAGAACTGGTCGCATTTATAAAAGAACAAAGCATGTTCCGATAAAACAATGAAACCATGGGCGAAGCCTTTGGGAATTAAGAATTGTTTTTTATTGTGGTCGTTTAATAAAACACCGAACCATTTTTTAAAACTGGGTGAATTTTTACGGAGGTCAACAGCCACATCCCATACTTCTCCTTGCAATACAGACACCAATTTGCTTTGAGCAAATTCGCCCTGTTGAAAATGCAATCCTCTGAGCGTACCCTTGGCTGAAAAAGAAATATTATCTTGAACAAAATGATATGAGTGATTCACAAGGTCATTAAATTTTTTTTGTTGATAAAATTCGTAAAAAAAGCCTCGTTGGTCTGTAAAAATTTTATTTTCGATGATAAAGCAATCTTGGAGGGGGGTTTCTATAATGTTCATGCGTAGTTCATTTTAGCGAATGATATTGTTGCTCATAATATTGTTGGTAAGAACCCGAAACAATGTCGGCAACCCATTGAGGGTTATTTAAGTACCAATCAATAGTTAAAGAAAGACCTTCTTCAAACCTTGTTTGCGGTTTCCAGTTTAGTTCATTTCTGAGTTTAGAAGAATCAATAGCATATCTTTTATCGTGGCCTGGTCGGTCTTGAACGTATTCTATCAAGCTTTTAGAAGTACCTTGAGGTCGGCCTAATTTTTGGTCTATCAACTGACCCATTAATAATACTAAGTCAATATTTTTCCACTCATTATTGGTGCCGATATTATACGTTGAATCTGGTTTGGCATTATGAAAAATTTTATCAATGGCTAACACGTGGTCGGTTACAAAAAGCCAATCTCTTACATTGGTTCCCTTGCCATAAATGGGCACCTTTTTATTATTAACCATATTATGAATGGTGAGCGGAATGAGCTTTTCTGGAAATTGATAAGGTCCATAATTATTACTACAATTAGAAATAAGATAAGGAAGGTGGAAGGTTTCGCCATAAGCTCTAACAAAATGGTCGGAACTGGCTTTGCTGGCTGAATAGGGAGAATTGGGTTGATAAGGCGTAGTTTCGGTAAAATAGCCTTCATCGCCTAAGCTACCATACACTTCGTCGGTAGAGATATGAAAAAAAATGTGTCGAGAAATATCGTCATTCCAATATGTTTTAGCACATTGTAACAAATTAACGGTTCCTAAAACATTGGTTTCTACAAAAGATAAAGGGTTTAGTATGGAACGATCTACGTGCGACTCGGCAGCTAAATTTATAATGTCGGTAATATTATATTGATGAAGCACTTGTTCAATATCTTCTTTAGAAGTGATAGATTTTTTTTCAAAAACATAGTTTGGCTTGTCTTCAATATCTTTTAAATTCGTTAAGTTTCCACAATATGTTAAAGAGTCGAGGTTGACTATTAAATAGTTTGGATAATGTTCCACAAAATGGCGAACTAAATGACTACCAATAAAACCAGCTCCTCCTGTAATTAAGATTTTTTTATTCATAATTTTTTTATTTTTAATTATATGTGTTCTATGCCAAAATTATTTTTTCTATCTATCCATTTACCTTTGGTAAAATCGGGAAAAATTTGTACTTGCCCTCCTTCAGCAATTGATTTTTCAGATAAAGGGGTAATGGCATACCAAGTGGCAAGGTCGTAAACGTCTAAAGGAAAGGGAGTTTTATGTTTAACGGCTTCAATAAATGTATGTAAAACCAAGAAATCCATTCCACCATACCCAACAACTTCGGTGGTTTCTTTTTTATATTTTTTCCAGAGTGGGTGGTCATATTGGCTTAATAAATCAAGGCTATTATCCCATTTGTTTTTTTGGGTAGCATATTTTTCTAAATATATTAATCCATCTTCCAAATTTCCAGAAGCTAGGTCTTGCCACAACCCTTCTGTACCTTGAACTCTAAAACCAAAATTATTTGCTCGCGGGTTATTGGTGTCGTGGGTGAGTACGATGGTTTCACCGTGGATGGTTTGAAAAACGGTTGTAATGATATCGCCCAATTTGAAATCTAAAGATGCGCTGGGGCAATCGGGACCACCAAAAGGGCTTTCTATAATATACTTATGCAAACCTCTCGATTTGGTAGCAAAAGAGGCAATGGATGTTAAGCGATTTCCTTTATTAATATCGAGCAAATTAGATAGGGGACCGAAACCATGCGTGGGGTATAAATCACCGTTTCTATCAATACTATATTGGGTACGCCATTTGGCTTCGCTAAAACCTTGTTCGCCCAATTGAACACCAAATCCACGTCGTTCTTTACCGTTATTAAATTTTAAGCTACGCAAATCTTGTTGAAAACCGCCATGACAAAGTAACAATTCGCCAAATAAGCCTTGTTTTACCATATTAAAAACGGCCATCATATCGCGACGAAAACAGACGTTTTCTAAAATCATAACGGGGATATTTTTTTCTTCACTTTTTTGCACAATAGCCCAGCATTCTTCTAAATTATTGGCGCCACAAACTTCTAATCCGGGAATAATACCATAATCTATTGCTGCTATAGCTTGGGAAATATGGTCTTCCCAAGGAGAGGCAATAATAACGGCATCTATTGTTTCGTTTTTATATAACTCTAAATAATCGAATTTCCCTTTATTATAAAACCGAACATTTTTTACATTATATTTTTCAAGGATGGCTTGTGAGCGGGCATTCATTTGTTCGTCGGGGTCGGCAATAGCAGTAAGATGAATGTCGTTTCTTTTAAGACAATTTTCTAAAAATTCTTGTCCCCTGATCCCGCAGCCTATAATTGCCAAATTTATTCTTTCTGGTGGTTGGTGCATAGTTCAATTTAAATCATAATGATAAAAACCAACAAAATTACTCTTTTTTAAGGAATTTTCCAATTAATAAAGGTAAAAAATTTGGTATTTCTGTTAAAATTCAGCTTCGATTCCGAAATTATTTTTTCTTTCTTGCCACTTGCCTTGCGTAAAATCGGGAATTTGTTGAACCTGACCACCTTCAGTAATTGATTTTTCAGATAGAGGGGTAATAGCATACCAGGTAGCTAAATCGTAAACATCCAACGGAAAGGGTGCTTTTCGTTTCAAGGCTTCAATAAAAGCATTTAACACAAAAAAATCCATTCCGCCGTGTCCAGCGCCTTCGGCTTTTTGTTCATATTTTTTCCATAGGGGGTGGTCATATTTCTTCAAGAAATTTTCACTATTTTCCCATTGATGTTTTTTCTCGGCGAGTTTTTCAAAATATATCATTCCATCAGCAAAGCCACCAGCGTAATTATCTTGCCAAATTCCTTCTGTACCTTGCACCCGAAAACCTAAATTATAAGGGCGGGGGTTATTGGTGTCATGAGATAAAATAATGGTTTCACCGTTGGCGGTTTGAAGTTGAGAACTCACAATATCGCCTAATTTAAAACGAACATTGGCATTTGGGCAATTTGGACCTCCCAGAGGGCTATCTACAATATATTTATGCAGTCCGCGCGATTTAGTGGCAACCGAAGAAATCGTGGTTAAACGGTTGCCACGATTGATATCTAACATATTAGCAACGGGACCTAAACCATGGGTTGGGTATAAATCGGCATTTCGTTTTACACTATGAAGGGTACGCCATTTCGATTCGCTAAAACCCTGCTCACCAAACTGAACACCTAAGCCGTAAGGCGATTTTCCATCGTTGAATTTTACCCTTCGTAAGTCGTGCTGGTAGCCACCTTGACAATGTAAAAGTTCGCCAAACAAACCGAGTTTAACCATATTATGAACGGCCATAATATCGCGTCTGTAGCAAACATTTTCTAAGACCATTACAGGAATATTTTTTTCTTCGCTTTTATGAACGATGCTCCAACAGTCGTCTATGTTATTAGCACCGCACACTTCAACACCGGGTACAACGCCAGCGTCTATGGCAGCCAAGGCTTGTTCAATATGATATTCCCAAGGGGAAGCAATAATAACGGCATCTAAGTTTTCTTGTTTGAGCATATTGAGATAATCGTGAATACCTTTATTATAATAGGTTACGTTTTGGATAGATTTGGCTTGTAAGATTTTTTTCGATTCGGCATTCATAATATCGTCGGGATCGGCAATTGCTTTCACGATGACGTCGTCTCTATCTAAAAGGTTTTCCAAGTGGTTTTGACCACGCAGTCCACAACCAATGATCCCAATTTTTACTTTTTGAATTTGTTGAGGGTAGGCAGCTTTAAAATCAAATTTTGGTAGTACTAAACCCACACCAGCAGCACTACTCGTAGTTACAAAATGACGACGATTCATAGAATTAATTTTTATAAAACATATTTTTTTAAGATGGTTGCTTTATCCATTTCAAAAATGGTAGGATTAACGCGGGCAGCGGTTTTCAAGTTGGTAGCATCGCATTGTAAAATGGTTGAGTTGGAAAATATTTTTTGAGCCGCACTAACATCAGCCGTAACAATAAAAACGGGTAGGTTTTTGGCTTTCAGTTTTTGCATGATATTTGACCAGTTTTCGACGAATTGGGGGTATAAGGAAAAAACTAAAATATAAGGTTGGGTTTGTTCAAAAATTGCTGAGGTTGTATCAGTGCCAGAGATAGACTTCAACTGAAAATCGCTAATTTTTGGTTTTAAACCATTCCCTTTTTTTACCACTACAACGTCTCTAGAAATATATTTATAGGTGTCATCGAAATCATTGGGGAATTGGCTTTGTTCAAAACGGATTTCTTGACCATTTTTTTGATAGGTAAAATAAATGGCAGTGCTGTCGGGAATGGCTTCTTTGGGCATTTCCATTTCAGCAACAATATTTTTACCCACTTTATAGGGCAAACAATCTATAAAAGGAAGATTTTTCAGCACGAATAATTGCAAACTTAAACTGCCAACCAAGGCAATGGCATTGATGTAGATGGGCACTAAATTTTTGGGAGTAGATTCGGCTTTATGGTCAAAAATCAAGTTAATCAAAATCAGAATGAGAAGTAAAATATCTTTTAAAAATGATTGGAGCGGTGTTAAAGGAAGGCAGTCGCCAAAGCAACCGCAGGTAGCAATTTTTCCTGAAAACAAGGCATAAGCGGTAAGAAAACTAAAAAATATAATTAATAATAACAGCAATTGCAACACTAATTTGTATTGCCAACGAATGATGATGGCAACACCAGCAACAATTTCAAAGCAGTTCATCAGAACGGAGAAATAGATACTATAATCGTGCAAGCTTAAAAATCCCCAAGCTTCAAAAAATTCTTGCATTTTATAGCTTAACCCATTAGGGTCATTGGCTTTAATCAGCCCCGAAAAAATAAAAAGAACGCCAATAAAATAGCGATTGAAGGAAAATAGTTTTGCTTTCATAAGAATAATTTTATTGAATAATTATGCAAAGGTACGTTTTATAAAAACACGTTATTAAAAAAAATAATATTTTACCCAAAATGAAAGTTTGATTACTGCAAATATAATAAATTTTAGAAAAAAATTAACATCCATTCTAACTGAGTTAAAAGGAATGAATAATTTATATTTTTATATTTGGTAGAAAAAGGACTAATTTAAATACCAAATATTTATAAACTGTAATATAGAATAATAAAAATCCCCAAAAAACGAAGTTGTTTTCTATGATAAATAATTTTTTTATAACATATAAATATATAGGGAAGATTAAAAAAAATAAAGTTAATAAG
>JACCDX011189926.1_pt1 | contig 13935 bp, 16 predicted proteins | sample 7449681 | NCBI WGS metagenome assembly JACCDX01 (sample SAMN15323450, study PRJNA562643) | freshwater metagenome | isolation source: river surface water | place: USA:Blue River Watershed | collected 2017-08-18
AACCTTTGGTTGTGATGTCGCCAAAATCGTTGCTGCGTCATAAATTAGCGACTGCAACTCTGAATGAATTTTCTGATCTAACTTTCCGTCCGCTAATTGCCGAGACCAATAAAATTGCCGCTGACGATAAAGTTCGTAAAGTTGTGCTTTGTACTGGAAAAGTTTATTACGAATTACTCGAAGCTCGTGAAGCTGCTAAAATCAACGACATCGCGCTTATTCGTTTAGAACAACTTTATCCTTTCCCGAAAGAAGAGCTAAAAGTTGAGCTGCAAAAATATAAAAATGCCGAAATTGTTTGGTGTCAGGAAGAGCCGAAAAATATGGGCGCGTGGAAATTCGTCGATGATTTAATCGAAGAATCTTTGGTTGAAGTTAAACATAAAACGGCTCGTCCGAAATATGTGGGCAGAATTGCCTGCGCTTCTCCGGCAACGGGCTATGGTTCGTACCACGCCAAAGAGCAAAAGAATTTAATTGACGAGGCTTTAAAGTAATTTAAGTTTTTGTCAGAGATTTAAAACACCACTTTCATTCACCCATGAAAACAAAAGACAGAATTAAAGAAGAGATTGGTTTTGAAAAATTATTACTCACGTTGCTTGTAGCAATAGCCAGTTCACTTTCGAGTTGGACTTGGGGTAACATTAATTCCCTACCAATGGTTTTGCTGGTCACGCTTTACTTTTTATGTATTGTTTGCGCAGTTTTTGCTTCGATGTCTTTTGTAAAAATCAAACTCAAAATAAAGGAGCTCGATACATATGAGTAATATATCTAGCGTTGAATTTTTCGTTTTTTTTATCGCATTAATGGTTTTAACTTTTTGTGCGATGTCGTTTTGGGTAATGCATGAATTTGACAAAGACGATAAAAAAACCCATAAAATCAAAACCAAAAAAGCTTAACTTAATTTAAACAAACATGACCATCGAAATCAAAGTTCCGGCACTCGGAGAATCAGTATCAGAAGCATCAATTGCCAAACTTCACAAAAAAGCGGGAGACGCTGTGAAAGCTGATGAATTAATCTGCGAACTTGAAACTGACAAAGTTACTCTTGAAGTTAACGCTCCTTCAAACGGTGTTATTTCTGCTTTGAATGTTAAAGAAGGCGACAGTGTAAAAGTGGGCGATTTGATCGCTTCGATGGAAGCTGGCGGTGCTGCCGTTTCAGTTAAAGCTGCTCCAACTGCTGCTCAAGCTCCTGCAGCTCCGGCACAAAATAATTCTGCCGCTGCTTTCCTTTCTCCAGCTCCAAAAAAATTGGCTGCGGAAAATAATGTTGATACTTCAGCAATTTCAGGAAGCGGAAAAGATGGTCGTGTAACTAAAGGTGATGTTCTTGATGCAATCTCAACTGGCGGCGCTGTGAAAGCTGCTGTTCCAGTTGCAGGCGCCAAACCAACTGAACGCGTTAGAATGTCGAAACTTCGTCAAAAAATTGCCGAACGTTTAAAAGAATCTCAAAATACTGCGGCGATCCTAACTACTTTCAACGAAGTTGATATGACTGAAGTTATGGCTCTGCGCGCTCAATATAAAGACGCTTTCGAGAAGAAACATGGCGCGAAACTTGGTTTCATGTCTTTCTTCGTAAAAGCTTGCGTGACTGCTCTAAAAGAGCTTCCAGCAGTTAATGCTGAAATTGATGGAACTGATATCATTTACAAAAATTTCTACGATATCGGTGTTGCGGTTGGATCTCCTCAAGGTTTGGTAGTTCCAGTTTTACGCGAAGCTGATCATTTAAATTTAGCTCAAATCGAAAAAGGAATTTCTGATCTTGGCTTAAAAGCTCGTGACGGAAAATTGACGATTGGTGATTTAACCGGTGCAACTTTCACCATCTCAAATGGCGGTGTTTACGGTTCATTAATGTCGACTCCAATCATCAATCCTCCACAATCAGCGATTTTGGGAATGCACAAAATTCAAGAACGTCCAATGGTTGTTGCCGGCGAAATCAAAATCCGCCCAATGATGTATTTGGCACTTTCTTATGATCACAGAATCATCGACGGCAAAGAAGCAGTTACTTTCCTTGTGAGAGTAAAAGAACTTCTTGAAGACCCACGTCGTCTTGTTTTGGATATGTAATTTTCTAATAAATTCTTCTAATAAATTATGTCGGTTAGATTGAAAATAATCAGTCTAACCGACATTTTTTTTGCCCATAATTAGCCATGTTTTTTCTTTTTCTTAAAGCAATTCTGATCGGACTTTCGATCGCGATTCCAATTGGACCGATTGCTACTTTGTTGATTAAAAATTCTCTGGAGCGTGGTTTTAAAAGTGGTGTGGCGGTTGGTCTGGGAGCAGCTTTGGTTGAGGGTTTTTATAGTTTTGTTGCGGCGGGGAGTTTTGCTTTTATCGCAACTTTTCTAAATGATTATTCGAATGTGATGAAGTTGGTTTGCGCTTCGTTGCTGATAATGTTGGGAATTTACGAAATCAAAAAAGCGACTCAAATTTCTGATTCAGAAATTAAAATGAAAAATCACGGATTCACTAAAACCGTGGTTTTGGTGATGTTTTTAAATATTACCAATCCGATGACGATCGTATTTTTTGCCGGAGTTTTTGCAGCAATTGGTGCGAGTAATTTTGATGCTTTAAGTATTGCTATAATATCTTTCGGAGCCTTTTTCGGATCGTTTTCTTGGAGCGTTTTTCTATCTTTTGCGGTTGCCAAAATGCGTCACAAAATTTCACAAAAATGGATTAAAATCCTTAAAATTATTTCTGGAATAATGATCGCGGGATTCGGTGTTTACGGGATTAGCAGCTTGTATTTATAAAATTAATTTCTTGTATGCTTATAATCTTTCTCAAAGCAATTTTGATAGGTCTTTCCGTGGCGATGCCAATTGGGCCAATCTCAACTTTGGCAATTAAAAATTGTCTGACGCGCGGTTTTGCTATCGGTTTTGCCACCAGTTTTGGTGCGTCAATCACCGAAGGATTTTACGGATTTGTGGCAACTGGCGGTTTGGCTTTTATCTCAGAATTTCTCACAAATTATATTTCTGAAGTAAAAGTTATAAGCGGAATAGCCTTGATTTTATTGGCGGCGTACGAAATCAAAACTGCTAAAGATTTTTCTTTCACAGAAATAAAAATGAAATCGCGTGGCTTTTTTAAGACGATGTTTTTTGTCGCCTTCCTAACTTTGGGAAGTCCGATGACGATCGTTTTATTTGTTGGAGTTTTTGCGACAATGAGCGGAACAGTTTTAACGCAATCGGAAATGATTGTAACTGTGATTGGAATTTTTTCTGGTTCAGTTTTATGGGCTTTCATCATGTGTGGAACGGTCTCAGCGATTCGCCACAAGCTTTCGCAAACATTGATGTCTTATGTCAAAATTTTCGCCGGTTTGGTAATCGGCGCATTTGGCACTTACGGAATTTGTAGCGTTGCTCTTTCCTAAATCTTAGAAATTTTTGCGATCTCTTTCATTAAAATATTTTGTGCCGCACTTTTGCGCCAATATAGGCCAATTGTGCGTTCTGGGGCATTAATAATTTTTATGTAAGAAATTTTATCTTCTTTTTTTACGGCAATTTTTGGCATTAAAGTTATGCCCGAACCGTTAATTATCATCTGACGTAAAGTTTCTAAACTGCTGGCGCGAAAATCTTGTTGTTCGAAAGCGCCCAGCATTGAGCAAGCTTCCAGAGCCTGATCTCGTAGGCAATGCCCATCTTCCAAAAGCATTAATTCTTTTCCTTTCAGATCTTTTCTTTCGACACTTTTCTTTTTTGACAACGCATGATTTTTTGGAACTGCCAGCAAAAATTCTTCACTGAAAATTTTTTGAACTTCTAAAGCTTCATCGCTTTGAGGCATGGCAATAAAGGCGGCATCGATTTCGCCATTTTTTAATTTTCGCAAAAGTTCTTCGGTTTTTTCTTCAACTAAAAGCAATTTTAATTGCGGAAATTTTTTTGAAATTTTGCCGACAACTTTAGGAAAAAAATATGAAGCAAGAGTTGGAAACGCGCCGATTCTGAGTTCTCCGCTGAAAGGATCTTTGGAGTTTTTGGCGATATTTTTTATTTCTTCGGCTTCGCGTAGAATTATTTCAGCCTTTTTGATGATCTCTTTTCCGACTTTGGTGACTAAAAAATTTTTCTGTGAGCGCTCAAAAATCTGCACGCCAAGCTCGTCTTCAAGCTTCTTGATTTGCATGCTCAGCGTTGGTTGTGAGACGAAAGATTTTTCAGCAGCGCGAGCAAAATGTTGTTCTTTGGCTACGGCAGTTAGGTATTTTAAGTCGCGAAGATTCATAGATAAAAGCTATTAAAGTGATTAAAACAATCGATTTTTCTTATTAAGATCTGTGAATAATTTCCGCAACCAAGATTTGAAAAGATTGCTGGACGGGGTTTGTAAACCCGTCCTCAGGTTCATTCAAATTCATCAAGGAACTGAACGTTTGGACGGGGTTACAAACTCTGTCCAGCATTGAGTTTTTATCTCAAAATAACTTAAGGAGAAAAATATGTTAGGAATCAAAGATAACTTTCCGCAATTCAACGGTAAAGCGGTTGTAACTAATGATGTTCACGATGCATTTATCGATATCAGTAACGAAACTTACAAAGGAAAATGGCTGGTAATGTTTTTCTGGCCAAAAGATTTCACCTTCGTTTGTCCAACTGAAATTGCGGAATTTGGAAAATTGAATGAGCAATTTAAAGATCGCGATGCGCAATTAATCGGCGCCAGTGTTGACTCGGAATTCGTTCATTTAGCTTGGAGAAATCAAAAAGATGAATTGAAAAATTTACCTTTCCCGATGTTTGCTGACGTCAAACGTGATCTTTCGCAAGCGCTAGGAATTTTGGATAAAGATGAAGGGGTTGCACAGCGTGCGACTTACATCGTTGATCCACAAGGTGTGATTCGATTTGTTTATGTTACAGATTTGAATGTGGGAAGAAATCCAGCAGAAGTTTTGCGGGTTTTGGATGCGCTTCAAACTGATGAGTTATGTCCTTGTAATTGGAAAAAAGGCGATGAGGTGATTAAGGTTTAGATTGCCGGCGGCGGACGTAAATCCTCCGTCGCCGATGGCGACACCTCCTTTTTCAAAGGAGGTCTTAAAAAATTAGAAAAGGAGAAATTATGGAAAATTTAGAATCGTTAAAAGCAGCAATTCCTGATTATGCAAAAGATGTAAAAATAAATTTGGGAAGCTTGCTATCTCAGGAAAATCAAGTGCTCACCACCAAACAGGTTTTTGGTTCAGCACTAACATCAGCTTACGTTACAAAAGAAAAAACTCTGATCAAAATTTTGGAAAATGAAGTGCAAAATATTTTATCAGAAGTTGAAGTGAAAGCTGTCAAAACCGCGGCCAGCTTGATGGCGATGAATAATATTTATTACCGCTTTTTACATATCAGCGCTGATAAAGAATATTCGCAAATGCCAGCAGGCCTTCGTATGCAAGGCATCGTGAATCACGGAATTGATAAAATTGATTTCGAGATTTTTGCGCTTGCCGCTTCAATTATTAACGGTTGCGGTATGTGTATTGATGCTCATGCTAATCAATTGACGAAACATGGCGTTACCAAGTCACAAGTTCAAATGGTCGCAAAAATTGCGGCTGTCGTGAATTCAGCGGCGCAAGTTTTAATAATTCAAAATCAGGAGTAATATGACAAATCATCAAACGATCGTTAATTTAGAAAAGGTTCTAGCCAATTCTTACGTGATGTCTTTGAAGCTACAAAACTATCACTGGAACGTGGTTGGCGAAAATTTTAAATCGCTGCATGAATTATTCGGTGCGCAATATGAAGAATTATCTGCTGCAATTGATGAAATCGCAGAACGTATGAGAGCTTTAGGTGCAAAGGTTGAGGGCACTTTCGAAAATTTTACTAAATTAAGTAAAATCAAAAGTGGTGATAAAAATTTGGATAAAAAAGCAATGATTCAAGATTTGATCGCGAGTCACGAAATTATTGTCGAAGCTTTAAAGGCGGGAATCAAAACTGCTCAAGAAGAAGCAGACGAAGTGACTGCCGACATTTTTATCGGCAGAACAACTTCGCATGAGAAAGCGATTTGGATGTTAACTGCAAGTCAGTAATTAATTACTTAATCTCTTCGCAATTGCCGTTGGCGATGTAAGCGTCTAAGCCAACGGTGGTGATTTCTTTGTAGCGGTTGTCACCAAGAACTCTGATTAAAGTACCAACTGGGCCTTCAGTTTGGACGTTAGTGAAAACACCAGTTTGTCTGATTTGAGCTGGGTAAGATTCGCAGACTTTTTTCTCGCAACGAGTGATGGTTTTGGCTTTTTTATCCAATATCAAGTGAGTGAAAACTTCTCTTTTTGGACATTCTCTTTTGGTGCAAATGAAACCGCTTTTTGGTTCACATTTTAATTTTTGCCAGTCGCGTGCGGCTTTAAAATATACTTCGGCTTCAGCAAAAACTTTGGTTAAATCAGTGCCTTGAATTGCAGGAACATCTTCTTCCAAAGATGATTTGTGTTTTTTGTTAAGAGTGGTGGTGATTTTTGGATTGATGATGGTGGTTTTAAGTGGATCTGCTTTTTTTTCTTGAAGTTGGCAGCTGGCAGTAAGCGAGAAAATTGCAGTGAGCAAAATTGCGAATCTGATTTTCATGATAGTTTAAATTTGGTTAATAGTTGGTTTGAAGCGAATAATTGGTTTTAGAAAAATAAAAGAAAAGGATGTTGTGTTACTGTACTTTCTTAAAAATTCTGTTGAAGCGAATCGAATGACCCCAATCCCAGAATTTTAAAATATTTTCTTCAGCAGAGAAGAAAATCAGGCGGGCTTTTCCTACTAAATTTTCTTTCGGAACGAAGCCAACTTGAGTTAGGAATCTGCTATCTTGTGAATTGTCACGATTATCTCCCATCATGAAATAGTAGCCGTGAGGCACTTCGTAAATTCCGGTATTATCTTGAGGAGCGGTGGGATTTTCATCCAAAGTTTCGATGATTTTTCCTTCCGGTAAAGTTTCAAAAAATTGTGGAATTTCTTTGTCGTCGCTTAGCGTGTCAGCATCGAAAAAAGTGCCGTCAGAAATTTTTTCCACTTCTAATTCGTTAATATAAAGCACGCCGTCGCGCATTTGAATTTTGTCGCCCGGCAAGCCAATCAAGCGTTTGACGTAATTAATATCAGGATTGGAAGGTAAGCGGAAAACCACAACATCGCCGCGTTGCGGTTCGCTTTCAAAAATTCGGCCAGAAAAAATATCGAATCCAAAAGGGAAAGAATAACGGCTGTAACCGTAAGAATATTTTGAAACGAAAATATAATCACCAATCAGAAGGCCCGGTTTCATTGAGCTGGATGGGATATGAAAAGGTTCGAAAAAAAACGAGCGAACAATTCCGGCGCAAATTAATGCAGTAATTAAAGTTTTTAAAAAACCGGATTCAGGTTTTTTAGTGCTTGATTCTGAAGACATGAGGCGAGATTTGAATTTGATACAGTATGAAAATTAATTTTTTTTACTTTCTAGAAAAGATTGAACTAAGTTACCGCGATATAACTAATTAGTGACCTCAGATGAGTGAAGCTATTATTCCACACTAAAGCCCGATCTATGTTTTGCAGATTATGATTAACGCCAAATTATCAAAAGATTATTCGATTTTTGCTATTATCACCGTATTAGCTGCAATGTTGCTAGTCGGGGTTTTTACCTACCTGTCTTTTAAAGAGAATTCAATTGAAAATTCTCGTAATTTGCAAAAAGCCGCCAAGAACATTGATGTCACAATTTCTGAAACATTCGATTATACAAATCAAATAAGCAGTCACATTGGACTGCAAATCGCCCAAAATGGTGCCACTGATTTAAAATTTATCCTCAATCTTTTTAACGAATCTGATAAAATTAAACATCGTAATACTGGATTATTTTCTTGGTCATCTTTCGATTGGGTTGATGCCAATAATTTTCAGGTAGTGAACAGTAAATTGGGAATTCGCAAAAAGCCGCCAAATATGTCATCGCGCCATTATGCGATTATGGCCCCTAAAAATCCTTGGACTTTGCAACTATCTTTTCCGGCTTTGGGAAATCCTAGTAAAATCTGGGTGATTCCTGCTGGAACGGGAGTTGCTGATAAAGAAGGAAAATATTTGGGTTTAATTTCAGTAGGTTTTGATATTAAAGAATTTCAAGCGCGTATTGCTCAAAGATTAAATGAAGCAGCAAGCTTTATCGTTATTGATCGCAACCTCAAAGTTATACTACATTCGCCCGAAATTAATCTTGGGCAAGATAGTGATTTTTTTGAGAAAAATTACGACGCTAAAATTTTTACAGATAATGAAGGAATACTCGGTAAGGGTATCGAATTTGAGAACGTTAATTTCGATCATTACGTTAAAATTTCTAAATATCCTTACATCGTCTTAACTGGCTTCAATAAAGATTTCATCCATAAGCAATTCACAAATCTGGTGTTGCCGCGAATATTGGAAATGTTTTTGGTTACGATGTTTTTGCTGATGATTTTATATTTATTAGCTGTGCGTTTTTCTTTGTTAAAGCAGGAGAAATTGCTTATTTCGTCTTTAGAAAAAACCAATAAGGCGAAAGACAAAATGATGTTCTCGATCGCTCACGATATTAAAAATCAGATCTTTGGAATTCATGGATTGTCGAAATTAATTCTCGATAAAAAGTCACGCGCTGAAATTGCGCAAGATGAAGATTTGCAAGTGATTGAGACAATTTCCGATCAGTCGGAAGAAATGATGTATTTCGTCAAAGATTTGCTCGATGACAACTTGGTTGAAGATGGCGGATTTGATTTAGGGAAAATTGAAAAATGCCAAATTAAAAGTCTAATTCGTGGCGTGATTTTGATGAATGGAAAATTGGCCTTGAAACATTATGTCGAATTAAAAACGGAAATTGCTGATGAAATTCCCGAGCTCGCCTGCGATCCAAGAAGAATGAAACAAATCCTGACTAACCTTGTCAGCAACGCCATCAAATATAGTCATTCGGAAGCTCAAGTTGTGATTGCCGCAAAATATTTAAGTGAGACTGATGAAATTTGTATCGAGATTTCCGATCAAGGTTACGGCATGGATAAAGATGCTTTGGAAAAATATCTCAATGGTTTGGGTGCGCAAATTGATAAATCTGAGGTTGTGAAAGAGAAAGAATTAGAAAGTCACGGCATTGGCATGTCAATCGTGCTGCGCTTGGTTGAGCTTCATCATGGGCGGATCGAAGTTGAATCGGCAAAAAAAATCGGAACCAAAGTTCGACTTTATTTTGCGCCGAGAAAATTAAAAATTGAGCAAGATGAAAATTTGGCCTCAAATATTTTTCAGGCCAAAGTTAATGAGAACAAAGCCAAATCAATCTTGTTGGTCGAAGACAATCCGATCAATATTAAAATCACGACAAAAGTTTTAGAAAGCGGTGGCTACAAAGTGTCTCATGCCGACAATGGTAAAGAGGCTTTGACAATGTTAGATCAGGAATATTTCGATCTGATTTTAATGGATGGCGAAATGCCAATTATGAATGGTTATGAAGCGACATCTGCAATTCGTGAAGGTAGTACTTTTAAAAATTTCACCAGAAATAAAACAATTCCGATTGTGGCGTTAATGTCTTCTTCCGACCCTAAAACCATCGCTCGTGCCAAAGAAAGCGGCATGAATGATCATGTTGAGAAGGCAATCTCTAAAACCAGATTGCTTAGTGTGGTTGAGAAATATTTGGTGAATTCCAAGTAAACTCAACCTCTGGATTGGGTAATTATTTTAGTAAATTATTTCCATCCATTTCCGCTGGTTTTTGGATTCCCATCAAACTCAAAATTGTTGGAGCAATATCGCTCAAGCGGCCATTTTCAAGCTTTCTTGTCACATCAATATTTTTTCCAATCAAAATAAATGGCACGGGATTTGTGGTGTGAGAAGTGTGTGGTTGATGATTGTGATCAAGCATACATTCAATATTGCCATGGTCTGCCGAGATCAACATCACGCCATCTTTTTGTAAAATAATTTTTTCTAAAAGTCCAAGTTGCCTATCAATCGCTTCGCAAGCTTTGATTGATGGATCAAGCATGCCGCTATGTCCGACCATGTCGGGATTAGCATAATTGACGACGATGAAATCGAATTTATCCGATGAAATTGCAGCGCGTAATTTTTCTCCAACTTCATTGGCCGACATTTCGGGCTGCAAATCGTAAGTCGCAACTGCGGGCGATTTTACTAAAATTCTTTCTTCACCAAAAAATTCTTTTTCTCTTCCACAAGAAAAAAAGAAAGTGACGTGCGCATATTTCTCAGTCTCGGCGATGCGCAATTGCGTAAGGTCATGCGCTGATAAAATTTCGGGTAAAGAATTTTTTATTTCGATTGCCGGAAATAAAATTTCGTAAAAATTATTTAATGTTTCGGAATATTCAGTGAGAGCAATTGCGTAAGAAAAAGTGGCATTCTCGCAAAGTTTTTCGGAAATTTGACGAGCACGATCAGCACGAAAATTTGCAAAAATTAGAGCATCTCCGTCCTTCATCCCAGAATATTGCCCAATTACGCAAGGTTTAACGAATTCATCATTTATGTTATTTTTGTAAGAAGTTTCTACTGCTGAAATTGCATCGGAAAATTTTTCACCTTGCCCAGAAATTATCGCGTTAGTTGCAAGTTCAATGCGATCCCAATTCTTATCGCGATCCATGGCGTAGTAACGTCCAGAAACTGTTGCGATTTCAATATTTTTACATTGTTCCAAATAAGTTAATGCACTTTTTTGAGCAACATCACGACCATCTAAAAATGCATGAAGCAAAACTTTTACATCATTTTTTGCTAAAAATTCCGCCAGAAAAATAATGTGATTAATGTGTGAATGAACTCCGCCGTCGGATAGCAATCCCATTAAGTGACAAGCGCTTCCAGAGGTTTTTAAATCAGAAATTAATTTTTGTAATTTTGGATCTTTTTCTAAACTTCCATCAGCAATAGCATTATTAATTCGTGGCAAATCTTGAAAGATAATTCGTCCCGCACCAATTGTCATATGACCAACTTCGGAATTACCCATTTGACCTTCAGGCAAACCAACTGAAAGGCCAGAAGTTTCAAGTTGTGAATGCGGATAAGTTTTAAAAAAACGATTGTAATTTGGCAGATTGGCGCGTGCGATTGCATTGTTCGAATCAGCATCATCGCCAATTCCCCAGCCATCTAAAATGCAGAGTAAAATCGGTTTTCTAATTTGATTAGTCATTGGATTTAGTTAAATAATTTTTCTAGTTCTAAGATTTTAACTTCTTGTTTTTCACCAGTTTTACGGTCTTTAACTTCAACCATTCCAGCTGCTGCTGATTTTGGTCCAACGATGATTTGAGTTGGAATTCCGATTAAATCTGCGATGGAGAATTTTTGGCCTAAACTGGCTTTAGTATCGTCATAAATTACTTCAATTCCACGAGCAGAAAATTTGGCATAAATTTCTTCGCAAACTTTATCGCAAAGCTCGTCACCAGCGCGTACGTTGATCAGCGCGATTTGGAAAGGTGCGATTTCTTTGGGCCAAACAATTCCATTCGCATCGTGATTTGCTTCAATTGCCGCTGCAACAATACGCGAAACGCCAATTCCGTATGAACCCATATTTGGATAAATCTTGTCAGAATTTGGTCCCATCACACTTGCTTCCAAAGTTTTCGAATATTTTAAACCGAAGTTGAAAATATGACCAACTTCAATGCCACGACGTGAAGAAATTTGGCTTTCTGGGATTGGACATTTTTCGGCAACGTGCATTTCATCGGACATGGCGTAGAGGCTTTGCATTTCTTCGATATTTAAATTTGAAGATTGCGACAATTCGTCAAATTTTTTGTCGTAGTAAATTGCGCTTTCGCCAGTGTCGGCAAGTAAGTGGAATTCGTGAGATAAATCTCCGCCAATCGCCCCAGTATCAGCACGCACCGCCATTGGTTTTAAACCCATAGCGCGGAAAATTTTGAAGTAAGTTTCATACATCAAATTGTAAGTTTTTTTGGCGCTGGCATCATCAATATCAAAAGAATAAGCATCTTTCATCAAGAACTCGCGACCGCGCATCAGGCCGAATCTTGGGCGAATTTCGTCACGGAATTTCCAGTGAATTTGATAGAAATTTTTTGGTAAATCTTTGTAAGAAGTAACATTTTTGCGGAAAATATCGGTGATAACTTCTTCGTGAGTTGGCCCGTATAAAATGTCGCGATCGTGACGATCTTTAATGCGCAAAATCTCTTTCCCGTAAGCGACGTAACGCCAAGATTCAATCCACAATTCTGCAGGCTGAATTGTTGGCATCAAAACTTCGAGCGCGCCGGTTTTATCCATCTCTTCTTTGATGATTTTTTCGACCTTGCGCAAAATTTTTAAACCCAAAGGCAACCAAGTGTAAATTCCCGAAGCGGTTTGACGAATCATGCCCGCGCGAATCATTAATTGATGAGAAACGACAGTAGCGTCAACCGGATTTTCTTTAAGAGTTGGAATAAAATATTGAGAGAGTTTCATCGTTTATTTAGAGATTTGTTTTTTGATAAAAGCTTGTGCCACTCTGATTCCGTGGATGTCGATGGTGTGATCAAGATTAGCAAAAGAATGAGATTCGTGAACAACTTCTTGCTCGGTTAATATATTTTTTGCTTCGATAAAACATTCAAAAGGTAGTACCGAATCTTTCTCGCCGTGGATTAGACAAATTTCTGGTTTGGAATTGCTGACATCGCCGACCATTTCTGGCAATACGATTCTTCCGGAAAAAGAAATAATTCCGGCTGGTTTTTCTTTCATGGCTAAGCCTTGATACATCGCCATCATGCCGCCTTGGGAGAAGCCAGCGATAAAAAGATTCTCAGCTTTTAAGTTAAAACGTTGCAATTGGGCGTTGATAAAATCGTTAAGAATTTTATTCGCATCTTTGATATTGTGAGCGATCTCAATTAAGGCTTTGCGATCAATGCCGCGATATAGTGAAAACCATTGATAAGAATCAGGAAATCCACCTTCCCAAGCTTCAATAGCATTGGGAGAAATGTAATGCGCATCTGGCAAAACATATTCAAATTCGCGTGCTAGACTAATTAAATTCTCGCCGTTCGATCCATAACCATGAAGGAAAATGACTAGATATTTGGGATTCTGCGTGTTGGAATATTCGTAAAATTTAGAGTTCCACATAGTTGAATTAATCAGTAAAATAGGGGTTGTACGAGCTCATGCTTACAGTTGATAATCTTTCATTATTCAAAGATCACAAGAAAATTTTTGGGCCCATCGGTTTTTCTGTCAGCAGCTCTTCAGCCTTGATAATCACGGGCAAAAACGGTTGTGGAAAAAGCAGTTTGCTGAAAATTTTAGCCGGAATTTCCAAAGCCACCGAAGGGAAAATTTTATGGGGTGGCGAAGATGTCGAAAATTTTCGCGACGATTTTAATGGCGATTCACAATTTCTGGGGCACAAAAATTTCTTAAAACCTGAGCTTACCGTAAAAGAAAATTTAGAATTTTACGCACGCCTTAGTGCCACTGTTGAAGCGCTTCCAGCCGCTCTAAGTTTTTTTAGCCTTACTGATTTTGCAGATAAAAAAGTCAAAACTCTTTCGGCTGGTTGGCAAAAAAGAGTGATGTTGGCGAAACTTTTGGCATGTCCGGCGAGCGTGTGGTTTTTGGATGAACCGTCGAATAATTTAGATACGCAAGGTAAAGAAAAATTACACGGATTGATTAAAACCAGAATTAAAGAACAAGGTTTGGTAATAATCACAACCCACGATGAAGCCTTTTCTGACTTGGGTCCGCGACTTAATTTGGAAGATTTTTAGTAACTTACATCTGGTTTGCCGCGCGCTGAAGCGCTCGCAATGACGACGTACTAGAGTCC
>JACCDX011209495.1_pt1 | contig 13931 bp, 11 predicted proteins | sample 7449681 | NCBI WGS metagenome assembly JACCDX01 (sample SAMN15323450, study PRJNA562643) | freshwater metagenome | isolation source: river surface water | place: USA:Blue River Watershed | collected 2017-08-18
GACTCTTTGTGCTCTGTACATTCCAAAATTACTTGGATGCGATTTCCTTTCTTTGCCATAATTGTAAAATCTGTTTACGCCTCGATTCGAAACGGAATGCAAAGGTATAAGAAATATTTTTTTTGCCAAATAGTTTTGTCAAAATATCTAATAAATAATTGATAATCTTCGCCTACTCAACATCCGAGGCTTTTAAATGTGAGATACTTTCTTCATTTTTGTTTAATGAATTCCATTCAATACGAATTTCTTCCTCAGAATTTTCAAGATTCCGACCCCAATCAGTATCAGCTTGCTGACCTGAAATCGGAGGAAATGTTGATTTCGCTTGGGCCTCAGCATCCATCTACGCATGGTGTTTTGCGCCTCGAAGTCATCTCGGATGGAGAATTGGTTGTTGATGTAGTCCCACATTTAGGGTATTTGCACCGTTGTTTTGAAAAACACGCCGAAGCTCTTCCCTTTAATCAAATTATCCCCTACGTAGATCGACTGGATTACATGGCTTCCATGAATTCGGAGCATGCCTATGTCATGGGTATTGAAAAAATGTTGGGAATTGCTGGGACACTCCCCAAACGTATTGAATACATTCGCGTTTTAGTGGCCGAATTAAACCGCATCGCATCGCATTTTGTGGCGATTGGAACTTATGGATTAGACATTGGGGCTTATACTCCTTTTTTATGGTTGATGCGTGACCGGGAACATATTCAACGACTATTAGAGTGGCTTTCAGGTGCTCGCATGCTATATAATTACGTTTGGGTGGGTGGTTTGTTCTATGACCTTCCTGTGGGTTTTGAAGAGCGCACCGCTGAATTAGTACCCGTCATCAAAAATACGATCGCTGAGGTACAAAAAATCGTCGAGGAAAATTCGATTTTCATTAAGCGTACAGCGAATGTCGGCGTATTGCCTCTAAATCTAGCCATAAATTATGGCTGCACAGGTCCTGTGTTGCGCGGTTCGGGTATGGCTTTTGACTTACGAAAAGTAGATGCTTATTCTGTTTATCCAGCGTTGGAATTTGATGTTCCAGTAGGAGAAGGATTAAAAGGCCAAACGGGTGATTGTTGGGATCGAAATCACGTTCGTGTACTCGAATGCATCGAATCGATTCGAATCATCGAACAATGCTTATCGGCATTGACTTCCGAACATGCGCGAACCAAAACGTTTGACCCACAAGAATTTGTTCCCAAGAAAATTAGACCTGTCGCACAAGATATTTATGCCCGAGCTGAAAACCCGAAGGGTGAGTTAGGGTTTTACATCCGTGCCGATGGTAAATCAGATATTCCAACGCGCGTCAAAGTGCGCGCATGCTCCTTTCATCATTTATCGGTGATACCGGATTTGGCAAAAGGGGCTTATTTGGCCGACTTAGTGGCTATCATTGGATCCATGGATTTAGTCATGGGCGAAGTAGATCGATAATTATGATACAAGAATTTTTGCCCGCGCTCGAAGCCGAAATTAAACACCAACGTCTAGGGAAATCTCCGCAGGAGCTCTATGAGCCTATTCGTTATTTGATGCAATTGGGGGGCAAGCGTATTCGTCCCGTACTTTGTCTATTGTCTTATTCCTTGTTCAAAGCGGATTGGGAGAAGGTGGTTTCAACCGCACTTTCCATTGAGATTTTTCACAATTTCACCTTGATGCATGATGATATTATGGACAAGGCGCCATTACGTCGGGGTAAGCAAACCGTACACGAAAAGTGGAATGACAACATCGCTATACTTTCAGGGGATGTGATGCTTGTGAATGCTTATCAATACCTGAATCAATGCAATCATTTGACATTAGGTGAATACCAACATTTGATTACCCGATTTAATCGGACGGCTGCGGAGGTATGTGAGGGCCAACAAATGGACATGAATTTCGAAAGTAGAACTATGGTTACGGTCGAAGAATACATCGAAATGATTCGTTTAAAAACGTCAGTTTTGATTGGATTATCGATGGAAATGGGAGGGATCTTGGCAGGGGTTGATGCTAGCGTTGCAACGACATTGTATGAAATTGGCGAATGCATCGGTCTTGGATTTCAATTAAAGGACGATTTACTTGATGTTTATGGTGATCCTGAAAAATTTGGGAAACAGGTTGGTGGTGATATATTGGCTAATAAGAAAACATATTTGTTGATTCGTGCCTTAGAAACAGCTCAAGGGGAGTCGCTAGCAACATTGAATCGTTGGTTAGCCGCCAGCAATCCAAATCCCGTTGAAAAGGTTCAAGCTGTTACCCAGCTCTACACCGATTTGGGGATTCGGAAAGAGACCGAGTCGAAAATTAATCAGTATTTTGATCAAGCCTTTCTGGCGATAGACCAACTAAACCTGCAAGCAGCACAGCAAGAGGCCTTAGGGAAATTCTTGTCGGGGTTGGTTGATCGGGAAGTTTAATGTAGTTTTGTAGGCTAAATTTTAATGGGCATCGCCCGTATTCGATGGGGAATTCAAATTCACTCAGTTTCATGTTAATGGCCATTACGGTCGGGATTTCGCTCCTTGCCTGGCAAAAGCCAGCATGGTTAGATGCGATGACGATGTCGCCCTATCGAATCAATAAAAAGCAAGAATACTGGCGGTTTTTGACTTCTGGTTTTATCCATGCCGACTTCGCGCATTTGTTCTTTAATTTGTTTTCCTTTTACTTTTTTGGGACGCAATTGGAGTATATTTTCTCGATTATTTTTCCGGGAATTGGGGGGTATGTCTATGTGGTATTTTATTTACTAGCGATTCTAGTCTCAGATTTGCCTACCTATTTCAAACAACGAAACAATCCCTATTTTAATTCACTAGGTGCCTCAGGCGCTGTTTCCGCGGTTATTTTTGCGGGAATCATGTTCTTCCCCACAGAAAAAATATATCTATTCGGGGTTGTAGGGATTCCTGGATTTATCTACGCAGGCTTATTTACTTGGTATTCCATTGCGATGGATCGCCGAGGCCGGGATTATGTTAATCATTCCGCACATTTGTATGGTGGGCTTTTTGGTGTGTTGTTTATCACCTTGACGCGGCCTTCCACTTGGATTGAATTTATTCAACAAATAATGGCGATGCTCGGATGAAAAGAATAGCAATTTTAGGTTCGACGGGGTCCATTGGGACGCAAGCTTTGGATGTTGTAATGCAACATTCAGACGCCTTCTCGGTATCGGTGTTAACCGCGCAATCCAATGCAGATTTATTAGTTGAGCAAGCTTTGCAATTTAAGCCCAGCCATGTGGTTATTGGGGATGAGCAAAAATATGCTTTTGTAAAAGAAGCCCTTTCGGGGACTTCGATACAAGTTCTGGCCGGTGCTGATGCCCTGCAAGAAGTGGTTTGTTTAGACAATGTCGATATTGTTTTGACGGCTTTGGTGGGTTATGCAGGTTTGCTGCCTACGGTGAAGGCGATCAAGGCAGGTAAGCCGATTGCCTTGGCCAACAAGGAAACGCTTGTTGTAGCAGGGTCATTAATTATGCCTTTAGCGCGTGAAATGGGTGTGCCCATTTTGCCTGTGGATTCGGAACATTCAGCGATTTTTCAGTGCTTGATGGGCGAGTCTCACAATCCGATTGAAAAGGTGATTCTCACAGCTTCTGGTGGTCCATTCCGAGGAAGAAAGCGTGCTGATTTGGAACAAGTTACCCGCGCACAAGCTTTGAAACACCCCAATTGGTCTATGGGAGCGAAGATTACCATCGATTCCGCTAGTTTAATGAATAAGGGATTGGAAGTAATTGAGGCTGCTTGGTTATTTGATGTGAAAGCGTCTCAAATTGATGTGGTTGTCCATCCACAATCGATTGTCCATTCGTTGGTGCAATTTGAAGATGGTTCAATCAAAGCGCAACTTGGTTTGCCTGATATGAAACTACCGATACAATTTGCCTTAGGATATCCGAATCGAATGCAGGCCGATTTTCCCCGTTTTGATTTCAGGAATTTTGCTTCGCTGACCTTTGAGCAACCGGATATGGAGACATTCCGAAATTTGGGTTTGGCATTTAAAGCCTTGGATCAAGGAGGTAATATGCCTTGTATCCTCAATGCTGCGAATGAAATCGCGGTTGCGGCCTTTTTGAAAGATGAAATAGGCTTTTTAGAAATGTCTGATTTGCTAGCCGATTGCATGGTGAAGGGAACTTTTTTACCTAATCCTAGCTTAGAGGACTATATTAGGACAGATAAATTAACGAGAGAAATGGCCCAAATGTGGGTTAACAAACAAAATAAATAAGGTATGGAAGGTTTGATTATGGCAGGACAGCTAATTTTGGGGCTGTCAATTTTGGTAACATTACACGAATTTGGACACTTCATTACAGCCAAATGGTTTAAGATGCGGGTTGATAAATTTTATCTGTTTTTTGATTTTTTATTCCCAATTCCGACCGTATTAAACTTCGCCCTTTTTAAGAAAAAAGTAGGCGATACGGAATATGGTTTAGGTTGGTTTCCGCTTGGAGGTTATGTTTCGATTGCGGGGATGATTGACGAAACGCAAGATGCAGCAACATTAGCGAAAGAACCAGAACCTTGGGAGTTTCGTGCGAAACCTGCCTACCAACGATTAATCGTGATGCTAGGCGGTGTCATCGTAAATGTGATTACAGGTGTTGTCATTTTTGTGGCACTTACTTTTTCGAATGGGAATAACTTCATATCGAAAGACGAGTTGAATAAGAATGGTATTGTCGCCTTGGAATTAGGCAAGCAAATCGGTTTAAAAACAGGAGATAAGGTCGTTAAGGTCAATGGGGCTGATTTTACATCATTGGCTGATCTACGCACTTCGGATGTTTTGTTGGGCGAAAATTCGTCTTACACGGTCTTACGTGATGGGCAAGAAATTGAAGTGAAAATTCCATCGAATTTTATCGAAAAATTAAGCGATAAAAAGGCGGCTTTCATCGAGCCGATGGCGGCGTTTAAAGTGGCAGAAGTTGCAGCGCCTGAAGAACCAGGAAGTCAAGATGGCGAGTTATTGCCCGCGTTTTCAGCAGGCTTAAAAGCTGGAGATTACATTACAGCGGTGAATGGACAAAGCATTCATTTCTACCATGAAATCAAAGAAGTTTTAGGTAAGGAAGCTGGTAAGCCTATTAAATTAGCCATTAACCGACAAGGCAAATCGGATACTTTATCCATGGTGGTTTCTAAGAGCGGACAAATTGGGTTTCTTCCGGAATTATTGATCAAGACAACCCATGAAGATTATACGTTTGCTCAGTCATTAAGCATCGGAACGGGGCGCGCTTTCTCGGTCATCTCGGATAACATTCGTGGCTTTAAAAAGATAGCAACAGGCGACGTTTCGGCATCTAAAGCCTTAAGTGGTCCTATTGGAATTGCACAGATGTTCGGGGGTGTTTGGGATTGGAATCGTTTTTGGATGTTGACTGGCTTATTGTCGATGGCCTTAGCTTTCATGAATATCTTGCCTATTCCTGCCTTGGATGGTGGCCATGCCATTTTCTTGATTTATGAAATGATAACAGGTAAGCCGGCATCGGAAAAAGTATTGGAGCGGGCCCAACAAGTAGGCATGATTATTTTACTTGCTTTAATGGCATATACGTTTGGGAATGACCTCTTTAAAGCATTTTTCTAACATTGAAAAAAGGGCTTATCTTGTTGTTTTTGATGACTTTCCCGCTCTTGGGAAGTGTGCATCCATTCCATTCAAGCGTAGGAGAATGTGTATATAATGCTAAAGATAAAGTCTGGGAAATCAGCATTCGCTTATTTCAAGACGACTTCGAGCAAGGACTGACCGCTTTTACGGGTAAACGATTCATGTTTCAAGAAGGCCCACAAACAGATAAAATACTCGAGTCTTATATGCGAAAGCATTTGGGGGTTCACGTCAATCAGCAGCTCACAACGCCCTATCGGTATTTAGGCTCGGAACTTGTGAAAGATGTTGTTTGGGTATATGTGGAGGTCCCTACAGAACAAAACATGAAGGGTATGTATTGGGAAAATAGCTTATTGGCTGAAATATTTCCTGATCAGACCAATCTTTTTCATGTAGCCCGAGGGGAGCAAAAGCATTCGTATTTGTTTCAATCGACTAAGTGGATTCAAATATTTGAATAGGGTGGTCTGCCAAAAGGTCATGTGGCATGATATTTGATTATATGCCCATACTTTTAAAAAAAAATTAACGAGGGGAATATTATAAATTGTGTGTATGAATAATTCAAACGACCTTTTTAAGCATTTGAGATTGTCAGATATGTCTGACTTTGAGAATATTGAATTGATTCCCATTGGTGGGGAGGGAGCGGGTAGTGATGACAAAATGGGCGTTTTGTCAGAAGAGTTACCAATTTTACCTATTCGTAATATTGTATTGTTTCCGGGTATGGTGATTCCCATTACGGTGAGCCGTCAAAAATCTGTTCGTTTAGTTAAGAAAGCGTATAAAGGAGATCGCACCATTGGTGTTTTGGCTCAAGCAAATCATTCCAAAGAGGAACCTTTGCCAGAGGATTTATACAAGATTGGTACTGTTGGGCATATCGTTAAGATGTTTGTATTGCCTGGTGGAAATACCACCATTATTGTGCAAGGACGAAAGCGATTTGAAGTAAAAGAATACATCAAAACTGAACCCAATCTTATTGCAAAAGTCAATTATTTAGAAGACACATTTCCGAAGAAATTGAATCGGGAGAATAAGGCATTGATTTCGACCTTGAAAGAAAATGCGTCTAAAATCCTCAACTTGAATCCTGAGATCCCTCGGGAAGTTCAAATTGCGTTGGATAACATTGAGTCTCCTTCCTACCTAGTTCATTTCTTGTCTTCCAATGTGAATGCGGAATTGCCTGAAAAGCAGGCTTTGCTTGAGCAATTGAATGGTTTGGAACAAGCGACAACTTTGCTGGAGCATATGATGAAAGACATTCAATTATTAGAATTGAAGCGCGAAATTCAAAGTAAGGCATCGAGTGATATCGACCAACAGCAAAGGGATTATTACATACGCCAACAAATCAAAGTGCTTCAAGAGGAACTTGGAGTAGAAAGTCCTGAGCAAGAATTAGATGGCTTGCGAGCACGTGCATCAAAGAAAAAGTGGACGAAGGAAGTGAATGATTTTTTCCAAAAGGAATTGAGCAAGTTGCAACGTACAAATTCCATGTCACCGGAATATCCGATGTTGATGAATTATGTGGAGTTGTTAGTTGACCTTCCTTGGGGTGAATATTCGAAAGATAACTTTGACTTGATTAAGGCAAAGAAAGTTTTGGATGCAGATCATTTTGGTTTAGAAAAAGTAAAGGAAAGAATTATCGAGTATTTGGCGGTGTTGAAGATGAAGGGAGACATGAAAGCGCCAATACTTTGTTTATATGGCCCTCCGGGTGTGGGTAAAACTTCATTAGGTCGGTCGATTGCGAAGGCTTTGGGTCGTAAATATGTGCGAATGGCCTTAGGTGGTTTACGTGATGAAGCGGAAATTCGTGGGCATCGTAAAACTTATATTGGCGCAATGCCAGGCAAGGTAATTCAAAACATCAAGAAGGCAGGTTCTTCGAATCCCGTGTTCATCTTAGATGAGATTGATAAGGTTGGAGCCGATCACCGGGGAGACCCATCTTCGGCCTTATTAGAGGTCTTGGATCCTGAACAAAACAATAGCTTTTTAGACAATTACATGGAGGTCGAATATGACTTATCCCGTGTCATGTTTGTAGCTACCGCTAATAATTTGGATACCATTCATCCTGCTTTGCGTGACCGGATGGAAATTATTGAGGTGAGCGGCTACACGATGGAGGAGAAGGTTCAAATCGCGAAAAAGCATTTATTGCCTAAACAGAAGTTGGAACATGGGCTCGACAAGGTGGCCTTTACGATGACGGATGCTGCTATACAAAAAGTAGTAGAAGGTTATACGCGTGAATCGGGTGTGCGAAAATTGGAACAGGAAATCGGTCGCGTTGTTCGTAAGTTGACGAAATCGATTGCGATCGGGGAGGAATATCCAAGTAAAATTCAGCCTGCTGATGTGGTTAGCATGTTAGGCCAAGAGGTATTTGATAAGGATGCTTACGAAAGTAATGAGTACGCTGGTGTCGTTACGGGCTTAGCCTGGACACCTGTGGGTGGTGATATTTTGTTCATTGAAACCTTGTTGAACCGGGGTAAGGGCCAATTGACTTTATCGGGTCAATTAGGGGATGTCATGAAAGAATCTGCCGTGGCGGCCTTGAGTTTCTTAAAGGCGCATGCGGATGATTACCAAATTGATTACCGTATTTTTGATCAGTATAACTTGCACATTCACGTGCCTGCAGGGGCAGTACCGAAAGACGGTCCTTCAGCGGGGATAACGATGTTGACAGCGATTGCTTCTGCTTTGACTCAGCGAAAAGTAAAGGCGAATTTAGCGATGACGGGAGAGATTACTTTACGAGGAAAAGTGTTACCTGTTGGGGGAATTAAAGAAAAGATATTAGCAGCTAAACGCGCGGGTATTAAGGAGATTATCATGTGCAATAAGAACCAGAAAGATGTAGAGGAAATTGAGGCACATTATATTTCCGACTTGAAATTCCATTATGTGGATCACGCGACGGAGGTGCTATCGATTGCTTTGTTGGCACAGCAAGTGAAAAATCCAGTAAAATTTGTTTTTCAGGACGAGGCTAAGGCCAAAACGTCTGTTGACTGATACTTAATATCGCCCATTTCGAGGCAATATTGTATCATCTTAGCTGCCTCTGCCTGTGTTAATGGGCGGAGGCATTCGACTAAATCTTGGAGCGTCATCGCTCCGTTTTTGAGGTAATTCAAAATGAATTGACGCTCTTTTTCCATCCCCTCGGGGTAGGCCTTGCCACTGGATTCCTTTTTGCGCTGAATGCAATTGTCGCAAATACCACAATTCGTTTGGTCGGATTCCCCAAAATAGGCCGTTATTAATCTATTTCTGCAGCTTTTGTCTGCTCGAACGTATGTCTCGACCGATTTAATTTTATGTTGGCTTTTTTCCTTTTTCTTCAAATATTCACTCCAAATTATTGGCAAATTTTCCGAATTGGCGCGAGGAGTCAGCAATGTTAATTTGGGTAAGCCCGATTGCTTTTCGTATTCGATTATTTCAAATTTGGTCAATAATTGCAAAATACGTTCGACATCTGCCAAGGGCATTTTGATGAGTTGGCTGATATTGACCTCAGAAATGGAAATGAATTGGGTATACAGGTTTCCTCCAAAATGGCGAAGCAGGAATTTGATGAATGTTTCAAATTTCTCATTTCGAATCATGAAGTCATAGACCTCTGCTGCAGTTGCTTGAATTCGGATTTTCGAAGGATTTTGAAATGAATCATTTAAAATTAACAATCCTTCGCTTTCCAAGGTCTTGATAGCAAAATAGGTTTCCGAGGCAGGCAGTTGAAAACGACGGGCCATTTCTGTCCAATCGAAATCATAGGTGCTTAATTCTCCACTACCTTCTGCAATTTGCAGGTAATTACTCATGACCTGGTAGGTCTTACTTAAAACGGCAGGCGTGGGAAAAGTCTTTTCCCAGTTTGCGTGTAGGTCTTTGATGTCTTGCTCTTCTACAAGTATTACAGCATAGGCCTTTTTCTCATCCCGACCTGCGCGTCCTGCTTCTTGGTAATATGCCTCCAGGGTATCCGGCAAGTCCATGTGGACTACGAGTCTAACATCCGGTTTATCAATGCCCATGCCAAACGCATTGGTTGCTACAATGCAATGAGTTTTATTTTGAATCCAATCTTGTTGTTTTTGGGTACGTATTTCGGTCGCTAAACCCGCATGGTAATAATCTGCGAGTATTCCATTTTTCTGGAGTAGTTGAGCAATTTCTTGTGTCTTGCGTCGATTGCGCGCATAGACGATGGAACATCCGCCCACCTTTTGAATCATCTGCACAAGTTGGGGATCTTTGTTTTCTTCCCATTTACATGAGTAGGAAAGGTTTGACCGCGTAAAGCTTTTTTGGAATATTTTCGGGTTTTTAAATCCGAGTTTTTCGATGATATCTTGTTTTACATCTTGGTTGGCAGATGCCGTTAAAGCGATACAGGGAACTTTGGGGATAAGCTCTCTGAAATTATTGATTTCGAGGTAAGGAGGTCTGAAATCATAGCCCCATTGGGAAATGCAATGCGCTTCGTCAACGACCAAAAGGGAAATGTTCATTTGTTTGGCCCGTTCGATAAACAGGTCAGTTTTGAGCCTTTCGGGGGAAATGTAAATAAATTTTACTTGGCCATAGATGCAATTGTCAAGGGCAATGTCAATTTGTTTTTTTGACATGCCGGAATAGATGGCGATGGCTGGAATTTCTCTTTTGGTCAATTGATCCACTTGATCTTGCATCAATGCAATCAGTGGGGTGATGACGATGCAAATTCCTTCTTTTGCGAGTGCGGGTACTTGAAAGCAGATGGATTTCCCACCGCCGGTGGGCAAGAGGGCAAGGGTATCTTGGTTTTTAAGGACCGACTCAATGATATCCTGTTGCAAGGGGCGAAACTGCGTGTGACCCCAGTGTTGTTGCAATATGTGATGGATATCCTGCATGTTAACTCAAATCTACCAAAAATTGCTTGAAGGATAAAGTTGAGGGTTTGGTAAGTGGCATTATTTTAAAAATAATCTGTTTGATTATGAGGGAAAATTCACAGCAAAGCGTATTTTTATTTTTTTAAACGCATATTATGTTAACAGCATCTGATCTAAAGCAATTGGCTGCTCGGGGCATTCGTCCTGAGGAAATAAATCAACAAGTTGATTATTTTAAACAAGGCTTCCCTTGGATGAACCTTGAGAAGTCGGCGACAATAGGTGATGGCATCGTCCGATTTTCGGATGCCGATTTGGCTTCACACATTGAGCGTTTTGAGTCTCGTCGGAGTTCATTGAATTTATTGAAGATGGTGCCCGCATCTGGAGCAGCGACACGGATGTTTAAATCCTTGTTTGAATATATTTCGTCTGGGCAACCTAATAAGGAGTCGGAATTATTTTTTAGCCAGAAGGCTTCCTTTGCATTTAATGAGGAATTGGAATCAATTACGCCTGAGGGTAGTTCGGAAGTGGAAGTCTTGAAGTTGTTATTGGGTGTCTCTGGTATGGAATATGGGTCTTTACCCAAAGGGCTCTTGAAATTTCATCGCTATCCTGCGGGGGCTAGAACGCCATTGGAAGAGCATTTGGTTGAGGCTGCAGAATATGCATCGGATGGTCAAAAAGCGCGATTGCATTTTACGGTTTCGCCGGAGCATCGTGGACGTTTTGAAGCTTTAGTGGCGCACCTATCACCGATTTGGTCATCGCATTTTGGGATAACATTTGAGGTTACTTTTTCGGAGCAGAAGCCGGCTACGGATACCGTAGCGGTGAACATGGATAATAGTTTGTTTCGCGAGGATGATGGTTCATTATTGTTTCGTCCGGCGGGTCATGGCGCATTGTTAGAGAACTTAAATGATTTATCCGCGGACATAATTTTTATTAAGAACATTGATAATGTGGTGCCGGATCATTTGAAGTTGGCGAGTATCCAATATAAAAAGGCCTTAGCTGGGTTGTTGTTGTGGATCTTGGAGGGCATTAGTTATTTAGAAATGCGCTTGAAAGGAGATTTGAAACCAGCCTTAATAGATGAGGCATTGTTGGAGATTAAAACCTATTTAGGTTTTGAGGTTTCTGCTGATTTTGCGTTTTTATCTTTGGATGCACAAGCGGAGGCATTGTTGGAAATATTAAGTCGGCCCACACGTATATGTGGCGTTGTAAAAAATACGGGAGAGCCAGGTGGCGGTCCATTTTGGTGTCAAGATGCTGTAGGTAATTTGACATTACAGCTGGTTGAATCTGCGCAAGTGGATATGTCGAATGCTACACAAAAGGATTTGTTTGCGGGGTCTACGCATTTTAATCCGGTGGATTTGGTTTGTGCAACCCGTGGAAAGGATTTACTGGCGTATCGAGATATGTCGACAGGTTTTATTACCGAGAAAACTAAAGATGGAAAGTCATTGAAGGCGCAGGAGTTGCCGGGTTTATGGAATGGCGCTATGGCGAATTGGAATACGTTGTTTGTGGAAGTACCCTTAGAGACATTTAATCCGGTGAAAACGGTGACAGATTTGTTGCGTCCTGCGCATCAAAATGGATAGGGTTTTGCTCTTTGTAAAAATTCCCTAATTTTGCACCTCTTCCAGCAGATTTTGAAGGAAGTATATAAATGCTTGATTACAAAAACCTTGTTCGTTTTACGGGCAAGGTTTTTTCTTTTATCGAGTTGTTGATATTAATTATCAAGTAAGTTTTTTCTTTTTCGGGCTTTCTAGATTAGTTTTAAAAGAGGGTGTATGATTACGCTGCCGGGGTTAGATCCCCGGCAGCGTAAGATAATTCCGGAAAAGTTTACCGCTGCCAGGGTCGCAGACCCTGGCAGCGGTAGCTGGGACCCTGCCGGCGTAAAGAGTCAAAAAAAGAATAATTATGGCATTAGAGCAAACATGGCGGTGGTTTGGGCCGAATGACCCCGTAAAATTATCCGACGTTCGTCAAGCAGGAGCAACAGGGATTGTAAGTGCTTTGCATCAGATTCCGAATGGTCAAGTTTGGGAATTAACAGATATTTTGGAGCGCAAGGCTATTATTGAGGCCGCAGGATTGACTTGGTCGGTCATTGAAAGCATTCCGGTGCATGAAGATATTAAGACGCGTTCAGGTAATTACAAACAATACATTGAGAACTATAAAACATCCATTCGGAATGTAGGGGCGGCTGGCTTGGATTTGGTTTGCTATAATTTCATGCCGATTTTGGATTGGACGCGGACTGATTTAGATTTTCGTTTTCCAGATGGAAGCACGGGGCTTCGTTTTGATGCCGCAGAATTTTGTGCCTTTGAATTATTCTTACTGAAGCGTCCGGGCGCGGAGCAGCATTATACGACAGAACAAATTGATCGGGCTGAAAAATGGTTAGCAACCGCTACGCAAGCACAGCAGGATAAATTAATTCGCAATATCATCGCTGGCCTTCCGGGTTCTGAAGAAAGTTTCACGTTGAAGTCCTTCCAAGAAGCGTTAGATACGTATGCAGAAGTGGGAGAGAAGGAATTGCGCGAAAACCTATATGATTTTATCCGGGAGATAACGCCTGCAGCTGAGGAGGCTGGGGTTATGCTATCCATTCATCCAGATGATCCACCGTATCCGATTTTAGGATTACCTCGTGTGGTCAGTACAGAGAGCGACGCAGAACAATTATTAGCCGCATATGAAAGCAATACCAATGGCTTGTGTTTTTGTACGGGTAGTTATGGTGTGCGTGCCGATAATGATTTGGTAGGGATGGTTGAGCGCTTGGGGCATCGTTTTAACTTCATTCATTTGCGTGCGACGCGCCGCGATGAACATGGTAATTTCCATGAGGCTGACCATTTGGAAGGCGATGTGGATATGTTTGGGGTGATGAAAGGTCTGGTTCAGGAGCAGCGCAAACGTATTGCTTCCGGTCGGAAGGATTACCGCTTACCATTCCGCCCGGATCATGGTCACCGGATGTTGGATGATTTGCAAGAAGGCAAGAAGACCAACCCAGGTTATACGGCGATAGGTCGTCTGCGAGGTTTGGCAGAATTACGTGGTTTGGAAATGGGAATTGAGGGCTTTCTGAAATAATTTTCTGCCAAACCGTTTTGTTTTGTCTTTCTTATTGTTAAATTTGCACCCCCATTAGTGTGGGATAACTCAATTCAATTGAGTCTGCCACACGAAATAAGGGATTAAATGAATTTATAATTAAACAGGTAATTACGCTAAAATGCCAACTATTCAGCAATTAGTGCGCAAGGGACGTGAGCAAATGACTTGGAAATCTAAGTCACCTGCTTTGGATTCTTGTCC
>JACCDX011781042.1_pt1 | contig 13929 bp, 10 predicted proteins | sample 7449681 | NCBI WGS metagenome assembly JACCDX01 (sample SAMN15323450, study PRJNA562643) | freshwater metagenome | isolation source: river surface water | place: USA:Blue River Watershed | collected 2017-08-18
CCCTTCGGGCTCAAACAGGCCTCGCTTTTCGCCCCTGCCTCCCTGCGCTCCTCGGCCCCGCATAGTCGCCGCCAAGCCCACCCCACTCACCCGCCGCTCCCCTCTCCACCCCACCCAAAAACCACATACCCCATCACCGGCACCACAAGGGTATGAGCGCCATGCGCGTCGCGGACGACCTGCACGACCTGCACGACCTGCACGACCTGCACGACCTGGATGACCTGGATGACAGGGATGACAGGGATGCCTTCGGCGAGGGGGCAGGAAGTCTTTCATGGGAGGTGAGCGCTGGGTATGCGGTGTGGGGCTGGGGGCGCCTCTGCGGGGCTGAGGAGCGCAGGGCGATGGGGGCGCAAAGCGAGGCCTGTTTGAGCCCGCAGGGCGAGTTGCCGAGCGGGCCCCCAGCGACCGAGCACCGCAAGGAAGTCGCGAAGCGACCCCCTGCAGCGAAGCCCGCAGCCCCGCACCGCATGCCCAGCGCGTTGCAGGCCAACGCAAACGCAAACGCCAATAAAGGGGATCCCCCCGGACTTTCGCGTAGAACCTAAAAAAAGCCCGCCGGCACCAAGGCAGGCGGGCTTGAAGGCCTTGCGGCAGACAAACGGTCGACGCCCCTGCGGACGCCGGGCCGACGCCCTTGCAGGCGCCGGTTCATTCAGGTCAGCTCAATGGAACTGCTCTTCCTCGGTCGAGCCGGTCAGGGCCTTGACGGAGGACGAGCCGCCCTGGATCACGGTGGTCACGTCGTCGAAGTAACCCGCGCCCACTTCCTGCTGGTGCGACACGAAGGTGTAGCCCTGCTCGCGCGCCTTGAACTCGGGTTCCTGCACCATCTCCACGTAGTGCTTCATGCCTTCGCCGCGGGCGTAGGCGTGGGCGAACTTGAAGGTGTTGAACCAGTTGATGTGGATGCCGGCCAGCGTGATGAACTGGTACTTGTAGCCCAGCGCGGACAGCTCGTCCTGGAAGGCGGCGATGGTCTTGTCGTCCAGGTTCTTCTTCCAGTTGAAGGAAGGCGAGCAGTTGTACGACAGCAGCTTGCCCGGGCACTTGGCGTGCACGGCCTGGGCGAACTCGCGGGCGAAGCCCAGGTCGGGCGTGCCGGTCTCGCACCACACCAGGTCGGCGTAGGGGGCGTAGGCGACGCCGCGGCTGATGGCCTGCTCCAGGCCGTTCTTCACGCGGTAGAAGCCTTCCTGCGTGCGCTCGCCGGTCAGGAACGGCTTGTCGTTGGCGTCGTGGTCGGAGGTGATCAGGTTGGCGGCCTCGGCGTCGGTGCGCGCCAGCACGATGGTGGGCACGCCCATCACGTCCGCGGCGAAGCGGGCGGAGATCAGCTTCTCGCAGGCTTCCTGCGTGGGCACCAGCACCTTGCCACCCATGTGGCCGCACTTCTTCACGGCGGCCAGCTGGTCCTCGAAGTGCACGCCGGCGGCGCCGGAGGCGATCATGTTCTTCATCAGCTCATAGGCGTTGAGCACCCCGCCGAAGCCGGCTTCCGCGTCGGCGACGATGGGCAGGAAGTAGTCGATGTAGTCCTTGTCGCCGGGGCCGATGCCGCGCTGCCACTGGATCTCGTCGGCGCGCTTGAAGGTATTGTTGATGCGGCGGACCATGGTGGGCACCGAGTCGTAGGCGTACAGCGACTGGTCGGGGTACATGGTCTCGGAGGTGTTGCCGTCGGCGGCCACCTGCCAGCCCGACAGGTACACGGCCTCCAGGCCGGCCTTGGCCTGCTGCATCGCCTGGCCGGCGGAGATCGCGCCGAAGGCGTTGACGTAGCCCTTGGCGGCGCCGCCGTTGATCAGGCTCCACAGGCGCTCGGCGCCGCGCTTGGCCAGCGTGTGCTCGATCTGCAGCGAGCCGCGCAGGCGCACCACGTCGGCGGCGGAATAACCGCGCTTGATGCCTTTCCAGCGGGGGTTCTCCGCCCAGTCCTTCTCCAGAAGGGCGATCTGCTGTTCACGCGAGAGGTGGGTCCAGTTGGCCATGTGCTTGCTCCAGGTTTCGAGGTTGATGAATCGTTGAACGCTGGAATCAACTCTAGGTCTTGTAGAAGACCTTCGAATGCTCTTGTGTCTTATATAAGACAAATTATTTTTTCAACAAAATCAATGGCTTATCAAATTCATATCAAGATGTGGAATCGCACTTCTTATATTGAGAAATTTTGCGGCGGCGCAACATCATCACTTCCCACATTGCGAAACGCCTGCCAACATCTGAAATGCCGGGCCTGGCCCGGGCCTCAGGCATGATCGGCCGCGCATGAACGACCTCCCCCGCCGCCTGTCCTCGTCGCGCCTGCTGGCCTATGGCTGCCTGGCCCTGAGCATGTCCCTGGTGGGCAGCTACGTCGCCCTGTCCAAGCCGCTGGTGGCGGCCATCCCGGTGATGCTGCTGGCGTGGATGCGTTTTGGCATCGGCGCGCTGGCCATGGTGCGCTGGCTGCCGCGCCCGCCGGGAGAGGCACCGATGACGCCGCGCACCCGCGGGCTGCTGTTCCTCGAGTCCTTCCTTGGCAACTTCCTGTTCTCGGTGTGCATGCTGTACGGCGTGAGCCTGACCAGCGCCGTCTCGGCCGGGGTCATCATGGCGGCCATCCCGGCGGTGGTCGCCCTCATGAGCCGCGCCTTCCTGGGCGAGCGCATCACGGGCCGCACGCAGGCCGCCATCGCCTGCGCGGCGCTGGGCATCGCCCTGCTCGCCAGCGCCCGCGGCGAGGCGACCGCCGCGGGCAGCGGCGACCGTGCGTGGCTGGGCAACCTGCTGGTGTTCGGCGCCGTGCTGTGCGAGGCGGCGTACGCGGTCATCGGCAAGTCGCTCACGGGCGCGCTGGGGCCGCGGCGCATCACGGCCCTCATCAACCTCTGGGGGCTGGCGCTGGTGACGCCCTTCGGGTTGTGGCAGGCGCTGTCCTTCGACTTCGGCGGCGTGCCCGCGCAGGCCTGGGTGCTGCTCGTGTTCTACGGCCTGGCCGCGAGCGTCTGGACGGTGTGGCTGTGGATGACGGGCCTGCGCCAGGTGCCCGCCGCGCAGGCCGGCGTGTTCACCGTGATGCTGCCCGTCTCGGCCGCCCTCGTGGGCGTGCTGGCGCTGGGGGAGACGCTGGGTGTCGCGCAGGCGATCGCGCTGGCGGTCTCGCTCGCTGGCGTGTTGCTGGCCACGGCCCCGGCGCGGCAATGAAAAAAAACGACATCTCCCAATGAAAAAAGCCTGTTTTCACTTGGAAACGCGTTTCTTCTCCCTTAGGATTCGATTTGCCACGAGGGGATGAAGGTCTCCAGCGGCGATCAATCAACTTCTAGAAGGAAATTCAATCATGGCAACTGCGAAGAAAGCTGCGGCGAAGAAGGCGCCTGCCAAGAAGGCCGCTCCCGCGAAGAAGGCCGCTCCGGCCAAGAAGGTCGTCGCCAAGAAGGCTGCTGCTCCGGCGAAGAAGGCCGCCCCGGCCAAGAAGGCTGCCGCGCCCGCGAAGAAGGCCGCTCCTGCCAAGAAGCCCGCCGCCAAGAAGGCTGCCCCGGCGAAGAAGGCCGCTCCCGCCAAGAAGGCCGCACCGGCCAAGAAGGCTGCTGCGAAGAAGGCCCCCGCCAAGAAGCGCACCCCGAACGCCGCCTTCATGAAGGCCCTGACCCCGTCCGCCGCCCTGGCCGCCGTGGTGGGTGGCAACCCCCTGCCCCGCACCGAGATCGTCTCCAAGCTGTGGGCCTACATCAAGAAGAACAAGCTGCAGGACGCCGTCAACAAGCGCATGGTCAACGCCGACGCCAAGCTGAAGGAAGTGTTCGGCAAGGCCCAGGTCTCCATGTTCGAGATGGCCGGCCTGATCGGCAAGCACGTCAAGTAAGCCCTCGGGCACTGACGACACAAGGGCCGCGCCAGCGGCCCTTTTTCATTGTTGCCGCGCCAGCGGCCCTTTTTCTTTGCTGCCGTTCACTCCAGGTGCCGCCGCACCCGCTCCGGCAGCGGCGCCGACCTGCCCGCCGGGAAGTCCACCCACACCGTGGTGGCCCCGCCCGCCGCGCAGATCACGTCGGGCTCGCCCACCCGCGCCATGGTGACCCAGGTCTCGAAGCTGCTGCGCCCCGGGTCGCTCACGTACATGCGAAGCAGTACCACATCCGGGTACTCCAGCTGCCGGTAGAAGTTGCAGAAGGCGTTGACGATCACCGGCCCCTGCCCCTTCGGGTCCGGCGCGCCGCCCAGCGACTGCATCCAGTCCACCCGCGCCATCTCCAGGTAGCGGAAGTAGACGGTGTTGTTCACGTGGCCCATGGCGTCCATGTCCCCCCAGCGCACGGGGAAGGTCATCTCGTGGACCAGCTTCTTCTGCTCGGGGATGTCGATCTTCATCGGTGGGCTCGGATGGAGGCAAGGATGCCCAGCGTGAACAGCACGCAGGCCAGGAGCTGGGAGCCGGCCGGCAGCCGGCCGTCCCAGGCGAAAGAGTACAGCAGCGCGAACAGCGTCTCGCTCACGATCAGCTGCCCGCACAGGCTGGCCGACAGGCGCTGGCTGGCCAGGTTCCACAGCAGGGTCGCGAGCCAGGCCGAACCCAGCCCCGTGGCCAGGCTCAGGACCGCATAGCGCAGGGCATGGGGCTGGGCCGCCATGTCCGCCACAGACGAGCCCGCGGCCAGCCACAGCCCCCCGGCCCCCAGGCCGGTGGCCACGCCCAGCCAGTTGGCCCAGTCCGTCGCCTGCACCTCGGGGTGCCGGCGCAACCAGGCCACGTTGAGCAGGGCAAAGGCGGTCCAGCTGGCCAGCGACACCACCGCCAGGGCCACGCCGCGCCAGAACGCCGGCCCGGCCGCCGCATCCGCACCACCGCCCGCGCCATGCGGCGCGGCCATCATCAGCCCCAGGCCCGCCGCCGTGAGCAGCAGGCCGGGTGCCAGCGCCGCCCAGCGCAGGTGGCCGGGCTTGCCCAGGAACATGACCCACAGGGGAATGGTGCCGATCAGCAGCGCCGGCACCTCGGTGCCCGCATCGCGGATGGCGAACACCAGCACCGTGTAGTAGCCGGTGAAACCCAGCACGCTCAGGCCCAGGGCCGCGCCCGCCTGGCGCAGCGTGGGCCGGGGCCGCCCTCGCACCACCGCCATGACCAGGGCGGAAAACGCGCCATAGACCACGAAGCGCCCGCTGGCCATGTCGATGGCGGAGAAGCCCGAGAGCATGCGCGGCATCACGAACACCAGGCCCCACAGGGCGCCGGCCGCCAGGCCGGCTAGGATCCCGCGGACCACTAGACGGTGAAGCCATCATCGGCGGTGATGATGGACCCGTTCATGAAATGGCTCTCGCTGCTGGCCAGCAACACCAGCAGGGCATCGAGGTCCTCGGGATGGCCGACGCGCTTGCGCGGCAGCATGTCCATGAGCTTGCGGCCCTGCTCGGTCTTCCAGTGGTGGTGGTTGATCTCGGTGTCGATGTAGCCGGGGCAGATGGCGTTGGTGTTGATCTCGTAGCGGCCCCACTCCAGGGCCATGGCCCGGGTCATCTGGATCACGGCGGCCTTGCTCATGGCGTAGGGGCCCACCTGCGCCAGCGGGCGCAGGCCCAGCATGGACGCGATGTTGATGATGCGCCCGCCGGTGAAGGTGCCGGGTGCAGCGCCGCGGGCCCGGGCGATCATGCGGCGTGCAACCTCCTGGGCCATGAAGAAGGCGCCGCGCACGTTGGTGTCGAAGACGAAGTCGAAGTCGTCCTCGCTGACGTCCTGCAGGCGCTGGGTGGTGGAGACACCGGCGTTGTTCACCAGGATGTCGATGGAGCCCACCTCGGTCTCGGCGTGGGCCACGGCGGCGCGGATGCTGTCGCGGTCGGTCACGTCCACCGGCGTGACGTGGGCGTCACCGCCCTCGCCCTCGATCTGCGCGCGCAGGTCCTTGAGGGGCTCGACACGGCGCGCGGCCAGCACCACCGCCGCGCCGGCGCGCGCCAGGGTGCGCGCGAACTGCGCGCCCAGGCCGCTGGATGCGCCGGTGACCAGGGCCACGCGCCCGGACAGGTCGATGGAGTAGCTCATGGTCGGTCCTCTCATCTCATGGGTGCTTCGCGCCCGGGCACCGCACCTGCGGCCGCCCCATGGGGCCGCAATAGAATGCCCGGATTGCTGCGGCGCGCAAAACGCCGCTGAAGACGGATTCATTATCAGCGAGACACCATGACGAACGAAGAGATCCTGGCGCAATTCGGTCCCCGTGAAGCAATGGAATATGACGTCGTGGTGGTCGGCGCCGGCCCCGCCGGCCTGTCCACCGCCATCCGCCTCAAGCAGCTGGCCTCGGACCAGGGCAAGGAAGTCTCTGTCGTGGTGCTGGAAAAGGGCTCCGAGCCCGGCGCGCACATCCTGTCGGGCGCGATCATGGACCCGCGTGCCCTGAACGAGCTGTTTCCCGACTGGAAGGCCATGGGCGCCCCGCTGAACCAGCCCGTAACCGAGGACGCCTTCCTGTTCCTCACCGAGACCGGCGCCACCCGCACGCCCAACTTCCTGCTGCCGAAGAACTTCCACAACGAAGGCAACTACATCATCAGCCTGGCCAACCTCACGCGCTGGCTGGCGCAGCAGGCCGAGGCCCTGGGCGTGGAGATCTTCCCCGGCTTCCCCGCCGGCGAGGTGCTTTACAACGACGACGGCTCCGTCAAGGGCGTGGCCACCGCCAACATGGGCGTGGGCAAGGAAGGCGAGCCCACCGACAACTTCCAGCTCGGCATGGAGTTGCACGCCAAGTACACCGTGTTCGCCGAAGGCGCGCGCGGCCACCTGGGCAAGCAGCTGATCGCGAAGTACAAGCTCGACGAAGGCCGCGACCCGCAAAGCTACAGCATCGGCATCAAGGAGGTGTGGGAGATCGACCCCGCCCGCCACAAGCCGGGCTTCGCCCTGCACAGCGCCGGCTGGCCCCTGGACAGCGACACCTACGGCGGCTCCTTCCTGTACCACATGGAGGACAACCTGGTGGCCGTGGGCTACGTGGTGGGCCTGGACTACGCCAACCCCTGGCTCAGCCCGTATGAGGAGTTCCAGCGGTTCAAGACGCACCCCAACATCCGCTGGTACTTCGACACGCCCGAGGGCGGCCGCCCGGCCAAGCGCCTGGCCTACGGCGCGCGCGCGCTGACGGTGGGCGGGCTGCTGTCGCTGCCCAAGCAGGTCTTTCCCGGCGGCGCGCTGGTGGGCTGCGACGCGGGCTACCTCAATGCCTCGCGCATCAAGGGCAGCCACGCGGCGATCAAGTCCGGCATGCTGTGCGCCGACGCGGCGTTCGAGGCCATCGTGGCCGGCCGCCAGGGCGACGAGCTGACCGCCTACCCCGAGGCCTTCGAGAACTCCTGGCTGTACCAGGAGCTGAACAAGGCCCGCAACTTCAAGCAGTGGTTCAAGAAGGGCCTGGGCCTGGCCACGGTGATGACGGGCATCGAGCAGTTCGTGCTGCGCGGGCACATCCCCTGGACGCTGCACCGCCAGAAGGCGGACCACCTGAACCTCAAGCCGGCCGACCAGTGCCCGCGCATCGAGTACCCCAGGCCCGATGGCAAGCTCACGTTCGACCGGCTGTCGTCGGTGTTCATCTCCAACACCAACCACGCCGAGGACCAGCCCGCGCACCTCACGCTCAAGGACGCCTCGGTGCCCGTGAACGTGAACCTGGCCAAGTACGCCGGCCCCGAGTCGCGCTACTGCCCGGCCGGCGTGTACGAGTACGTGAAGAACGACGACGGCAGCGACCGCCTGCAGATCAACGCGCAGAACTGCGTGCACTGCAAGACCTGCGACATCAAGGACCCGACGCAGAACATCGTGTGGGTGGTGCCCGAGGGCGGCGGCGGGCCGAACTACGCCAACATGTAAGGACTTCTCCAGCCGGCCCTGCCGACAATCCGTCCCCTTGCAACAGGGCCCCGGGCCCGGGGGACGCAGATCATGGAATTCAAGGGCCAGGGCGCCTTGCGCCACGTCGGGCTGCAGCCACCGCCGCCAGGTGACGTGGCGCGCAAGGAAGGCGATACCCGCTGCGTCGAGAAAGACGGCCGCACGGTCAGGCTGGTGACCATCCGGCGGCCTGGCCCGCCCAGCCGGCCTGTCTCCCTCCACTCCGTGGCGCCCCCTCTCCAGGCACAGGCTCACGTGCCAGGGATGCCGCCGGGCGAAGCGGGGGGGCGGCCCAAGGCGCTGGGCGAACGCGATGTGAAGGCGAGTGCCTCGCGCTCACTCGCGCAGGCCCCGCTGTTCGGCCTCCAGCGCGCCGAGGCCCTGTTCACGGCGCACCTGCAGGACCACCTGGAAGGCCATCCGCTGGGCACTTTCACCGAGGCCGTCCACGACATCGCCTCGTTCCACGACCAGGGCGCGGGTTGGATGCTGTCGGGGGGCGCCGAACCACCCGCCACCTGGCCGCCGACGCCCGCGTTCATGGCGCGCGTGTTCGAACGCGTGCTGGACCCCGGGTTCACCGACGCAGCGCAGGCCATGGCCTATGCCAGCCAGGACCTGCCTTCGAAGCTTCTGACCTCGGTGCTGCAGGGCCTGCTGGTGCCGGGCAAGGTGCTGACCCAGTCCGAACAACTGGGGGCCGTGAAGCCGGGCGATCCGTTCCATGACGAGGCGGTCCGGCTGCGCAAGCAGCTACTCGCGGATCAGGGCCGGTGCGCCCTGCCCCCGCGCGTCAGCCAGGCGGTCCAGGCCCTGGTCGCCGGCAGCCGCCAGACGACCCGCCAGAAGTCCGTCGATACCGCGGTGGTGCAGATGCTGGCCACGGCCGGCCGTCGGCTGGACGACGCCTCCTTCAGCCGGTTGGTGAAGGCCGTCCATGCCGGCATGAAGGGCGAGGTCCCGCAGGACGAAGCCGCGAAGTGACGGCCGGCAGGCGCCGGCGGTCAGTGCCCCACCGGCAATGACAGCAGCAGCCGCAGCAGGTCCGCCTGGCGGGTGGTGCGCGTCTTCTCCAGCACGCCCCGCAACTGGCTGCGGATGGTGTTGACGCTGTTGCCCTCCCGCCGGGCCAGGCGCTTGGCATCCAGGCCCTCGCACAGGCCCACCGCCACCCGCGCCTCGGCGGGTGAGAAGCCGAAGCAGCGCATCAGCACCCCCGAGGCGGGCACCACGCGGGCGTCCACCGGCTCGCAGACCACGAGGCGGAACCCCGGCTCGTGGTCCACACCCGCGGCGCGCACCAGGCCCAGGAAGGCCAGCACCGGCAGCGCACCGGCCCGGGCAAACCGCAGGATGCGGGTGTCGTCCGCGCCATCCGAGCCCTTCCGGCCGGCCAGCAGGTCCCCCATGGCGGCCTCCAGCGCCGCAGCGTCGCGGGCGGTGCCGGCCTGCAGCACCCCCTGCGCCACGGACAGGCACGGCCCCTGCGCCACCATCGCGCGGGCGCGCCGATTCAGCCAGAGCACCTGCCGCTGACGGTCCAGCAGCAGCACGGCCTGCGGCGCCTCCTCCAGCCATTGGCGCTGCAGTTCCCGTCCCAACAAGTCCTCCTGGATGGCCATCGCACCTCCGGTCCCGGGCGTTGCTGTCGAGCACAGCGGGCGAAGCTGTGCGCATCTGTAGTCATTATTTACTCATCAATTCTATTGATTTACAAGTACTCAATGGTTGAGGACCATTTGTAAACCTTAGGAAGTCACTTTGGGGCATCCGTTCCTGCCACGACAGGCCTGGGGAATGGAAGGAGATGAGGTGAACCGCATCTACCGCACGATCTGGAGCCGCCGGCTCGGATCCTGGGTCGCCGTGCCGGAGCGTGCGCGAGGACGAGGCTCCAGCGGCCCCGGCCGGGGCACGCGGGTGCTGGGCAGCCTGTCGGTCCTGACCTCGGTGTGCCTGGGCGTGCCACCGGCGCAGGCCCAGCTGCCCACGGGGGGCGCCGTGACCGCCGGGTCTGCGTCCATCGTGCAGAACTCGGCCACGTCGATGACCGTCCAGCAGTCGACCGCACGCGCGGCGATCCAGTGGCAGGGCTTCTCCATCGGGGCGGGCAAGACGGTGGAGTTCAGGCAGCCCTCAGCCAGCGCCGTGGCCCTCAACCGCGTGGTCGGGCCCGACCCGTCGAGCATCCAAGGGGCGCTGCGGGCCAACGGGCAGGTGTTCCTGATCAATCCTAACGGCGTGCTGTTCTCGCCGACCGCCCAGGTGAACGTGGGCAGCCTGGTGGCGACCACGCGCTCGCTGTCGGACGCGGCGTTCATGAACCCGCGGCTGAACCCCGTGACCGGGGCGCCGGTCTACACCTTCGATGGGGAGGGGACGGCCGGTGTCGTGAACCAGGGCCGCATCACCGCGGCGCCGGGCGGCTTCGTGGCGATGATGGCGGCGCGGGTGGTCAACGAGACGGCGGACCCTGCCCTTCCTGCGAGCATCAGCGCGCCCCGGGGGTCCGTGCTGCTGGGGGCAGGCCATACCGTGACGCTGGACACCGGCGGACCGGCACGTCTGGTGGTCGACCGGGGGGCGCTGGATGCGGAGATCCGCAACGGCGGCGCCATCCGCGCCGAGGGCGGGCACATCCTCCTGAGCGCCAAGGGCGCCGATGCCCTGAGCCGTGCGGTGATCCACCAGGGCGGGCAGCTGGACACCACGACGCTGCAACGCGACGCGCAGGGGCGGATCGTGCTGGACGTGGCGGGCGGCGTGCTCACGCACAGCGGCACCACGCAGGCCGATGGCCCACAGGGCGGGCGGATCGAGGCCCGGGCCAGCACGCTGATCGACAGCGGCCAGTGGCTGGCGCGCGGCAGCCAGGGGATGGGGGGAAGCATCGACATCGCGGTATCCCAGCACGTCGAGCAGACGGCGTCCGGCGCCATGGCAGCCAGCGGCACCCAGGGCGGCGGCAGCGTGCGCCTCACATCGGAGCGCACGGCGTGGCTGTCCGGCGCCATGGACGCCTCCAGCAGCGAGGGCCTGGGCGGCCAGGTCAGCACCACCGCGCCGGCGCTGACGCTCGCTGGCGCCCGTTTGCAGGCCGACGGCGCGACCGGCGGGGGCCGGGTGCGTGTCGGCGGCGGGTGGCAAGGGGGCGACACCGACCTCGCCAACGCGGAAACGACCATCGTCGGCGCTGGGGCGCAACTCAGCGCCAGCAGCACGGCGCAGGGTAACGGCGGCACCGTGGTGGTGTGGTCAGAGCACAAGACACTGGCCAGCGGCACGATCAGCGCCCGCGGCGCGGGCACCGGCCACGGCGGCCGCGTCGAGGTGTCCAGCCACGGCAACCTGGGGTTCGGCGCGCGCGTCGACGTGGGCGCCGCGCAGGGACAGGCTGGCCAGCTGCTGCTGGACCCGACCAACATCGAGATCCGCGACGGCGCCACGGATTCCCACTTCGCCACCATCGCCCTGCTCGACCCTTCCCCGTCCGCCGGTAACAGCTTCGGCTCGGGCGGAGTGCTGCAGCTCGGCAGCGAAAGCAACGGGAACTACGTCGTGAACAGCCCGCTGTACGACCTGGGCACCACGCTCGATGTGGGCGCTGTCCGGCTGTATTCCGCGCAGGGCGTCCTCCTGGGTTCCCTGTTCGGATCGACCGCCGGCGACCAGGTGGGCAGCGGCGGCGTGCTGGCCGTGGGCACTGGCCTGGCGAACTATGTCGTCAGCAGCCCGAGCTGGAGGAATGGCACGCTCTCCAACGCAGGGGCCGTCACATGGCGCAGTGGAACCGGCCTGGGTGGGGGGGCCAGCACCGTCAGCGACACGAACAGCCTGGTCGGCACCCACGCCAACGATTTCATCAGCAAGCCGGCCACACCGGCCCCCAAGGGTATACCAGGGTCTGATGGACAGATCATCACCGTGTTTCCTGCGACCGAGCCGGACTTGAAAGGCGTGTACGTGCTCTCCGATGGCAACTACGTGGTGTCCAGCCCGGGCTGGAATGGCGGTCGCGGGGCGGTCACGTGGGGCAATGGGAATACCCCGACCGTGGCAGCCGTCGGAAGTGGCAACAGCCTGGTGGGAAGCACCGCCGGCGATGCGGTGGGCAGCGATGGCATCACCCTCCTGGCCAATAGTTCCGGATTCGTCGTCAACAGCCCCTATGCAAGCCCCTTAGGCGAGCTGCATGCCGGCGCCGTCACCTGGCTGAGCAACGCCGGTGTGACAGCGGAAGGGCACGATATCAAGACGGGGGCCGTGACCTACGACGAATCCAACAGCCTCGTGGGCCGGTACGCCGGTGACCTGGTGGGTTCTGGCGGCGTCGTGGCCCTCCAGAACGCCAACGGGGCTTACGTCGTGAATTCGCCGAACTGGACCGGCAAGGACCACGCGACGGTGAACCCGCCCGGGGCCTTCACGTGGCTCAGGCCCCTTGGCAGTTCAGTCAACGGACTGCACATCACGACAGGTGTTTCCGGGCTGGTCAGCATCAGCAACAGCCTGGTGAACGACAAGCCGACAACGATTTTCGATTCGGTTCCACCGTCCGTCGTCGCGTTGACCAACGGCAACTATGTCGTGTCCCTCCCGCTCTGGAACAACGGCAGGGGCGCCGTGACCTGGGGCAACGGCAACACGGGCACGACCGGGATCATCAGCACCACCAACAGCCTCTATGGCGGCGGCGAAGGTGACACTGTCGGCAACGGCGGATCGCAATACTTCGCGGACAACACCGCCCTGCAGTTATTGCCTGGCCTCACGCCGCTGGCCAATGGCCACTATGTCGTGACGAGCTCGTACTGGGGAGCGTCGAGCGTCGGCGCGGTGACCTGGGGCGATGGCAATGGCGGGACGATCGGCAAGGTCACGACGTCCAACAGCACGACAGGCAACAGCGACACCGGCCACTTCCTGTGGACCCCACGCATCACCCCGCTGCCGGACGGCCATTACGTCGTCACCGCGCCGGTCTGGGAGAGCGCCTACCAGGGCGCCGTGGTCTGGTTCGACGGCAGCACCGGCAGGACGAACCAGAACAACTATTCGATCAGCAGGAGCACGGGCCTGATCGGCACCACGGCGAACGACAATGTCGGCAGCGGTGGCGTCCATGCCTTGCCCAACGGGAACTATGTCGTCCACAGCCCGTTTTGGGACAATGGTCCGGCGTTGGACGCAGGCGCTGTCACCTGGGTCTTGAGCCGAGGCCTGCAACGCAACGCCGACGGCACATTCAGCACCCTCAGCACCATCGACAGCACCAACAGCCTGGTGGGTGGACGCGCGGGCGACAGGGTAGGCAGTGGTGGCGTCACCGTCCTGCCCGGCACGGGCAACTTCGTGGTGATCAGCCCGCGGTGGGACCGACAGCTCAACGCCGGCACCTGGGTGACGGATGCAGGCGCCGTGACGTGGGGCAGCGCGTCCTCCGGCGTGACGGGACGGGTCTCGGAAGCCAACAGCCTGACCGGCTATGCAGCTTCAGACCAGGTGGGCGCCGGCGGGGTGTTGGCCCTGGCCAATGGCGACTACGTCGTCAACAGCCCTACCTGGGACAACAGCAGCCTCACCAATGTGGGGGCGGTCACGTGGGGCCATGGCAGCACCGGCACCACGGGCTACATCGACCCCGCGACGAGCTACACCGGCTCGAGGGCCAACGACCAGATCATGGCCACCGCCCTGGCCGGTACGAGGACGGACAACGCCGTCGCCATCCGCACGACGGCTGGCACCGATGGGGACCAACGGGTGGGCATCGTAGGGCCCCCCAGGATCTCGCGTATCGGCGCGTCCGTTCCTTATGCCTACTTGGCGGACCAGGACCTGGGCATCAACGCCGCAGACATCGCCACCCTGCTGACCCAAGGCACCGATGTGGTCTTGCAGGCCAGCAACGACATCGCCGTGCGCAAGGCCATCGCGGCGGACACGGCCACGGGGTCGCTGACCCTGCAGGCCGGGCGCTCGATCCTGCTGGACGCATCCATCACCACCGACGCCGACGTGACCCTGGTGGCCAACGACCTCGC
>JACCDX011511466.1_pt1 | contig 13928 bp, 8 predicted proteins | sample 7449681 | NCBI WGS metagenome assembly JACCDX01 (sample SAMN15323450, study PRJNA562643) | freshwater metagenome | isolation source: river surface water | place: USA:Blue River Watershed | collected 2017-08-18
TGTATATTTTTGTTAGAATCATTAAATTTAAAGAATATAAGTATAAATATAAATTTTGCACCATTAAATATAAAAAAAATATATAAAAAAGGATTAGAATTAATACCTCATAATTTTAATAGTGGATTTACAACAGTATATTACAATATTGATATGTATGGGGATATAAATATTTTTCGAGAAGAAGATAGTGATAAGGTATTTTTACATGAATTAATACATTGTATTAAATATGATTTTGGTGGTTCATATGATAATTCAATAGATGAATATATTGGAGGTAGAACTAAAGTATCAAGTGATATTAATTTATATGAAAGTATGACAGATATTTACGCAATAGTATATGATAGTATATTAAATTCATATTTTACAGAACAAAATTTAAATGATATACTATATACAGAAATACAATATTTGAATCAGTTATTAAATTATATAATAATTCAAACTGGATTTAAGTCAATAAAAGATGTTTTATTACCAAAAGAATATGTTGAGAAAAAAACAATAATAAATAACGAGATTACAACCGAGAAAATATTAAAAAGTAAAATTTGGAAACAATCAACTCCTGTATTCACTTATTATTTATTGAAATTAGGTGGATTAATTAATTTAGATAAATATATGACTACATATAGATTATCGAAAGAACCATGGAAAATAGAAAAACAAAAGAGATATTACCATGAATTAGTGAATAGTTTAATATCGATAAAATTACCAGTAGAACGCAAAAAATTAATAATAAATCCTAGTGTAAGAATGGTATATAATGAACTAATATTATAATATAAAGATTAATAAAATATAATAATATTAGGAAATTCAAAAAACCAAATAAAAATGGGAATAAGAAATTTAACGAGTATAATTCATAATAATTATGGAAAATATATAACAAAACATTTATCATATTTAAGTGGTAAAACGATAGCAATTGATGCAAATTTTTATTTATATCGGTCATTATATAATAATGGGAATCATATTAAGAATTTATTTTATATGATAAATAAGTTAAATAAATTTAATATTAAACCATTATTTGTATTTGATGGTAAGCCACCTGTTGAAAAGGCTAAAACAATTGAATTAAGGAAAGAAATTAGGGAAAATAGAGAAATAAAAATAAATGAAATAAAGAAGCAATTATTTAGCACAGAAGTAATAGTTGAAGAATCATTAGTAGATAAAATCATATTAGAGAAAGAATTAAAAAAATTGGAGAGTCAGCATGTAAAAATAACATGGGATATAATTGATAAAACCAAGGAACTATTTAATTTAATGGGTGTAGGATATATTGTCGGGACAACTGAAGCAGAAATGGTATCAGTAAAATTATATAAAATGAAATTAGTAGATGGAGTAATGACAGATGATACAGATACATATGCTGCTGGATGTAATTTAGTATTAAGTAATTTATTAACAAATTTAGAAAATATAAATGTAGTATATTTACCGCAATTATTAAAGAAATTAGAATTAGATTATAATAGTTTTTTAGATTTGTGTATATTATTAGGAAATGATTATATAGATAGACCAAGTAATATAAATGTGGAAGAATGTATAAAAAAAATAAGAGATTATAAAAGTTTAGAAGAGATAATAGACAAGGATAAAGAAATAGTAATAAATAAAAAATGTATTGAAATAAGAAAATTATATGATGTATCCGAAATAAAAATAGATAAAAGTGAAATAGAAAAACAATTAAATAAGAGGGCAAATATAATAGAATTAAAGAAATTTATGATAAATAATTGCAATATAACAGAGGATAATTTAGATAAAAGATTAGGATTTATAAAAAATACAAATATTTTAAATGCTAGCGAAATAGAATTAGCAATAAAAAATAAACAATTATTAATTAATGAAGATGATTAGTTAAATCAATTTAAAAAAAAATATCAATTTTCGAATTATAAAAAAAATATAATTTGAAATTTGTAGGAAGAGTCTAAGAGAAACCTAGGTTTCTTTATAATTTGAAATTTGTAAAAATAAAAATTGAATTCCTATTTAATTAGGAAGAGTTTAAGAGAAACCTAGGTTTCTTTATTTTTTAGCTGTTTTAACAGTAGTTTTTGCAGCAGTTGGTTTAACGATTTTTTTAGATACTGGTGGAGTAGGAGGTTTATCTTCTTCTTCATCATCATCATCTTGTGCATCTAATTCATCTTTACCATTATCTTCAGCATCTGAATCTACAGTATGAGTATTATGAGATGGAGCTTGTTGTTCTTCATCAGCATATTCATATTTAGTATTAACAGGTTTATGGTCATCTTCATCATCAATGAATGCATATGAAGGTAAAGTTGCAGGTTTATATACAATGAGTTGAATAACATCAAATGCATAACCACATTTACCTTGTGCTAAATTAACACCAGTTAATTTTAATAATGCTCTAACTTCACATTTAGATACAATAGAAGCTTTTAAGTCAGTAATTGGATTTTTATTTTCATCAAACGCATTAACCATAAATTTATCATTCCAAGATTTAATTTTACCAGTAAAAGTTGGAGGATATTTATTATCAGGTTTTTTTGTTTGTTTATCTTTAGATACTTTGATAGTATCTCTAACGAATGCTTTAGCAATTGCTTCATTACATTCATCTAATCCTAACCAAGAGCTAGCATTTTTATGAGTAGTTTTAATTAATAAATCATGCATTTTGAATAATAAATCGTAAAATTCACGAATTTTAGTATCAGAAGCATTACCTGCATCATCTAATTCATATCCCGCAAAGGAGAATTGTAATGAATATTTCGGTGCTTTACCATCTAAAGGTTTTCCATTTTTATCTTTTTCGATATTAATTGATAAACCGTATGGTAATTTCATACGAGGAGTTTGAATGTAAAATTCTTGACCATCATATTGAACTGGGCTGCTTTTACCACCATATTTATTGGTGACGATTTCGCCGAATTTGAATTTTGAAATATCAACTGAATTTGCGCGGTGTGTGTTGCCATTATTAGCAGATTTATTCGCTTGTTGAGATTTATTTGCAGACATTGTATTAATTTATAATATATAATTATTATCTTATCTTTAAGTAAAAATATATTATCAAATTTTTTTTATTTTTATCATTTTTTATAAATATTTAAAGAAATTTGATTAAAATTGATATTTAAGATAAATAATTATATTCTATCTAATATAATGAATAATACATTTAATTTAGATAAATGCCATGCTAGACTCGTTAAAAACCCTTTACTACAATGTAGTAATAATAAAAAAAACGGAAATCTTTGTGGAACTCATTCAAAATCATCTAATTTACTTTTAATTACAGACCAATTAAATAATCCTAATTCTAGTAATTTATCATTACAAGTTAATTTAGATAATGATACTGATAATGATTTAAATGATTTGACCAATAATTTTGCAAATAATTTTAATTTAAATTCTGAATATTATTTACGTAATTTAAATTCAGTTATTAAAATTCAGTCAATTTTACGTAGTTATATTTTACGTAAAAAAATTAAATTACATGGTATCGCTGCATTTAACCGTAAATTATTAAATAATGATGCGGATTTTTTAACATTTGAATCAATATATGATTTACCTATTTCAGACTTATTCACTTTTAAAGATAATACGGGAAAATATTGGGGGTTCCATATTGCTACGTTTAAAGAACTTATTAAAACAGAGCCTATTACCAATCCTTATAACACCCTTTTAATTGACACAAATATAATAAATACTTTTAAAAAATTATTATCTATTTCTGAAAAATCAAATCATAAAATTGAAATTTTACAAGATAATATTACTAATCCTGATATTAAATTACAACAAAAATGTATTGCAGTTTTCCAAAAAATGGATAATTTAAAACAATATACACAATGTGAATGGTTTTTAAATTTAAATTTAACTTATTTAAAGCAATTATATAAATATATGGAAGATATGTGGAATTATCGTATAGGTTTATCTCATCAACAACGTTTTCGATACGTTTCTAATGGTAAATTATTTACTGAAAATATGAATAATATTTATAGAATGAATGACCGTTATAAATTATCACATTTGTTATTAGATGAATTTGATAGATTAATTTCGGAAGGACATACTGAAGCTGATAAAGCTACTGGTTCTCTATGGATTTTATCTGGATTAACATTAGTAAGTAGTGCAGCAAGAGATGCATTACCTTGGTTATATAATGCAGCATATTAGTAATAATAATATAAATAAAAAAAATAATAGTATATATTTATTATTTTAATTATTTTCTATAACAGATTCATATAATGAATATAATTTTGCAAATTTTTTTGTATCATAATTCCAAATTTCACAAAAATCTTCAATTAAAATTGAAATAGCAGATAGAGTTTGTTTATCTAAAATATCTTTTCCACGTATATGATTTTCTAAATGAATATTAATTGATTCATATATATCATCAGCCGAATTATTAAAATATTGATTAATTACATGTTTATTTCCACAATTATCAAATAACATATCAATATATTTTTTATTTTCTTGAAGCCATTCAGAACGTGTATTAAAATATAAACTCATCTTTCTAACTATTTTAATATTATTAGAAATAATTCTAAATAAATAACTTTTTTATCAATTTTTTTTTAATTTTCAAATTATTTTTTTATTTAATTTAAAAATTATATTTTGCTCTTACTTAATTGCCATGGACGCCAGTTATTTTTTAAAAATAACAAAAGGATAAATCTATTTTTTTTATTGAGATTTTGCAACAGTAGATTTAACAAAATGTGGTGTTAAATATCTTTGTAAATTAAAATAATCATAACCCCTTTCTGTATCAACTTGATGTAATGGACCTAAGATTGATGATAATTTAGAATCTGGAACAAAACTTCTCTTTTTTTCTGGATTTTGTAAGTTTTGTGATTTGATATAACCAGTGACTTTTTTAGTAACTTCAGTTCTTGGTAATTTAGTGCCAACTGGAACATCTAAGAATTGACATAATGCGGGAGTAATTTGAGTTGCTAATGCAAAACCAGTTGGTTCTCTCTTTTTTCTATTTGGGTCTTTTCTTGCTAAACGTTTTTGACGTTCTTGAGAACGTGCAGATTCTTTGGATTCTTTTTGATATAATTTCCAACCTCTTCTAAGATTAGATACCATTGTTCTTTGAGATTCAACCATTGCTTCAACTTGTGCAACCGCAGAATCGAATAATGCTTGGACACCTGTAATTTCAGTTGGTGCAGGTGCTTCAGTATTAACTTGAACTGGTGCAGAAGTTTGAACAGTAGTTTCAACTTTAGCTACAGTAGATGCTTTTTTTACTTTAGGTGCTTTCTTTTCAGAAACAGGTGCTGATTCTTGAGTTTGTGCAACTGGTGCTTGCGCTTGAGTTTGAACAGCTACTGGTGCAACTGCTTCAGTTTTTTTAGATGGTGCTTTAACAACTTTTTTAACAGTTGCAGGTGATTGAGTAGATGATGATTGAGTTTGAACAACTGGTGTCGCAACTGGTGCAACTTCTACTTTCGCTTCTTCTTTTTTAACAGAAGAAGATTTTTGAACTTTTGCTGCTTTAGCTTCAGATTTAACTGGTGCTGCAACAGAAGCAGATTCTTGTTTTTGAACTACAACAGATTCAGATGATTTTTTCGCCATTTTATTATTTTCTAAGTTTTTATTATTGGTCATTTTACGCACTATGCTTTTTATAGTTGAGATATCTTTAAATAAGTTTTGGTTTTATATTTTCTTAATATTTTCTATATTTTTTTATTATTTATATTTTGATGATACTTAAAGAAAATTAGGTTTTTCTTATATTTATTTTAGATTAATTGAATTTATAATAATTTCTAAAAGTATTATAAATGAATAAAAACATTATCAGTTATTCTCTACTTTTTATCGTTTTAGCTATAACTGTTTATATTTTTTATAAAGAATCTAATTATTCTTCAAATAAAAATGATAATCCTATAAATAATCCATTTTCTAATAATTTACCTTTATATCGTGAAGCCGAAGGATTTTCAAGTGAATGTAAATCCAAGACAGAAGGATTTTCAAGTGATTTAGAAAATGTTGAAGAATTTGCATCTGATATGGATTGGGATACTCTTAACCCACCTAAAGGAAATAATGATTTATATATTGCAATGATTGCAGATGATTTTCTAGATATTTATTATGATAAAGGTTCTAAATCGAATATTGCAGCTTATTCTCATCCAAATGTTAAATGGGTTGGAAGAGCAACTTGTTGTAGAAAAATATTTAAATTTGTTGTCAAAAATTTTAATGTAGGTGATAGATTAATTCTATATAATTTAAATTCTGGAGGTTGGGACGGTTATTTTGCTGGACACATTTATTGGAAAGGTAAGTTTTTTCCAACAAATAATACTAATTTTAAAATAACATCAGTTGAAACTAAAACAAAAGGTATAGGTAATCCAGGTGGAAAATATGCCGTAGCTGGTGGTAGGATTGGTTGCTACATGGATCAAAAGACTGGTAGTATGAATAGAAAATTACCAAATTTATTAGCAACTAATCAAACAAATGAAGAATGTAGAGATTTAGCTTTACAACAAAATTATAAATATTATGGTATGCAATTTGGAGGTGAATGTTGGGCAGGTAATGATTTAGCTTTAGCAACTAGTGCAGGTCAAATGCCAACAGAAGCTTGTAATATGCCATCTAAAAAAAATGATTTAATGAGAGTTACCCAACAAGCAGGTAATGCAAATATGAATGATATTTATAATACTATGACAGTTCCAGGTATTCGTCATGCTGGTGCAGCTAATTTCGACGGAATTCATCCATCTGCGCATATGTTAAAACCAGAAATTGGTGGAACATATACTAGTAATGCAGGACCAAATCATTGGTATGAATGGGAATTTAAACCAGCTGATGTTATAGAACCCGAATTAAATGGATTATCTACATTAAATTTATGCGAACCTAAATTAGAAAATACCCAGGGTAAATTATCAAGTCAATTTTGTAATACAAAATTAACAAAAACAGACTTAAATGCATTAACTTATTTAGTAGTAAATACTCCCGATGATTTTGTTAAAAAAACAGTTAAAATGTCCGATTTTAGTAAAGGTGATAAATCATCTTTTAGTTTTTCAACTATCAATAATAAAACTACTTTTTCAGTTTCTTTTTGGATTAAAATAAATTCAGTTAGAGATTATTGGAGAGGTATTATGCGTATTGGCACTGATTCAGACCAATTTAGATTACCAGGTATTTGGATTATTCCAAATCAAACAGGTATTCATTTTAGAGTAAGCACTAATTCTAATTGGAATGATGGTTTTGATTTTCCAACTGGATTATTATCATTAGGTAAATGGTATAATTTTGTTTATGTTGTTTCAAATGACCAATTAAGAATATATTATAACGGTAAGCCAATGCCGGAATATACAGTTAGATTTAGTGATAAAATTAAAAAATATGACCCAACTACAATGAGTTTATATTTAAACAATTATAATAATCTTAATGATGGAAGTGCAGAAATATCGAAATTAAGAGTTTATCCAATCGAATTATCTGATGATTTTGTTAAAAATATTATTATTAGTGAAGTTCCAACTGATAATAAACCTTATTATAATTGTATGGACCAAAATAAAAATAAATCTATTCAAGAATCTCATTTAACTTGTATGAATCTTATATTCGAAGATACAACAAATGAAGGATTTACTGCAATCGAACATTTTGCACCTAAAAGCACTACAATTCAATTAAAAGATAATTCAATGTATAAGTTATCAGATATTGCTGGATTTTTAAGAAGACCATCATTTAGAATTATTAATGGTGTGTGTTTTTTCTCAGGAACATTACGTAATCCTAATAATGGTGTATTTGCTTTATTACCTGAAAATGCTAGACCAGACCGTCGTCTATCATTTGTAGCAGGACATACTATGACATGTCGTATAGATATTGAACCAAATGGTAATGTTGCATTATATGGAACTACTGATGGATATTTATCATTAGATTCTATTCATTATGTAATTAATACAACTGGAACAGCAATTAAATTTGAAATGTCTAAATTGACTCATTATGTTCGTTTATCATTATCAACAGGTAATCCATTAAGTGTTTCTGAAATTAGAGTATTTGATGGAACAATTAATGTTTCTGAAGGTAAAAGAACTATTCAAAGTTCAACTGTAATAAGTGGTGATTCAGACCGTGCCGTAGATGGTAAAATAGATGGTAATTGGGCTAATAAAAATGTAACCCATACAGATACTGCTAATTCAACTGAATTTTTAGAAATAGATTTACAAGGTGGTTATAATGTTTCATCAGTTCAAATCCATAATAGAACAGATTGCTGTATGGATAGAATTTTAAATGCAAAAATATCTTTATTAGATATTAATAAAAATGAAATTGATAAAGCTATTTGGACAGAATCAAATAGAACTATTTCTGCAAGTAAGTTATTTCCATTTACAGTTGATAGAAGTTCAGTTGTTTCTACAAATTGGGCTAATTATACAGATATTTATAAAAATGCTAATCACCGACAAGGTATGTATAATGTTATAGGAAATACAGTTTATTTAACAGGTGTTATTGCATATAGAGGTGGTAAAATAAAAGATAACTTAGTTATTGGTCGTGTTGGTAATGAAGCTAAACCAGATTCTATTAGAGTATGTAATGCATTAGTTGATGAAACAAATGCACGTGTTGATATTGATACAGATGGTAATATTATTTTAAGAACTTTTGATATTAATAAAAAAGTTTGGGATTGGGTTAGCTTAGATTCTATTTCATACGTTATTAAATCACCATCTAATATGTCATTAAATAATCCATTCTTTTATTACCAATCAAAAACATTATCACCAATTTATACTCTTGCAAAATATAATACTTATGACCCTGAAAATAAAGTAGTCCCAAGCGCTCCGTTTGAAGTTCCTAATATTTCAATGATGGGTAATTCTACAATTTCAATGTGGATTAATACCAAACAAAATGGTCGTCAAAATCCAATAGCAAAAGGTTATTCAAGTGAAGGAACAATTACTATTGAACCAAATGGTTTGTTATCTTACTATTATGGTATTGATGGTAAAAATAGTAATGGTAGTGCATATCAAGGACATAATTCTTTTATACCAATTACTTATAATCAATGGAATCATATATGTATTGTTCGTGATTTTCAAAATCGTAAATTATATTGGTATATCAATGGTAAATTAACTAGTAATGCTAAAACCGAGGGTCCTAGTTTAGAAAAACCAAATGATTGGTCTCCTAATAATATAGTAGATTATACATATTGTTCAGAATCTAAACAAAAATTATTTATTGGAAAAGGTTATGTTAATAATTTTGTTGGTAAAATTGCAGATTTAAAAATTTTTAATACTGCATTATCCGAAATTGATATTCAAGAATTAATTAAATCTTCTAATAATAAATTTGCAAAACCATTCATTACAAAAGACACTAATAATATAATTACTATGGGTGGGATGTTAAGTGTTCCACGTAATTTATCTAAAGGATTAATTACTACTTTACCGGAAGGTTTTAGACCAAATAAAACACTAGTATTAATTGCAAATCAAAATGGTAAAATTGCTAAATTTGCATTATTTGAAGATGGTAGATTAGTTTTAGAACATTCAGACCCTTCTACCGGATTTATATCATTAGACGGTATTAGTTATTTATCATATAAATATTAAATTATTAGTATTTTAAAAATCGTTTTATATTATATACAAATGTTAGATACAAAATATTTATATATAATATTCTTTTTAGTTATAATTGTTATTACTTTTTTAGATTATAAAAGAAGATGTTATAAAAATATTGAGGGTTTTCAAAACTCTGACTCAAAATACAAATATATTTGCGACCCAGCATTAGACCGAACTTATATTACTGGAGAATCCACTGAATTATTAAATAAAATGTGTAAAGACCAAGTTCAATCTGAAAGTATTTCATATCCATTTTTAAAAAATTCTCAATTAGCAGATGGTAAAACATTAGCTACATTCTCTACTTCTGATTTAAAATATTTATCTAATAATACTAATTTCATGAAATTATTTAGTGGCAAGCCTAAAGTAGCTAGTGCGAATGTTGAATTCAAAAGTTTAATGAAAGATGATTGTATTAATACATGTAGTTCTGATAATAATTGCAATTTTGCATTAGTTGGTAAAGGAAATAATGTTGGCGATAATCAATCTTTTAATCGTTTAGGTCAATGTGGTTTATATAAACAAGGTAATGTTGAATTATCAACTGTTGATGGTTATGAAGTATATAATAAAAAAAATAGTATTGAATATTCTATAGAATTCTATCTTAAAATTAATAATTTAGTTAATGGATGGCGTAATCTCATTCATATTGGTAATTCAGATGGTGAAAGATATCCTGGAATTTGGATAGGTCCTAATAGCACTTATTTACATTTTGCAGTTAGAACTTCCGATAATAATTATCAAGAAACAATTAATACACAAGCTTTACCTATTAAAGTATGGAATCATATTGTTTTTACTGTTCAAGGTAATACTATTACATATTATTTAAATGGTAAATTTTTCTCATCTTCTAAATTAAAAGGTTTTCCTGAATTTCCATCTACTGCTACAAATGTTTATGTTATTGACCCTTGGAATTTAGGTAATGCTACTGGTTTTGAAATTGGTAAAGTTAATTGGTATCCTTTATTAGTTCCTGAAGAATTTGTTAATATTATATTTAATGATAAATCTAATTTATCAACTGATTGGAGATGTATGCAAAATGTTCCTACTCCTATTCGTCTTAATGGTGACGGTGATTTAGAATGTGCATCCACTAATTATAAAGATTGTAATTGGAAATCAAATTATACAGAATGTAATGCGGCAATCGCTAACATGCCTGTTCCTATTAAACCATTAACATGTGGTGAAGGACATCGTAAAGCTTGGGGTGATACTGGATATAGTAATCCCGCACATTGGTGTTCTGTAGGTAAAAAATATTTAGATGATATTGAAAATGGTGCTTGTAAAGCCTATGGATTAGATAAAAAAAATCTATCAAATGAATGTTTATTATCTATTTGGAGAAATCAAGGTTGCACTAATGATGATATGGTTAAAGGTTATCCTGAAGATGGTTGGTGGAAAAAACAAACACGTCAAGTTGTTGAAAATGATATGTTAGCATGGGCAACATTATCAAGTGAAGGTCATAGAACCGCTTGTTATGGCACTGATAAGAAAAATTGGCCTGAAGCGCAAAAATTTACTAAACTAAAAAATATGGATAGAGGCGGTTTTGATATTCAATGTATGCAAGGTGTAGATGAAGAAGTATGTAAAACTAAATGTTTAAATGACCCTAATTGTAAAAGTTCTAATTATATTCATCCAGGTGGTGTTTGGGGTAAATCAGGTGGTTGTTGTTATAAAACAGTATCCGATAATCCTAAACCTATTGTTGGAGTTGATTTCTATCAACGTAAAGATGTCCCTCAACAATGGTCAGATGTCCCAGGTGCATTAAAACAAGTGAATAATAGTGGTAATGTTATTTGCGGTGTTAATTCACAAAATAATATTTATTGTAAAACAGACGGACAAAATGGTTGGGGACAATTACCAGGTGCTTTAACACATATATCCGTAGATGGAACTAGAGCATGTGGTATTGGTGGTCAAAATATTGTTTATTGCACAGATAATGTTAATACTCCTAATTGGATACCAATTCAAGGAACAGGAAAACAAATTGATATGGATAGTGGTAAAATGGTAATAATTAGTTTAGATAACTCTCAGTTATATGTTGCTGATTTTAAAAAATCTAATTGGAAATTAATTACTTCACCAAATAACTCTACCAAACAATTTGTTAATGTGTCTATTTTTAATACATCAATTGTTGCTATCGATACTAATTATGAAATGTTCTATGCCGATGATTTTAATAATCCTAATTGGCGTAAATTGTCTGGTAAATGGAAATATGCTAATATTGATAATGGTAGTATATGTGGTATGAATATGTCAAATGAAGTATTTTGTGGAAATACAAATGGTAATTGGAATCAAAAACCTGGTAAAATGACTTCTATTTCAATGAGTGGTCCTGTTTCATATGCAACTGGAACTGATGATAAAATTTATCGTATGGTTAATTTATATAATTCAAATTCTGAAAATAAAAATTTATGTGAAACTAAATATACAAACTGGGATGCTGCAGGTGGTAAAAGAACTAATTTCTTAGATAGACAAAATATTACATGTGGTGATTATAAATATTTAAATCAATTTCAATTAGAATATGACCCTAAATCAGACCAAGCTAGATATAAATATAAATGTTGTCCAATTGACCCTAATAAATACACGGCGTCCTTAACTGAAAAAACTACTCAAAAAGATGATTCTGGACGTTGGGATGCGAGATATTTAGATAGACATAATTTAAATTGTAATGATTCTATGGGTATGAATCAAATGTTATTTCAATCTTTCTATGATACTGCGAATGGTAGTATGAGATATTTATATAATTGTGTTAATGTTAATAATAAATCTAATAATAAAAAAGTCCCAGTTACAACTAGAGAAACTAATACTGAAATTGTATCTGAAGGAGCTGATTTTGATAAATTAACACCTTTAAATGTATCTTGTAATGATGGCGAAGCTATTAGTAATTTACAATTAAAAAGAACTGCTTATAATAATCAATTCTTCTATCAATATAAATGTTCTAAATTAAATGCTTAAACAAAAATAAAATATAATTTAACCAATTTATTATTTTTAGTTAAATTATATATATGAAGTATAATAATCTTTTTTTACTTTTATAATTGTTCTAATTGACCAATTATTTGTAAATAAATTATGATTCATTTTAATTATATCATTTAATAATATTTCTTCATTAGTTTCAATATTTTCTGTTAAAATTTTAAAATAATCTTGTTTTTTATTTTTTTCAATTGAACGATATCGTCTATCATAAATATTATTGTATTTTTTATATAAAATATTATTTTCTATTTTAGAATTTTCATAGTCTTCATCATTATCAGAATCGTCATCAGATTCATTATCAGATTCATTATCAGATTCATTATCTGATGTATTTTCCATTATTATTTGTTCTAAACATTCACATATATTTATATATAAAAATTTATCAAACATTTCTAACAAAGATTGATAAATTTCTGTTGATGTCTCACCATGTTTATAGTAAGAACTGAAAACTATATAATTATTATCCATTTTTTTATAAATAGTATTTTTTTATAATTCTAATCAATTTTTTTTTAGATAACAAAATTATTAAATTTAAAAATATATTTATTAATTTTTAAAATCTAAATAGTGGTTAGAACCAAATTGATTTTAGATTAGCAATTTAGGCAAATTAAAATCATTTTTTCAATTTTAATGGCTAACTTTTTAATTTTTTAATAATCCTTAGTTTTTAATGTAATTTTATAAATTTGTATGATAATTGCTACTTTTTAAATATTTGAATTCATTCATTAAACTTTATATTAATTATACGATAATTTTAGTTAGACTAGATTCATTTGATATAATAGGATGCGATACGCATAATTATATATGGAACTTATCTTAATAACTAATTATATCGTTAAACTATATATCTATTATACGACAATTTTAGTTAGACTAGATTCATTTGATATAAGTCAATGCTATACGCATATATAATATTGGATTTATCTTATTAACTAAGTTTGTCATTAATTATTATACATAATCAATACTTAAATAGTATGTAATTTACATTGTATTAACCGAATAATCATTTCTTTAAAA